>Ga0116144_10003464_pt1 | contig 15716 bp, 15 predicted proteins | sample AD_UKC035_MetaG_FD_89746 | JGI IMG/M metagenome (GOLD analysis project Ga0116144, IMG submission 89746) | Active sludge microbial communities of municipal wastewater-treating anaerobic digesters from USA - AD_UKC035_MetaG | ecosystem: Engineered > Bioreactor > Anaerobic > Digestate | place: USA...
CATTGTAGTGATCGCCGCCTTGCTGGGCCTGGTGTTGGTGGCGGGCGGCTTTGCGCTGGGAGGCGTGTTGGGCGCAGCGAACGGGATGGAGCGCCCGCTGGCCTCGACCAATGATTGGCAGCCGCTCGGCCCGCTGCCCGGCGGGGCCGCTGCCATCGTCGATGTCTATGCCGGTCCGTATATTGATTCGGGCTGGCAGCTCTATGTCACCGGCACGGACGGAAAAATCTATTTGAATGACAGCGGGGCAGGCTGGCAAGAGGTGGTTGAAGTAACACCGTCCCCGGGCGCGGTGGATTGCGATGCCACGATGATCTCTCCGCCACTGCTGCCCGATGTTGCCGTGGAGGCGCGCTATGTCAGTGTGTGCCATGCCGAGCTGATCGACCAGTACGGCTTTGCGCGCATGACAGACGGCTCGGTGTGGTATTGGGAAGATGCCTATACCGGGTTGTATGGCTTTAGCGAGTTTTTTGGCCAGGGCCTGGCCGGCGGCGCCCTGGGCTGCCTGTGCGGGGGGCTGCTGGCGGGCCTGCTGATCGGTGGGGCTGTGCTGGTGGCGGGCCGCAAAAAGGGCTGAACTGACCCGCCCCCGCTGCCGGTTCTACTTGCCGCTCAGCCAGGATTCGTTCAAGAATTTGCGCTGCACCGCCAGGAAGATCAACAGGGGCGGCAGGGTCACCAGGGCCGCGGCCGCCAGCACCAGGGGCCAGTTGGTCTTATCCATCTCTTGAAGCTGCATCAGGCCGATGGAGAGGGTGTAGAGGCGCTGAGACCTGAGATAGAGCAGCGGGGTGATGAAGTCGTTCCAGAAAAAAATGAAGGCCAGCATGGCCGCCGCCGCCAGGGTGGGGCGGGCCTGGGGCAGGGCAATGTGCCACCAGCTAAGCAGGGGCGTGGCGCCGTCCAGGCGGGCCGATTCGAAGGTTTCGAGCGGGATGCGGCGGAAGTTCCAGTAGAACAACAGCACCAGCAGGGGGCTGGCGCCCAACAGCACCGGGGCCAGCAGGGGGATGTAAGAATTGGTCTGGCCCAGGCGGGCGAACATGACGAAACGCGCCAGCCACAGGGCCGTGGTGGGCACCATCATCAGGATGACGGTGAAGGCCAACAGCCGCCGCCGGGCGCGCTTGCCCACCTGCGACATGGCGAAGCCTGCCCAAGAGCCGAAGAGCAGGCTGAGCGGCACGCCCAGTGCAGTGATCAAGAGCGAGTTCAAGAAGTAGCGCCCCATGGGCAATATCTGGAACAGGCGCAGGTAGTTCTGCCACTGCGGCTCTTGCGGCAGCCATTGGATGGTGTGCGGCAGGGTCAGCCCGGTTTTGCGCAAGGAAACTGAAACCATCCACACCAGGGGCAGCACGAAAGCCAGCGAGATGACGATGGCGGCGACGTGGAAGAGGCCGGAGGCGCCGGCGCGCCGCCAACTCCAGCGGCGGGGGCGATGAGTGGGCTCAGGTTTCGTCATAGCCCCAACCTTCTTCAAACAGCCAGTAAACCAGCAGGATAATGAACAGGGTGATCAGGAACATCAAGAGCATGATGGCCGCCCCAATGCCAAAGCGCAGGCCCTCAAAGGCTTCTTCGTAGACCATCAATGGCAAGAACAGGGTGGCGTAATATGGGCCGCCCTGGGTCATGAGGAAGGCCGGGGTGAAGGTGGATTGGAAGGTGAGGATGATGTCGCGGATGCTCAACAGCATCAGCCAGGGGGTCAGGACGGGCAGGGTGATGCGCCGGAAGGCCTGCCAGCGGCTGGCCCCATCCACATGGGCGGCGTCGTACAACTCGTGGGGGATGTTCTTCAGCCCGGCCAGCAGGATGACGAAGCCCTCGCCAATGGGGAAGAGGGCCATCAGGGCCAGGGCCGGCTTGGCCAGGGAATATTCCAGCAGCCAGGCGGGGGTGGGCAGGCCCAGGGCGTTCAGGATGGCGTTGAGCGGGCCGTAGAGCGGGTTGAAGATCCACAGCCACACCAGGGCATAGGCGGCATCGGGGATGACGCTGGGCAGGTAGGCAATGGCGCGGTAGACGCCCACGCCGCGGCGCGGGCGGTTGTAGAGCAGGGCCAGGCCCAGGGCGGCCAGCAGGCGCAACGGAACGGCCACGACGATGAAGAAAAGCGAATTGGCCAGGGCGATCCAGAAGAGCGGGTCGAAGGCCACATCGATGAAGTTGCCCCAGCCGCGCCAGGCGGGGGTCATCAGGCCGTCGTAGCGGTAAAAGGCCAGGGCAAAGGCCAGCCCAGCCGGGATGATGACCAGCAGCAGTGCGCCGATCAGGTAAGGGGCCAACAGGCTGTAGGTGGCGGCGTGATGGGTGAAGAAGCGTTTCATGACGGGCTGGGCTTGATTATATCAGATGAGATTCACCCCCCGGCGAGGTTATAATTGCTTTTTGGAGGCCCGATTATGAAAATCTATATCAGTGCAGATATTGAAGGCATTACCGGCACCACCCATTGGGATGAGACCGATAAAAAGCATGCTGATTATGGCGAATACCAAGAGCAAATGACTGCTGAAGTGGTGGCGGCTTGCGAGGGCGCCCTGGCAGCCGGCGCCACCGAGCTGTGGGTGCGCGACGCCCACGATTCGGCGCGCAACATCCTGGCAGGCAAGCTGCCGCGCGCAGCCCGCCTGGTGCGCGGCTGGTCTGGGCATCCTTTTATGATGATGGACGGCCTGGACGAGAGCTTCAGGGCAGCCATGATGATCGGCTACCATGCCCGAGGCGGCTCGGATCACTCTCCCCTGGCGCACACCATGAGCGGGGGAATCGCCCATATGCGCATCAACGAGCGCTATGCCTCAGAATTCATGATCAACACCTACACGGCTGCCTTGGTCAAGACGCCGGTGGTTTTCGTCTCTGGCGATGCCGGCCTGTGCCAGGATGCCGCCGGATTGGTTCCCAGCATTACATCTGTGGCGGTCAAAGAAAACCTGGGTGAAGCCACCATCAATATCCACCCGGCCCTGGCGGTAGAGCGCATCCGCAGCGGTGCCCAGGCCGCCCTCGCAGAGAACCTGGATGCCTGCCGCCTGGCCTTGCCGGAACACTTCAAGGTGGAGGTGTGTTATAAGTCTTACATCAAGGCTTATGGGGCATCCTTCTACCCGGGTGTCCGCCAGGCGGATCCTTTTACTATCCAGTTCGAGACGGATGATTACTTTGAAGTGCTGAGGCTGTTCGCGTTTGTGCTTTGATCTGAGGAAAACATATGATGACTACCAATTACAACAGCCGTTTTCTCCTCGGTTCAGACCTGTTCGAGCAGTGGGAAAATTTCCAGTCTGACCAGCAGAAGAAGCTGCCCATGCCGCCCAAGCAGAAGCCTGCCCCTGAAGGGGCCGCGCGGATCGACCTGCCCGCGCCCGATACCTTCCAGTTCAACCAGGTATCGGTGTTTGAAGCCATCCGCAACCGCAAAAGCCGCCGGGAATACCTGGCAGAGGCATTGACGCTGAGCGAGCTGGCCTTTTTGTGCTGGGCCACCCAGGGCGTGCGCCACCTGGACCCGAACACCAACCGCCTGCTGCGCACGGTGCCTTCGGGCGGCGCCCGCCAGCCCTTTGAAACCTACCTGGCGGTACAGCGGGTAGAAGGGCTGGAAGTGGGCTTATACCGCTACCTCAGCCTGGAGCACCAGCTCTGCCTGCTGGGGCGCGACCCTGAGATTGGCGAGAAGTTTGCCCATGCCTGCACCGGCTTTGCCCGCCATAGCGCGGTGACCTTTGCCTGGACGGCGGTTCCCTACCGCACCGAATGGCGCTACACGGCGGCCTCGGCCAAGCTGATCTTGCAAGATTCGGGGCATGTGTGCCAGAACCTGTACCTGGCTTGCGAGGCCATCGGCTGCGGCACCTGCGCCGTCTCGGCTTATGGGCAGCACGCCATGGACGAGCTGCTGGGCCTGGATGGCGAAAGCGAGCTGACCGTGTACTGCGCCCCGGTAGGCAAGGTGGCCTAGTGCGCTTGACAGGTTGGGTGGATTGGTTATACTGAACATGGCCGATTGCAAGGACAGGATGTGGAGGTGACATTGCAAAAGCAATTGAGTCTATTTGATAATTTCTCGGATGTGGCGCCGACTGAGCCTGTTCTCGGTTTAAAGGCCTCACGATCGGGTACATTCATAGATAATATGAGCTTGCCGGTACACCGCTGGTTCCGCTATTCGGCTGGCTTTTCTGCCCCTTGGGTTGAGGAAGTATTGGCAAATTGGCAGATCAAACCGGGACAAGTGGTGCTTGACCCATTCGTTGGCTCGGGGACAGTACCGGTAGCTTGTGATTGGATTGGTGTGGAAAGTATTGGGGTAGAAGCCCATCCGATGGTGGCCCGCATCTGCAAAGCCAAGCTACATTGGGATTGCGATCCACTGCGGGTCGAGCGTTTTGCGGCTGATATGTTGGCGCTTGCACAAGAGCAAAAGCCGGAAATTGAAGCTTTTCCTCAATTGATCCAGCGCAGTTTTAGCCCTGAAATACTGACTTTCTTAACTAGTTTGAAATCAGCCTGGACTATTCTGGCAGATTCGTCGCCCGAATCAGAGCTTGCCTGGCTGGCCCTGACAGCTATTCTTCGCCCAACCTCCCATGCAGGCACTGCACAATGGCAGTATATTCTGCCGAATAAAACCAAAGCCAAAGTGATCCCGCCGCGACTGGCATTCCAGCAACAGATCGAGATGATCAAGACCGATTTGCGCTGGATGCAGGTTCGGGCACTACATTCGCGAGCCAAGATTATTGCAGGAGATGCGCGTACCCTGGCAGAGACTGTTCAAGACCAGGTGGATGCCGTCATTACCTCACCGCCCTATGCCAATAACTACGATTATGCGGATGCTTTGCGGTTTGAGATGACCTTTTGGGGTAATGTGAGTGGCTGGGGTGATATCCATGAAACGGTTCGAAAATACCTGATTGTTTCGTCATCTCAACATTCTTCGCGTGAGCGGTTAAAAGTAGATGAATTGCTAGAATTGGAAACAATTCAACCGATCCGCGATGAGCTTGGTGCAGTGATGGAGCGGCTTGCACAAGTGCGTGAAGAACATGGTGGCAAAAAACATTACCACACCATGATCGGTGCCTACTGCCGGGATATCAGCCTGGTTTTGGGGCAATTGCGCATTGCTTGTAAGGATGGGGCTCGCATGTGTTGGGTCATTGGGGACTCTGCACCCTATGGAGTTTATTGTCCTATCGAAAAGTGGATTGCAGAGCTTGCGATGGCGGCAGGCTTTAAACAGTATCGTTTCGACAAACTGAGAGATCGGAATATAAAGTGGAAAAATCGTAAACATAGAGTACCCTTGAAAGAGGGGTTACTCTGGATTTGGGGTTGATATGGCAGAATCTCCGGCACATAGATTTGGACAGATGATCGGCGAATTACTCGAGGCAGTTGTTCGTCCCCAACTTGAGGATTTTTGCCGTGTACAAGGGCTTTATTTGGATCATCAGAAACGAGAGCGACCTGCGCGTCCTGGCAAAAAGGTTTCATGGGCTGACCCTTACGGCAATGTCCATGATCTAGATTTTGTTATTGAGCGAGATGGCACAGATCAGCAGATTGGTAGACCGATCGCCTTTATTGAAACTGCTTGGCGAAGGTACACGAAACACTCTCGCAACAAGGCTCAGGAAATTCAGGGTGCTATTTTACCTCTGGCGGAAAAGTATCGATGGAACAATCCATTCTTGGGAACTGTGTTAGCGGGTGTTTTTACGGATTCATCTTTGGATCAATTGCGCTCTCTCGGTTTCCAGGTTTTGTACTTTCCATATGATTCAATTGTGAAAGCCTTTCAATTAGAGGGGATTGAGATCGCGTTTGGTGAGGATACACCAGACAGTGTATTCAAAGAAACTATCGCACAAATTGAGAACACACCATCTAAGACGATGGCAAGAATCCAAAAGCATCTGGTGCGAATAAATCTAGTGGAGATCGATAGTTTTTTCGCCTCTTTAAGATGGCGGCTTGGTCGTTATGTAACTCGAGTGGTTGTTATACCTTTATACGGTCGAATCAATGAGTTTGTAACGATTGAAGATGCATTGCGATTCGTCGATGGTCATCAGGTCTATGAAGGCTCAGGGGAATTTCGAAAATACGAGATACGCGTTGATTTTTCGAACGGTGATAAGGTGGAGGCATCACTTGAATCTAAACACAGGGTCAAAGAGTTCTTTGATTTTGTGTCCAGACAGTAGAAAAATCCTAAGAAAGACTCTGTGTCTCTGTGGTTTTCTCTATCACTCCCCACCGCATACCAACGAGATAATCTACCCTCATGGAAGTCCTCTTACGCGAAGCAGACCTAACCAGCCTCTTCCAGATCAACCAATCGGATGGAGCCTTTACGGTCACCTCGAAATTGGTCTTGCAGGCCAAGGATGGCGCCATCACCTACACGGTGGAGCCGGTAATGCCATATGTCAAACGCTACCCGCCGGAGACGTTCGATTACACCACCTTTCTCAATGACCCAGATAAGGCGATTTACTTTGCCTATGTGGATGGAGAGCTGGCGGGGCAGATCGTGCTGTGGAAGAATTGGAACGGTTACGCTTATATCAACGACATCGCCGTAGATGCCAGGTTCCGCCGACTGGGCATTGGGCGGCGGCTGATCGACCGGGCGGTGGAATGGGCCAAAAGCAAGGGCTTGCCGGGCCTGATGCTCGAGACGCAGAACATTAACGTGGGGGCCTGCTTGCTGTATGCAGGCTGCGGCTTTCACATTGGCGGCTTTGATAACGATCTCTACAAGGTTACAGATCCCGGAACCAGCGAAGTGGCAATATACTGGTATATGATGTTCTCATGATCAATCCAACACCTGACTCTCAACCCCTCTCCGGCAAAGTCCGGCTGCGCAAGGTGCAAAAAGCCGACCTGCCCACTTTCTTCATCCAACAAATGGACCCTGAGGCGGTCTACATGGCGGCCTTTACCGCCAAAGACCCCTCTGATTGGGCGGCTTTCCAGGCCCATTGGGCCAAGATCATGGCCGATAAAGGCATCACCATCCGCACCATTCTTCTCGATGGCAAGGTGGCGGGCAATATCTTGAGCCATGCCTGGTTCGGCGACCTGGAAGTCAGCTATTGGCTGGGCAAGGACCATTGGGACCAGGGCGTGGCGACCTGCGCCCTGCAGGCCTTCTTGAAAATAGTGAAGACGCGCCCGCTGTATGGGCGCGTGGCCAAGGATAATTTTGGCTCCAAGCGGGTGTTAGAAAAGAACGGCTTCAAGATCGTGGGAGAAGGGCTGGGTTTTGCCAATGGGCGCGGCACTGAGGTGGAAGAATGGGTGCTGAAATTAGATTCGTAGACCCCAACGAGCATCGTGGGCGCAATGCGCTGATCGTGGGCCTGGCCCTGGCGGCGTTCTATGGGCTGATGGCACTGATCGCCTTGAACAACCAAGACAGCTCCCTCAGCGTGGTGCTGACCATGCCGGCCCTGTGCCTGTACGGCTTCTTGATGCTGCCGCAGGTGGGCTGGGGTTACCTGGCAGGGGCGGTGTTCTGGTTCTTGCTGGGGGGGGGGCTGGCATACCTCACCCGCAGGCCGTGGGTGGTGCTGGCCTGCATGCTGGGCCTGTGGGCCGGGCTGGCAGTGCTGGGCTACGCCTTTTTATTGGGCCTGGCCAGTCAGGCTTGATCTTGGGGGTGAAGGTGATGGACACCATCGCCTTCACCCCCAAGTGATTTATTCGCCAAAGCCAAAGTAGGGCTGGGCGCGGCGGATGGCGGCGATGACGGCATCGTTGACGCTGGCCTGCCCGTAGAAGGCGCGCTCGATCTCTTCGCCAGAGATCTCTTCGATATCACCCCAGTTGGGCAAGATGGGCACGGCGCGCAGGTAGGGGATGGCATCCAAGAAGACCTGGTTGCTGGCGGGCCGGGTGTTGGGGTCCAAGAAGGCCGGCGACTCGGCCACCGAGATAAGGGAGGGCACGGTGCGCCCGGTGCCGGAAATGATGGTCTGTCCCTCGACCGAGTTGGCATATTCGATGAAAACCCAGGCGGCATCCTTGTCTTCGGTGGGGCTGGTCATGCAGTAAGCATCGGAATGCAAAATGGAGGCCTGTTCTTTGCCTTGCGGCAGGCCGGCTACATCCCAGTTGAAGTTGGCGCTCTCGCGATAGGTGGGCACACCGCGGCGGCTGTTCAAGAACATGGCCAGGGTGCCGTTGATGAAGCGGTCTTCAGAGGTCTGGCTGGCTTCTTCCTCGGCATTGGGCACTACGTGGTATTTCACCGATAGATCGACAAAGAAGTTGACCGCCTCGAGGGCTTCGGGGGTTTCGATGGCCAGGCGAGTAGGGGCAGCCGGGTCGTCTACGATCTCGGCGCCGTTCTGCCACACAAAGGGCGCCAGGCGGAAGAGCGAGGCCTCGGTGCCCAGCCCCAATTGCTCCATCACGCCGTCGCCGTTCGAGTCGAGGGTCAGTACCTGGGCGGCTTTGAGAAAATCATCCCAGGTCCAACCGGCGGCGGGGTACGGCAGGCCGGCCTGGTCGAAGAGATCCTGGTTGTAATACACCACCAGGCTGGAGAGGTTCTGCGGGATGCACATCAGTTGGCCATTCCAGTAAAAAGGTTCGATGGCCTGGGGGTAGAAATCGGATTCGGCGATCACCTCGCTCTTGGCCAGGTAAGGGGCCAGGGGCTCCAGAGCCCCCTTAGCGGCAAAGGCGGCATAGCGGCGGTAGTTGATCAGCACCACGTTGGCCGGGGTTCCGGCAGCCACATCGGCTGCCAGGCGCTTGCGGTAATCTGATTGGCCGGGAATGTGGATCAGCTCGATGTCAATCTCAGGGTACTTAGCCATGAAGGCATCCACCAGGGTCTGGTAAGCGGCCAGCTCGGCGGTATCGCCAAAGACCATGAAGGAGACCTGGCCGGAGGCCTTGGGCTGGCAGGAGACGAGCAGGGGAAGGATGAAGATGAGTAAAAGAAAGAGATTGATTGGGCGTCTGGAAGATGCATGCTTGCCCCCCAGGCGCGTAAACAGGTTGAAAACGTTCATAGTGGCTCCTCTTGACGGTGATGGTCACCGTAGTTCAGCAGTGTAGAGGGTTGCTGGACGGGTAAAATCATACCACCGTTTTCGGAATTATAATTACCTTATGGGTGATGAAAAGCCGGTAGCTGACTTGATCGCAGAAAGCCTGGCTTTGGAGCGCGCCACGGCAGATATGGGCGCGGCGCTGAAGATCGCACGCCAGGCGCAGGCCCTGGCAGATGCGCAGGGCAGCCCTGCCGAGCAGGCCGCGGCACGGGTGGCGGTGGCACGCTTCCGTTTTCGCATGGGGCAGTATGCCGCGGCACAAGAGCTGGCTGAACAGGCCCTGGCAATCACCACCCCCTTTGCTGATGAAACTGCCGCGGTGCATATCGATGCCTTGTTGATGCTGGGTATGTGCACGTCAGAAAACGGTGAAATGGCCGCCACCGAGCAGTATTACCGCCAGGCGGCCGACCTGGCGCGTGAGATCGCCCATCCCCTCTTTCGCCTGCGCGCCCTGCACAACCTGGCCACGGGGGTGTACGGCCCGCGCGGCCAGTTTGACCTGGCCCAGGCATCTGATGAGGAAGCCTGCCAGGTTGCCCGCCAGCACGGCCTGCACGAATGGCTGTACTTCCCCCTCATCACGCTGGCCTGGAACTTCCAGACCAGCGGGCAGACCCAACGCGCTCGCAACGTTCTAGAAGAACTACAACGGGTCTCCTCGCCCGAAGCCGGCGGCATGGCGTATTATGAACTGTATAGCGCACAGGTAGACATGGACGAAGGGTGCCTGGATACCTACTTAGACCACCTGGGGCGGGCCCGCACGGTTGCCGAGCGCACCGGTGACCCGGGTCTGAATGTGGAGTTTCGTTTAGGGTTGAGCCGCGGTTACCGCCTGGCCGGGCAGTTGGCCCAGGCGCGCGCCTGGGTGGAGGATGCCCTGGCTTTCATCGGGCGGGTGGGTTACCCTTCCAAGCAGGCTGAAGCCCTGGTAGAACGCGGCCGGCTGGCCTGGTTGCAGGGTGACTGTGCTGCCGCCGAGGCCGATTGGTGGCAGGCTGAGCACCTATTTTTGCCGTCCAATGCAGCCTATGAACTGGCAGAGATCGCCCTGCTGCGGGCCGCCATGCTTCACCAACAAGAGCTGCCAGATGCGCCCCGAGCCTGGCTGGACTGTACCCGCCAGGTGAGAGAGCGGGGATATTATTTTTTGCTGCAGCGCGAGCGAAGCCTGGCCTATCCTTTGATCGCCGCCTACCTGAACAGCCCCGATCCGGCTTTGTCTGAGGCCAGCGCGGCTTTGCTGCCCCACTTGCAAGATGCACCCCCGCCGCCCCTGCGCATTCACCTGCTGGGGCAGATGCAGGCCTGGCAGGGCAAGCGCCCCATCCCCCGGCAAGAACTGCGCCTGCGCCGGGCAGGGGAACTGTTGGGGCTGCTGCTCACCACCCCTGGCGGCATGCTGACCTTCGACCAGGTCAGTGAGGCGCTCTGCTCAGATAAGGACCTGGATGCGGCGCAGCATTTTTATCATCATGCCACCTCAGCCCTGCGCCGCGCCTTGGAACCCGACTTGCCCGATAAGCGCTTTCCCTCGCGTTACCTGGAAGTGGACGAAGGCTGTGTGCGCCTGCGCCTGCCGCCTGGCTCTTGGATAGACAATGCTGTTTTTGAAGAACACTGCCTTCGAAAAGAGTGGCAGGCTGCCGCTGATCTGTACCGGGGCGACTTCTTGCCCGAATTCCGCTATGCCGATTGGGCGGCCGCTTACCGTGAGCGGCTGAGCGAACGCTACCATGAGGCCTTGCTGGCGCTGGCGCAAGCTCGTCTGGATGCGGGTGACTTCTCTGCAGCCCTCGAATTAGCCCGCCGCCTGATGGCGCGTGATCCCTGGCACGAGGGGGCGGCAGGCGCGGCTATGCGCGCTTGCCTGGGCCTGAACGACCGCAGCGCGGCACGCCGGGTCTATAAGCGCCTGGAAAAGACACTGGCGGATGAATTGGGGGTTGAGCCGCCAGCCGAGCTGCAAGCGCTTTACCGGGCTTGCAAGTAAAGGTGATGGGGCTGTGTCGTGGCGCAGCCCCATCACCTTTACTGTCATTACCTCAAGGTCAGCGGCAAGAAGATGTGCACCTGGCTGCTGATGCTGAACTGCTGCGCTGCGGCCCAGGCGCTGTCGTTACCAAAGGCATCATGAGCCTGCACTGTCCAAGAGTAATTCCCGGCTGGCAAGTCGGAGGAGGGGGTGTATTCGGACATGGTGGTCGTGAATTGGTAGGCATTCACTTGCGCAGGCTGCATCACCTGTCCGCTTTCGGCCGTGACGACCAGGGTATAGCTGACTACCCCTGTATTATCTTCACCGTCTGTCCAGTCAAAGAACGGGCGCGGGGTGTTGACAACAACGTCCTGAATGGGCGTGATCAGAGGCGAGTCAGAGCCGGGGGCGTTGGGCAGCGTGGGCGGCTCGCTGTCCAACGGGGCGGTGTAAGACATCAGCGCAAGGGTGTTGTAATGTGCAAAGGAGATGTAAGGACGCTCCTGGGAATCTAGGGCGATATCTGTGTATGGAAAGTAAAACCGGCCCGGAACCACGGTTAGCAGGGTTTGGTAATGCCAGCCGCCATCATCTTGATAGGCGTAACGGATATCGCTGGTATAATCTGGGCCGCTGCCAGTCCGGCCAGTCTGGTAGCTGATGTGGGGGTGGCCCTGGCTATCCAACGTTAGGGCCGGATAGGCTGCCCCGTGGTGTTCGACCTCGTAGGAAACCCAGGTGTCTTCTTCTTTGTAGCTGTATACAATTGGGTAGGAATAACCGGCCGTTTGGCCGCTGCCGGAGGCAATGTGCGGGCTGCCATCTGCCCCCAGCGCCAGAGAGGTGGCATACAAGGCTGCGTTAGCCAGGGTAGTCTCCACCTTTTCAAAGTGCCAGCCGGTGATATCTTCGTAGGCATACCGTAGACCGCCGGATACATAACTGATGTGAGCATACCCGTCGGCATCCAACATCATATCCACCGCCGCAGCGCCGGTATTCGTCAGGATGTTGGTATGCCAGCCGCCCCCATCCAGGTAGGAGTAGGCCAGGCTGGCGTTGTCGAGGCTGTGGGCAATGCGCGGGTAGCCGTCTGCGCCGATGGCCAGGGCAGCGCTGGAGTGGTCTTCCACGCCCACCGAAGGCACGTTCTCGGTATGCCAGCCAAGGGCGTTGCGGTAGCCATAAGCCAGCCCCGTATCGTTGTAGAAGGCCATGTGCACATCCTGCTCGGCATCCAGCGCCAGGGATGGGTTGGGTTGGCCAAAATACCCCGAATAGCCATCTAATTCCACCCATTCGGCCTGCCAGGCCGCACCATCCCAATAAGCATAGCGGATATCACCATTGTGGCTGTACTGGTCAACGCTGGCCAGGTGAGGCCGGTCATTGGCATCTAGCACGAGGGAATTTTCTACGCCCGACATGCCGATTTCGCCCAGGGTGCCGGTAACCCAAGCACTGCTGCCAAAAGTCAGGCTGGCATAGTTCAATCGATAGTTGAGTACAGTTTGGTTGTAAAGGAACAGGTCGCCGGCAGCATTCTGGGCTAGTGAAGTGATATAAGCATTGTCGTTCACCGGGTCTATCTGTGTCGAATGCCAGCCTTGGCTGTCCTTGTACGTGTGGATGGCGGTAGCCGAGTAACCGTTGATCTTACCGCTGTGGACCAAGTGAGGGTAGCCGCCGGCATCTAGCACCATGCTCGGATACCATTCATAGACACTTGTGTAAGGGTCCTCTTTGATCCAGGAGCCGTCGCTCTGCCGGCTGGCCACGCGCACCGTATAGTCAACGCCGTTATTGTAGTCGTAAGCGATCACGGGCAGGCCGCCAGCGGTCAAAGCCAGGGTGCTGCTCCCGTGGTTTGCAGCGGTATCCTTGAGCCCGTCTTCCAAGATTTCATTGTGCCAGCCGACCGCGTCTTGATAAGCATAATGAATTATACAGACATCTTCGGTGGTATGGTCGGAATAACTGATGTGCATATACCCCTGGGAATCAAACGCCAGGGAACTCTGGTAGCCCATGATGCCGTTACCATCCAGCGTTTCAAACTGCCAGGCTGTGCCGTCGTGCCAGGCATGGATAAGGGGCTGAATATCTGCGCTGACGTACGAACGGAACAGTGCATGGGGGCGATTCTGATGGTCGAACTCAATGGTGGTGTAGCTAGATCCATCATCATACGATGATGCCGGGTATGGTGCTTCGTGCAGTAGTTCAGTGTGCCAGCCAGTGGCATCTTTATAAGCATAATAAATATGCCATGTCCACTGTTCTCGGTACACAATGTGGGGGTTATCGTCTGCATCTAAGGCCAGCGATGAGAAGACGCCCCGGGCCAACTCTGGTTGGTCTACCATCTCAACCTGCCAGGTGCTGCCGTCAAAGACGGCATAGTAAAGATGGAACCGGCCAAAGGCCAGGTGCAGATGGCCCTGGCTGTCGACGCGCAGGTTATGGTTGTTGGTGTAAGCGGTTTGATAAAGGCAGTCGGGACAGGCGTAATCCCAGCCGGGCGGCAAAGCAGCCGGTGCGGCTGCCGCCCGTACTGCGGATTGGCTGACTGCGGCATCGCTGCCAGAATCAAACCCGGTGGTGGGGCCATCGGCACCCGGCAACGCCGCTGCCGGCCTGGCGCCTAACAACAAAGCCGCGGCCAAGAGCAGCCCCAGGCAGATCGAAAGCAGGGTATAACAATTCCTGGTTTTCATGGTAAAGCCTCCTCGAGACAATGGTTTTATACACGATTGTCCCCAGTTTACCGAAACCGGTTGCCACTTGATTGCCAAAATGCCTGTTTTGGCAATCAAGTGGCAATCTCGTTTTATATACTGCCATTATGAACCTGCCGATGCGCAAATACCACACCTATATCCTGCGCCTGCTGGTGGACCCCGAGGTGACAGGCCCGGAGACAGAGCTGCACGGTTCGCTGCAAGCCATCGCTGAGCGAGAGGTTACCCCCTTTAAAAGCGGTGCGGCGCTGCTAGATTTGCTGAAAAACCTGGTTGAGCAGGAAGAAGAAAGAAACGATCCACAAATGACGCAAATTTGTACCAATGAAACAAAGGGTGCTAATGCGTGAGCGTTCGCGAAAAAAGATCAAGGAGCTAAAACCATGAAAACTCGAAAGTTCGCGTTACTCGTTCTTATAGCAGGCCTAGCGTTGGCGGTTGCGGTTCTGTTGACCGGCCAACCGGCTCAGGCGGCTGGCGGTCCTGGTATGCCTAATGGTGATATTTCAGAGGACGTATACACAATTATCATCAGCAACGAAGCTCCCGGGCGGCTGATTGACCGCCTGGTAGCCCGAGGCTATGGCGATCTGACGCTGATCGAGGCCTTGGCATATTTCAGAGATCATTCGCGGGGGGTCATTTCGGAAGATTTTTACAACCAGGTGTACAATGCGCCGGCCGGGAGCGAGGTATTTACAGCCAAATTGGAGAATTATGTCGGCATACAAGGTGGAGTTGAAATATCTGCCGATGGCACAATCCATACGCGTGCTGTGACGGCGGCTGCTTACGATGGCACAACGGGATACCTGACCCTATTTGGCGACAGCGGGCAGTTCAAGTTCACCCATGCCCAGGATGTAGCCAACTACATTTACACCGGGAACACACAATTGCAGGTGGGCCCCATTGTCTACAATTACGACTACTATGCTTTTGCCATTGTCTGGGGAGAAGGAATATCCACCTACCTGCCATTGGTGACGCGGTAAGCCTGGCGATACCATTCTCATAGGAGCTAAAACCATGAAAACTCGTTTGCTTACCCTATTGGTGCTCATCTTCAGCCTGCTGCTGGCCCCCGTGGTTGTGCGTGCGCAGGGCAGCGCCGGCCCTGATGCAGCCGTGGCGCGCGTCTCTACCATCACGGTGCAGCCCTATCTGCCCTTCCAAACGGCGACAGCCCACGTGCAGGAGGCTTACAGCGGGGCAATGGGGTCGCTCTTCACATACAATGCCGGGGGTTTCGGCGCCGAGCATATCTCTAACCTGGCCTACACCCCCAACACCGGCGTCACTTGTGGGCACGATGCCGCCCTGCTCATTACCTGTACCGGCGCTGCCATCAGCCAGGTGACGATCGATTTCGACTATACCTACACTGCCAATGATTATGCTGGCGGGCGCATCTGGTGGGGCTACCCGGGTTACTCAAACTATGCCATCGATTACACGTTCAACCTGATCTACCCGGCCCCGCTGGTATACCTGCACGCTTACTCGCTGGAGCCCACCTCGGTCACCGGCACGCAGATCACCTGGCACCTGGACAATACACTCTCTTTGCCCGGTGCAGCCTTGTTCCGTGACCCGCGCGTGCCGCTGACCTATTTGCCACTGGTGGCGAGGTAGGATACCCCGAGTTCGGACAAGCTTAATTTCTGCGCCGCCGGTGGGGACGCCCAGAGCGGCTGCCGTCGCTGCTGTGCGCTGGGGCACGCGGGGCGGCTGTTGCCGGCGGCACCGGTGGGTGGAAGCCGCCCTGGTAGAAATCATCCAACAACATCGCCAGCAGGTGCGCGCCCTCAGGAGATTGGGCCAGGCTGTCGGCCAGGGGGATGAAGCGCTCCATGCGTTCGGTTTGCAGGCGGTCGCGGCCGCGCAGGCGGGCCTCCA
>Ga0116144_10003466_pt1 | contig 15712 bp, 16 predicted proteins | sample AD_UKC035_MetaG_FD_89746 | JGI IMG/M metagenome (GOLD analysis project Ga0116144, IMG submission 89746) | Active sludge microbial communities of municipal wastewater-treating anaerobic digesters from USA - AD_UKC035_MetaG | ecosystem: Engineered > Bioreactor > Anaerobic > Digestate | place: USA...
CATTGAACTTCTCAACGAGTCCGTCAGCGATCAGTATCTTCAATACCTTCAGGACAAAAACATCTCTTACATTTTTGCTGGTAAGGACTCCATTGATTTCGCCTATGCGCTCAGTCAACTGTATGACGTTTTTGGAATTAAGACATTGATGCTCGAAGGAGGTGGACACATCAATGGTTCTCTTCTTCATGCACGGCTGATTGATGAAGTCAGTATTCTCGTGATGCCATTTGCCGATGGCACACCCAACACGCCAACCTCTTTCGAAGTGGCTGCGGGTCTTCCTAAAAAGGCTATTCAAGAATTAGAACTAGCCGATGTAAAGACGTTGGATCATGGAGTAGTTTGGCTGAAGTACACAGCAAGATGATGAGGTCAACTGTATTGGGAATAAGTGTATCCTGAGTAGTAACCACAAAAACACGGATGGATTCCTGTTCCTTCACCAGGGTTGGAGATAACTTTATCCGTTGAAAGTTATTCCTTAACCATTTCCTGGTTTTTTAAAAACGGGTTGGTCGAGTGTCAGGTGGTAGGCAGCTATAGAACATAATCTTTATTATCGTTCCGTATGGGTTCCCGATGTAAGGTGTTCTGGTTGACTCAAAAATCGTAATAGCACTTAAGCAAATCAGTCCGCTTGTTTGTTTTCAGATCGATGTATTCAAATCGTTTATACGAACAGAACGATCCCATTTCCCGATCGCCATTGATGAAAACCGCTCCAATTAATATCAGGTATTTGCACGGGTAATCGGTTTTAGCCACCAACTCTTCTATGCGCGTGTTGATGGCCTCATACATTACTTCGGTGGCTTCGAAAATCTGATTGGATGCTGATTTGATCCGGTCGGCCTGCTTCAGAAAAATTTGCTCGATCGTATTCATCTGGTAGTCCAGGTCTGTTACAGCACCGTGTTGTATCTCATTTTTCAATAATTTGCCAAGCGCGGCTTTTGCTGCACCACAGCATCCGGAGTTTTTGCTTTGTCCGATGCGATGAATTTCTCCAATGGTACCATCCTTCGTTATTCCGATATGCGGTGCGTAAAAAACCACCACCGCACCATCTTCGGGTACATGATGAGCAAAGGCATTCATTCCCGTTACACCGGCAAATGGAAACCCGTTGAGTCCGCCCATCTTAAACGGTCCTAACATTTCATAAGCACGGGGCGGATATTGTATGGCGTTCACATCATCACAACACATACTGTCGGCATGCATGAGTTGGTTTGGTTTCAGGTGGAGTTTTTCCTCAATTACATCCAACAATCTGTTCACGGTATCTACCGTTGTCATGGCGTTTGGATACCATTTCTTTACTGTATCAAGATAAGGGCTTGGCATAGGGTTCAGGTTTAAAGTAAAATATTATTGACAGGAGTTAACGGCTCAGGCAGATCTGTTTCGCCCAGCATCTCGCGCAGATCGATTTCGATCATGCGACTGATTTGCGTGATGGGTATGTCGTTCGCACTTCCTTCAAATGGATTTTCCGTACTTTCTCCAATTTGCTCCAGCACCAGGAACACCCAACCTAACAGCACGCTGAACAGAATGGTAAACCAGATGATGTGTTCACCGTGTTTTTCCATCAGCTTTGAAAACTCTCCCAGAAATCCCAACGGGATCAGGAAGCACAGGATGTTGGTGAAAAATAAATTGATGCTCGTAAACTGCCGTGGATACGGAAAGTTTTTGATGCGTTCGGCTCGGCCCTGGTGATCGTATAAATCCTTCAATTGATTTTCCAGCGACACGTAGTTGAAATCCGTAATCGCACCTTCTTCATTTAATTTCCGGAGCCGGGCCGACTGCTTCGCTAAAATTTGTGTGGCTCTGTTTTTGGTCGCCAGCGTATGCTTTAGTTCTTCGTCATCAATAAAAGACTTCAACTCCTCATCAAGTTTGTTTTCCCATTCGGGTACTTTATAATATTTCAAATACTCGCGGTTATAACTTCGGATCTTCACGTACTCCCACGATTTAGTTTCACGCAGTTGAAATCGCAGGGCCGTTAACCACGCGAAATGACGGTAGATCAATTCTTTGTGTAAAGACGCTTCTTTCGTTTTGTCATTCACGCGCACAAAGTCGCGTATCAACATGCCGAACGTGCGACTGCTGTTGATGATGGACCCGTAGATCTGGCGTGCCTCCCAGGTGCGGTTATAGGTTTGTGTATTTCTAAATCCTGAAATGAAAGCCGTTGCCGTGCCGATGAGCGCTACCGGCACCCAGGGAATGGCCAGCCAATGCCATCCTAAAAAATAAAACAACATGGTTGGCACCGTGCTCAGCACAAGCATTTTATAAATCTTGGTGCGTGTCCACGGTATGAAATGCTGCAACCTGTAATGACTTGATACATTCATTTTGTTGAAGTAAAATTATTCTTGTGAACCCGTAATTTTCATTTTAGACGAAAACTGCTATGCTACGATTTTAAATTGTTTTTAATCCAGAGTTTTATTTGATCAAACTTCACTTGTCCGCTAGCTGCTTTAATAACAAAGTCATATTTATCGTTTTGTACTGAGTGAATATCAATGCCATAATTTTTAAGCGTAAGTCGCATGAGTACGTAGGCGGTTCGTTTGTTACCATCAATAAACGGGTGATTCGCAATGATACTTTCAAAAATCGCTGCAGTTTTGTCTATCGGGTGTGGATATAATTCCTGTCCGTCAAAGGTTTGAAAGGGTCTGTTGATGGATGATTCAAGTAGTCCTTTGTCGCGAATGCCTTTTACGCCACCAAACTTTTCTATTAGAATATCATGTATCTTTTCGACCTCGACAATATCAATCATTTAGCAAGTCTTTCAAGGAGTTCTTTGTCTTCCATCAATATATCCCGGAAATTTCTTGCCAGGTTCACCTTATCTGCGGGTTGATTTTCCACCTGCTTTAAAAAATTCAATACGTCCTGAAGTACACTTTCGGGTACGTTGTCCAGCGATTTTTGAATCGCTGATTTTATGTCTTTCGTTGTCATCTCAAAAGCGGCTATTTCAGTTCTAAGGTACTAAATTTTTTTTGTGCCAGGCCAGTAAAAGGTTGCTGCAATTTTGGTGTTTAGGGTTGTGAGGTTGATCCCAGTGTTAATACTATTCTTGCGCGCCTGTTATTTTCATTTCGTTCAAATCCAACTGCAACTCGGCTTTTCGGATTTCTTCATCACTGAAAACTTTTTCCTTCCGCAGTAAAAAGAGTTCTTTTCGTTGCAGCGAGTAGATTTCCAGAAGCACGCGGTGATACAGGTCAACCTCATACTTTTCTGTTTCATCGCAGGTTAACGATTCGAGTTGCTGACTGGCTGAGCTTATTTCATTCTCAAGACGCGTTTTCAAAAATCCGATCAGTTCATTTGTCTTCGCCTCCTCCGTATATTTTTTGGTGATGAGGTCGAGCGCAACACGATCGATTCGTACTTGTATGCCGGCCTGTTGTTCGTCTTCCGATGCAATCACGTCTATTTCCTTCAGGCGGATCAGTTTGATAATCAACGGCAATGTTAATCCCTGAAACACCAGCGTGACGAAAATCACAACAAAGGTGATGAAGATAATAAGGTTGCGATGTGGAAATGCAGTGCCATCAGTTAAGAGCAACGGAATGGATAACGCAGTAGCCAATGACACCACCCCGCGCATACCGGCCCAACTGATGACCAACGGTCCTTTCCATCCGGGTGAAGGATCTTTGCGCGCAGAGGCAAAAAGCCAGCGCGGAATAAATGCGGAAGGATATACCCAAAGAAACCGCAGAAGGATGGTAAGGACACTGATTAGTAATCCATAGCGAATACCATCGGCAATGGAATATTCTCCAAGTCCCTTCACAATTTCAGGAAGTTCGAGACCAATCAATACAAACGTAAGTGCATTCAATACAAAGATCAGCGTAGTCCAAACACCCAGCATGTTCAATCGGGTACTACCTGTTTGAAATACTTCATGTGAGCGATAGGAAATAAACAAGCCGCCCGATACCACGGCCATGATGCCAGAAAAGTGAAATTGCTCGGCAGCTAAAAATAACAGGTAGGGAGTCATTACGGTAAAAGCCGCATCGATAGCTGCAGTGGTGGGAAGAAACCGATGAATCGCATACATGATGTGGGCTCCGATCAACCCGACCACAATGCCCATACCCGCCACGATAAAAAACTGCTGCGTGGCCTCCTGCATCGAAAAGGCTCCGGTAAGTACCGCAGCCAGTGCAAACTTATAGACGATGAGCGAAGAGGCGTCATTCACCAGGCTTTCGCCTTGCAAAATTGTTATCAATCGCTTCGGCACGCGCATCCCTTTTAACACTGTTGACGCTGCAACCGCATCGGGTGGAGATACGATTCCACCCAACAGAAATCCTAATGCCAGGGTAAAGCCGGGAATAAAGTATGCTGAAGCGTACGCCACGATCATCGAGGTAAAAAACACTAAGCCGAACGCCAGCAACACAATGGGTCGCTTCCATTTCCAGAAATCATTCCACGAAGTGTACCAGGCGGCTTCGTACAACAGGGGTGGAAGAAAAATTAAAAAGATCAGTTCGGGATCTAAATGAACCTCGGGTGCTCCCGGAATAAAGCTGATGCTCAAGCCCGCAATAACCAGAAAGATGGGATAGGCAACACGGATGCGGTGGGCGAGCATCACCAACAGCAACACCGCAAATAATAACCCCAGAACGAACAGTAAATTATGGTGCATCAGTACGAAGCTTGTCCGATATCCAGTTTGTAAAACTTGCCATCGGCATTTTGGTGAAATTTGAAAAAGACCTTAAACGTTCCCCAGCTTCCGGCTTTAAAATTTCCGTACACATCGTGGCCGTTGTTTTCCACCTTATCGATGGTCAGGAATTTTTCAGTACCCAATGCTTTGGAGAAAAAGCTTTTAAAGTTGACAGAATTTCCATCGTCCGTCATCTCCGGGTTTTCAACGAAAAAGGAATACCATCTTTTGTCACCGGCTTGCAATGCTTCGATGGCATCCTTCACGGTTTTGTTTGTTAGTTTAGACAGGTCCATGGTTTTTGATTGCGTGTTTGTTTGTTGGGCGTTCGTTTGTCCGAACATCCCCAAAATAAAGAATAGAATTATTGCCCTCATTTTTTAAGGGGATGCTGCAGGTAGATGATGATCAGATTCAATAGGAGAAACGGCAGTTCGATGGCCACGCCTTTAAAATCTTTATCCATCAAATGAAAACAGATAATCAGCAGGATGCCCGCGGCCATCAAAAAATTTCCCCATACAAATGTTTTGGGAAACAAAATCAACACGGCAGCCAGCATGGTAATGATGCCATTGATCATAACGCCTGTTTTAGTAAAATCCCATTTACCAAACATTTCGAGCATCTCGGGTTTACCCATGGCCATGGCTGAACCTTGCTTGAGGCCCATGAACACGGCTGCGAGAATGAGTACGGCATTTATTATTTTAACGATCATAGTATGAATGTTTAGGTCCACCAAAATAAACAACCTGTCTCAGGTTTCCAATGTGAGGGATGGCTCCCAATGTCATCGCTGCAGGAAAAATCAACCGCATACCAGTAAAATTGGTAGATCAATCTGTAATCTGTATAAGTTTAGAGGCTTGGATTGGGAGCATCTTTGCGGGGTAGCGTGTCTATTTTGAAATTCATCAATTTTCTCAATGTACCGGTTTGTTTTTTTGCTAAATTCCATCTTCAATCTAAAAATCATTACTTATGGCAGCCTTTAGTCTTACTGTAAACGGTAAAAAACATGAGGTAAATGTTGATCCGGAAACGCCTGTTTTGTGGGTACTTCGAGATCATCTTGATCTGGTGGGAACCAAGTATGGTTGTGGTATTGCGCAATGTGGCGCCTGTACTATTCATTTGGATGGCCGTGCCATGCGGTCGTGTGTACTTCCGGTTTCGTCTGTGGGAGAGCAGAAAATAACAACCATTGAGGGGTTATCTAAAAATGGAGATCACCCGATACAGAAAGCGTGGCTCGAACATGATGTGCCGCAATGTGGCTATTGCCAGGCAGGCCAAATTATGAATGCCGCTGCCTTCCTGGAAGAAAATCCTGATCCAACCGATGAGCAGATTGAAGAAGCCATGAATGGAAATATTTGCCGGTGTGGTACCTATTTGCGAATTAAAGCAGCTATTAAGACTGCCGCTCAAATCAATTCCTGAAATAAATCATCTGAATCATGACTCTTGTAAAAAATACCATTGATCGAAGATCATTTCTGAAAGTATCCGCATTGGCGGGCGGTGGCATGATGCTGAGCTTTAGCTGGCTGGCCGGATGCAAACCTACTGCCGAAGAATTATTGACGCTTCCAAAAGAATGGTTTGAGCTAAACAGTTATATCAAGATTGGCGAGAATGGTGTGGTTACGTTAATGTCACCAAACCCGGAGTTTGGTTCGAATGTAAAAACATCCATGCCCATGATACTGGCCGATGAGTTGGATGTGGATTGGAAAAATGTAATTGTACAACAGGCTGATTTTTTTCCGGAGCGTTTCAACCGGCAGTTTACCGGTGGAAGTCAGGGTATTCGCCAGGGCTGGAAACCATTACGTACAGCCGGGGCAACGGCCCGGCAAATGCTGAAAAATGCCGCAGCTCAAACCTGGAATGTTCCGGCCAACGAAATCACTACAGAAGCAGGTGTGTTGTTTCATAAAACAAGTGGTAAGCAGGCCGGCTATGGCGCAATGGCTTCGATTGCTGCCAAGCTGGAGGTGCCAAAAGATGTTCCAGTAAAAGAAATCAAAGACTTCAAAGTAATCGGCAACTCTAAAAAGAATGTAGAAGGTGCCAACATTGTAACGGGCAAGCCCCTGTTTACAATGGATTATAAGCAGGAAGGAATGTTGATTGCCATGATTGTGCATCCGCCTGCATTTGGACTAAAAGTTAAATCGGTTAATGATGCCGCTGCGCGTGCAATGCCCGGAATAAAAGATGTGTTTGTAATTCAAACGTTAGCCGATGATTACGAACGCAACGGGTTTGATACAACAACCTTTACCGAACTGGTTGTGGTTGCAGGAACTTCCACCTGGGAAGTATTGAATGCTAAAAAATCCGTGCAGGTTGAATGGGAAAAAATTACGGATAAGAACGTGGTGGTGGCCGGATGGGGAGGCAAACAGACGGTAACAATTCCAGCAGGGCTTGAGAGCACATTAACACATAATGCCATGATGGCTGAGCTGAGCAAGAAGCCCGCCAGTGTGTTGCGTAGAGATGGCAACCCTGAAGCAGCCTTTAAGAAAGCAGCGAAAGTGCTGGAGCGCACGTATTCAGCACCGTTTCTCGCACACAATTGTATGGAGCCGGTAAATTGTTTTGCCCACGTTACATCAGATAAAGCTGAAATCCGTGGCCCGATACAAGCACCGGAATTTATTATGCAAACCTTGTCGGCCCGGTTAGGCATGCCGCGCGAAAAAATCAGCATTAAACTGGAGCGCATGGGGGGTGGATTCGGTCAGCGCGCGTACGGTCATCACCTGGTGGAAGCGGCAGTAATTTCACAAAAATTAAATGCACCGGTAAAAATGATGTACACCCGCGAGGATGATATGACATATGGCATTTACAGACCTACCTATACTGCTACCTATCGTGCTGCATTGGACGAAAACAATAACCTGGTTGCATTTCATGTAAAAGGTGGGGGCGTTCCTGAACATGCCGTACATGCCAACCGTTTTCCGGCTGGCGCTGTGGATAATTATTTAGCAGAAGGCTGGCAGATAAATTCCAACATTACGATTGGTGCCTTCCGGGCGCCACGCTCAAATTTTATTGCAGGTGCCGAGCAATCGTTTTTAGATGAGTTGGCGGAGTTGGCAGGTAAAGACCCGATTGATTTTCGGTTAGAATTATTGCAACGAGCAAAAGATAAACCGGTTGGAGAAAATAACGATTACGATGCTGACCGCTATGCCGGTGTGTTGAAGTTGGTGCGGGAGAAATCCAACTGGGGCACACAGGCCGGCAATCGGGGAGTAGCTGCTTACTTCTGCCATAATACCTATGTAGCCGAAGTGGTTGACCTGGAGATGAAGAACAACCAGCCCATCGTTCAAAAGGTTGTGGCTGCTGTAGATTGTGGAATTGTGATTAACCCCGATGCAGCGGTTAACATGGGTGAGGGTGGAATAGTGGATGGTATTGGCAATGCGTTGTTTGGCGAGCTCACTTTTGTGGATGGTGTACCGGAAAAAAATAATTTCCACCAGTATCGGATGATCCGACAGAAGGAAGCACCGAAAGCAATTGAAGTACACTTTGTAAAAAACGAACATGAGCCTACCGGATTGGGCGAGCCGCTCTTTCCACCGGTATTTGCTGCGGTGGCCAATGCCTTGTATAAAGCCAAAGGCAAGCGTTATTACCAACAACCGTTTTTGAAAGAAGATATCTCGCTGGGTTAACCATTAAAATGACGGCTACGGTTTTCACTAGTTGGAGCCTGTATGGGAATAGTGTATCATTAATTTATAAGCCATTGTAATCAGGTTCTATGAAAATCAAATTGCTGTTGTTCATTTTTTGTTATTGTTACTTGAATTCTGGTTATACCCAATCTAAAGACAGCACGTTTTTCTTTCGTGCGGATTTGAGTGTAACCAATAATGGGTTCTCTATTATTCCCGCATTTACGTTGGGCGATCCGGCTGCTTTTCTGGATATGAAAATGGGGAACAAGCGGTTCAGTTTTGAACCGCAGTTTCGGTATGCTCTGGAGGGCCGCCCCTGGTCGTTTGTTTTTATCTATCGCTACAAAGCAATCGCAAAACCTAAATTCGATTTAACGTTTGGTGGCCATCTGCCGGATTAAATTATATAACCCGTACGGTAGATGTAAACGGAATTCAGGAGCCCCTTTCCATAGCAAGGCGATTCCTGGCGTTTGAAATAATACCAACCTATAAATTTACAAATCAAACCAGTCTTGGTATTTATTATTTGCGAGGGTATGGTTTCCAGAAGCACGGCCCCCAGATCTCTAACTTTTTATCCTTGCAGGGTAGTTTTACTAAAATTAAACTGGCCGGAAAATCGTATTTCAGTTTTAATCCGCAAGCTTATTATCTTAAAGTGGATGCGTTCGATGGTTTTTATGTGAATGCAACTACTACGTTGGGAATACATAATTTCCCAATAACTATTTCAGGAATAGTTAACAAAGCCATTGAGTCGGAGATAGCCGCAAAGGATTTTGATTGGAATATTAGTTTAATCTATACGTTGGATAAACAATTTGTGATGAAGTGAGATGAGGAGTGCAGATCAATCGCTCCTTCACAGAAATCCTTACCATCAACCCTGCCCAGTCTGAGCGAATAACTGAAGCTAGCTCAAAGGGTGTTTGAGTAAAATTCCTTACAATTCCGGTTACTTATTCTGCTATGGCTTATATTTACAGTTTAAGAGTTTTTACCTATGCGCTTGAAGAGCCAGTTAACTTTTTTTGTAGTATTTCTTTCTATACAATTTGCGCAAGCTCAGTTATGGACTGAAAACTTTAATTCTTATGCCGATGGCGTAACATCGGGAACAGCCGGTGGATCCATAGGTGGAAACTGGAGTTCAACTGTACCTGGCGGAACATTCTCCAAGCAATCAACATTGGGAGAAAGGTTCTATTCCTATCAAACAACAGGTGAAGGTGTTTGGACAACAGACCCAATAGATATTTCAGGAACTGGTCGTGCGGTTGTTGATATGAATGTTTTTGGGGTGTTGGTAGGTTCGGGTGACTATATCCGTTGTTATTATCGGGTAGATGGCGGACCGGAGACACTTTTCTTTGAACAAAATGGTGGGGTACTTAACTTTTCTCTTGCGGGCTCGGCTATCATTACCGGGAGTTCGATGCAATTGGTGGTCCGGACTGCGGTTGATGGAATATTAACTTCTTTCTCTTTTGATGATATTGTAGTCACCGCTATCAATACACTCTACTCCAGAAAGAATGGCAACTGGAATGATATAACTACAGGCAATGGAACCTGGTCTGCAAATTCGCTGGGAGGCGCATCTTGTGATTGCTCACCCCTTACCACCGATTACCTGATTATTGGAAACTCAAATACGGTAAACATTAATGTAGCCGCAACAGCCGGTGGTATTGAAGTTAGAAATACAGGAAGTTTGCGATGGACCGCCTCCTCCATTGATCTGAATATCGACCGGGGGATTTTGCAGGTAGATGCGGGCGGTTCAATAAACCGAAATGGCCAAACCGGAGTTCAGTTAGATTTTGATCGCGGCATTATTACCTCTTTTATTGTTAACGGCACGGTTACAACCGAGGATATTGAACTTACGGTTGCAAGCGTTACCCTGAATATTTCCGGCTCAGGTTCGATTATCACAACCGGTGACTTCAGGCTGCTTGAAGATGAAATTACTGTTAATAATAACCTGACAGGAACATTTACCATTGGCGATGATCTCATTTATGACCAACCGAGTTTGGGAGTTTTAGACAACCTTTTTCAAGACAATGCCCGTTTTATTAACAACCAGACATTGACAATTACTTCTGATATCCTTGTAGGAAACGATACGGATGATGACAACGGTTTTACAAACACTGCCGGGGCTGTATTGAATGTTGGTAATCTCAATTTTGCGAATGGCGATTTTGATTTCTTCAATTCTGGTACAGTAAATCAATCCGGTAATTTTTCTGGCATTTCAACAGGAGATACAAACGTTGATAACCTGGCCGGTGGCGTGTGGAACTGGTCCTTAACACCCAATACCACATTTGATACTGACATTGCTTCGGTAATGAATCTTACTGCTGTATCCAATACCTTTAATTATTCAGGTGCCGGAGCGCAAAGAATAATTCCTACTTCATACCATAATATTACATTATCAAACTCAGGTGCAAAAGATGCAAACAATGCAAGCTTCGCGGTAGGTGGTAACTGGCTTGTTTCCGGCACGGCTTCTTTTGTTGAAGGCACCGGAACAGTAACATTAAACGGTACAGTTGCGCAAACCATTACCAATCCTGCTGGCGAAACATTTAATAACCTCACCATCAATAATACGTTTGCTACGTCTCCGCAAGTTACTTTCCCTAACTCCATCACGGTTACAAACGTGCTTACCATGACAGCGGGAAATATCAATTTAAATGGCAATACCCTTAATCTCACCAGTTCAGCCGCGGGAGCTCTTTCGAAATCTCTGAGCTCAGCAAGTGGTTGGGCGTATGGGGGCAACTTCCGCAGGGCATTCCCCACTACCTCCATTACAATTGGTAATGTGGCGGGTTATTACCCACTGGGCTCGGCAACTGATTATAGACCTTTGTTTATTGGAAAATCCAGCGTAGCCAGCAGCAATGGATCCATTACAGTGTCACACACAAATGGTACCACAACCAGTGACGTTAATATTAATGATGGTGGTACTTTTATTCTACGCAGACATAACTCTTTCTGGACCACTACTACATCAGGAATGTCAGCAGGTAGCTGGAGTTTACGAATAGGTGGAACTAACTTTGGAGTAATTGCCAATAGTGCGCATTTGCGTGTTGCTACTTCATCGGGTGTTGTGGGTACACATGGCGCTGGCTCAGGAGGGCCAACCGAATGGTATGCAAACCGGACTGCGCTAACAGTAGCCAACCTGGCAAACAATTTCCATATTTCATCTACTGATAATATAAACTCGCCACTTCCTGTTCAATTAATTTCATTCAAGGCTATTCCGGAAAATAATATCGTGAGGTTAAATTGGATAACCGCCTCAGAGTTGAATAACGACTTCTTTACCATCCAAAAATCAAGAGATGGTGAATCGTTTGATGAAGTAACCCGGGTTGCAGGTAAGGGAACTACGAATGCGCAGTCGAATTATGTCTCGTACGATGAAGAACCCTGGATTGGAAAATCATATTACCGGTTAAAACAAACCGATTACGATGGAAGGTATTCCTATAGCAACCTGGTGCTGGTTGAATTGGAAGAGACAGCCGGCCTTCGGGTTTTTCCCAATCCAACAATCGACAAAACCTTCAGGATTGTGGTATCCGGTTTAAAGCCAAATCAACAGGTAATCGTAAATCTTACCGATAGCCGGGGAACTTCGGTGGCAGCCTATTCTGGCGTGGCCAACGAAGGAGGAACATTGGAAGTTCCGGTAGATATGAAAGAAAAGCCAACCGGTATGTATTTAGTTCGCGTAGCGGGCAGTGTGTTGTTGACTACAAAAGTAATTGTAAATTAATCTTTACTGTTAACTAAGGCTTTATTTAAGCCATGAGATTATCCACCACTTACCGGAGGAATAAGGGCCACCTCATCTTTTTCGGTTAGCACGAGTTCGTCAGCAGCATACTCCAGGTTAATGGCAATAAAAAGTGAGTTAAGTTTTTTCAGATCGGGATACGTAGTGTAAAGCTGGTGGCGCAAGTCACCTACTGACGTACCATTCAACATCAGGTGCACCTCACGGCCACCCAGAATATCGCGCGAAATGCCGAACGCCTTAATTTTAAGATTCATTTAACAAATATACATGACTGAACTTCTCAATCTTCAATTTGCCTTTTAACTTACAGATGATTTGTACAGCATGATGACACCCCAACTCTACGATAACCACGGCCGGCCAATCAACTACCTGCGGTTGGCCGTTACCGATCGGTGTAACCTGCGGTGTTTTTATTGCATGCCTGAAGAAGGCATACATTACCTGCCTAAAAAAGAGTTGCTCTCCTTTGAGGAAATCGAACGGTTGATCCGGATCATGGCTTCACTAGGTATTTCCAAAATCCGCTTAACCGGAGGTGAGCCCTTTGTACGTACTGATCTGATGCAGTTGATTCGGAAAATTGCAGCTACCGATGGTGTTAAAAGTTTACACCTTACTACAAATGGAATCTTAACGGGACCACACATTGAAGAATTAAAACAATTAGGAATTGCATCCATCAATTTAAGTCTTGATACATTAGATCGCGAACGCTTTAAAAATATTACCCGCAGAGATGAATTTGATAATACCTGGCAAACGCTGCAACAGCTTATAGCCAGCCAGATTCCCATAAAGATTAATGCGGTGGTGATGGAGGGAAAAAACACAGAAGATATAATTCCAATGGTGGAATTAACCCGGCATCAGGCTATTTCAGTTCGATTTATAGAGGAAATGCCCTTTAATGGCGAAGGAAATCATTACGCAAGGCTTTCATGGACGTATAAAAAGATTCTGGAATACATTCAGGGCGCTTATCCGGGTCTTGAAAAAATGAAAGACCAGCCACATGCCACTGCCTATACGTACAAAGTACCAGGGTATGCAGGAGATGTGGGTGTGATAGCCGCCTTCAGCCGTACATTTTGTGGTACCTGCAACCGCATTCGGGTTACGGCACAGGGTATTTTAAAAACTTGTTTGTACGATGAGGGAGTATTGAACATCAAAGAACTGATGCGGGCCGGACTGACAGACGAGGCAATAAAGTCTAAACTGATTCAGGCCTTTGCCACAAGGCCGCGCGATGGCTTTGAAGCTGAGTTGCAACGAAAAAATAAATCGGTTCATGAATCCATGTCCACCATCGGGGGATAAACGTAATTTGGTTGTTAACCGATTAACTTTAATCTTGAAACTCACGTGCGTTGGGAAGACAAAAAGTACCCATTGCGATAAGAAACAATTAATGGATGTAACTTCACTTTAAATTTATAACCATGAAATATTTATACTTCTTACTATTCATCAATATTTCTGTGTTTGCACAGAAAAATGAATCAACAAAATCGTTTCAGATCACTGGCGAAGTAAAATCAGAAAGGAAGATTTCCATCGCGGATTTTGCAGGCTACCGCGAATCTGCTTTGGGAGATGTTATAATCACCAACCACCTGGGTGAAGTTAAAAGTACGCAGAAAAACCTGAAGGGCATTTTGCTGCGCGATATACTGGAGAAGGTAGAGTTCAAAACTCCTGGCCCTAAAGAGCTAAGTACATTTTACATTGTGTGTAAGGCTACTGATGGTTACACCATTGTTTACTCCTGGAACGAAATTTTTAACAACCCGGCCGGTGAAGCTATTTACCTGATTACTTCTAATAATGGGGTAGCAGCCGGCAACCTTGAAGAAAGCATTTTGATGATCTCACCCCGCGATTATAAAACCGGAAGGCGATACCTGAAAGGCCTGGCTGAAGTGCAAATTAAGCGTGCATTATAGCCATGGAGTCTTACCTGCTGATATCTTCTTTTTTTCTCATCGCCTTAATTTATTCATCTGTAGGATTTGGGGGTGGCTCCAGTTACCTGGCAGTAATGGCACAGCCTTTTTTTGGCCTGCTTCCGGAAACCATCCGGCCGGTGGCGCTGCTGTGTAACCTGGTGGTGGTAACAGGCGGAGTCATCATTTTTTATAAGGAAAGCCGCTTAAGCTGGCGGGATACCTGGCCCTTTCTGCTCTCCAGCGTACCGCTTGCAATGGTGGGTGGTTTCTGGAAGTTAAAAGCAGACACGTTCTTTATATTATTAGGGTTCACCCTTTTACTCGCCTCGGTTTTTCTATGGATCAAACCCAAACCCACAGCAAAAAAGGAGTTCAGCATTCCAACACAATTGGCACTGGGCGGGGGCATTGGCTTGCTCTCCGGATTGGTGAGTATTGGCGGAGGAATTTTTCTTTCACCGATTTTGCATCTCGTTAACTGGGCCGATGCTAAAAAGATTTCTGCGTTAGCGAGTGTATTCATTTTGGCAAATTCATTGAGTGGTTTGGCAGGTCAGTTTGCATCAGGAACTACTGTAGATTGGCGACTAACCATTCCCCTTCTGGTGGCGGTCTTGCTGGGAGGGCAAATCGGTTCGCGTCTGGGTGCTAAGACATTCAACGCGCTGTACATCCGAAGAATTACCGCTTTTTTAATTTTCTTTGCTTCCCTGAACATTTTAAGAGATCACTTATGAGATTATTCTTTTCGGCCGGGCTTTGCCTGGTATCCATGCTTTCTTTTTCGCAACAGCGCGTAAATCCAGTTATCAAAAGTTATGGCGGAATATTTGAAATCCCTTATGCGGTTGAAAAACCAGACCCCACACTCGATTATAAAATCGTAATTGAAATAGAACGCGGCAGCGAAAAACCAGATACGCTTAACTGGGCACTTAACAACGTAGCCCGGTTAATAAATCTTCATGTTGTGGGTGGCGTACCGAAAGAAAAATTACAGGTAATACTGGCCATTCACGGCAGTGCCGCTTATACGGTAATGAACAACGAGGAATATAAAGCGAAGTATGGTGTTCCCAATCCAAACCTGAAGCTATATCAGGAATTAGACCAGGCCGGAGTAAAAATGTTTGTGTGTGGTCAGTCGCTCATCGCCCGCAAGATTGATCGCCACAAGATGGTACCCGAAGTGAAAGTGGCTACTTCTATGCTTACAATATTAACAACCTATCAACTTAAGGGATACGCTATGCTTAAATTCTAACCGCCATTCCAAATTCCAAATGCCCAAATTAAGAAGTATGGTCATACACAATCACCCACGTATTGTTCTTCTTCTTAAAGATTAACGTAAACGGTCCTGTGGGTTGGTCGCTTTCACGGAACAACGTGTATTTGCCGGTAAGCAGGTAGGCATCAGGCCCCAGCGGCACTACTTGCCAGATGTCGAATTGCAATTGCC
>Ga0116144_10003471_pt1 | contig 15704 bp, 14 predicted proteins | sample AD_UKC035_MetaG_FD_89746 | JGI IMG/M metagenome (GOLD analysis project Ga0116144, IMG submission 89746) | Active sludge microbial communities of municipal wastewater-treating anaerobic digesters from USA - AD_UKC035_MetaG | ecosystem: Engineered > Bioreactor > Anaerobic > Digestate | place: USA...
GCTGGGTCACGCCGGGGCTCATCGACGTTCACTCGCATCTCGGTGTGTACGCGAGCCCGGACATGGACGCCCATGCCGACGGCAACGAGATGATCGCGCCCGTGACCGCCAATGTCTGGGCCGAGCATGGCGTGTGGCCGCAGGACCCGGGCTTCGAAGCCGCGCTCGAGGGCGGTGTCACCACGCTGCAGGTGCTGCCCGGCTCGGCCAACCTCATCGGCGGTCGCGGTGTCACCCTGAAGAATGTTGCCGCCACCGGTGTGCAGGGCATGAAGTTTCCGGATGCCCCGTATGGATTGAAGATGGCGTGCGGCGAGAATCCCAAGCGCGTCTATGGCAGCAAGTCGCAGGCGCCGAAGACCCGCATGGGCAATATCGCAGGTTATCGCCAGGCCTTCGCCGACGCACAGGAGTATCAGCGCCAATGGGAGAAGTACGCGCGCGAACTTGCGGCGCATGAAACGAAGAAGGACAAGGACGACGATGCGCAGCCGCCCTCGGAGCCCAAGCGCGATCTCGGCAAGGAGACGCTGGTCGAGGTGCTGGAGGGCCGGATCCTCGTGCACATCCACTGCTATCGCGCCGACGAGATGCAGTTGATGCTGGACCTTGCCGACGAGTTCGGCTTCCGGATCGCCGCGTTCCACCACGGAGTCGAGGCGTACAAGATCGCCGATACGCTTGCCGCAAGGCAGGTCTGCGGCGCGTTGTGGGCCGACTGGTGGGGATTCAAGATGGAGTCCTTCGACGGCATCCAGGAGAATCTGGCGCTGGTCGACCGGCCGCAAGGCAGTTGCGCCATCGTGCATTCCGATTCGTCGGAAGGCATCCAGCGCCTGAACCAGGAGGCCGCCAAGGCGATGACGAGGGGCGTCCGTCTCGGCTTCGACATTCCTCCCGAGCGCGCCATCCGCTGGCTGACGGCGCATGCTGCCCGGGCGCTCGGCGTGGCCGATCGCACCGGCACGCTCGAGTCCGGCAAGATGGCGGATGTGGTGATCTGGGACCGTGACCCGTTCAGCGTCTATGCGCGCGCGCAGCAGGTCTTCGTCGACGGTGTGCTCGCGTTCGACCGGGCGCATCCGCGACCGCCACGTTCCGACTTCATGCTGGGACAGCAGGGAGATGCGCCGTGAGCGCGGTCAGTGCCCTCCTGCGCCGCCTCGCCTGCCCGCTCGCGTTGCTGTGCGTGGTCACCGGGGCGTACGCCCAGGATCTGCTGATCCGCGGCGCCCACGTCCACACGGCCTCGACGGCCGGCGACATCCCCGGAGGCGACGTTCTCGTGCGCAACGGCAAAATCGCGGCGGTGGGCACCGGCATCGCCATCCCGTCTGGCGTGCAGGTCGTCGAAGCAGGCGGCAAGCCGCTGACGCCGGGACTCTTCGCCGGCATCACGGCCATCGGCGTCGAGGAGGTCTCGCTCGAGAGCGGCACTGTCGATGAGTACCTGACCCTCGGCGCACCCGCGTGGCAGATGCAATGGCGCCCCGAGTTCGACGTGACCCTCGCGTTCAACCCGCGCTCCGTGCTGCTGCCGGTGGCGCGTATCGAGGGACTGACCTGGGCGATCGTCGCGCCGGATAGCCGCAACGGCGGGGCGATTCTCTCGGGGCAGGGCGCGGCGATGACGCTCGATGGCCGCTACGACGCCGTGCTCGACGGCAGTCGCTCGCTGTTCATGCAGTTCGGCGCCGATGCCGTGAACCTGTCCGCGGGCAGTCGCGCCGCGCAGTACATGTTGTTCGACCAGGCCGCCCGCGAGGCCCGGTCACCGCCCGCCGCCGGCGCACAAGCCATGCTGCTGCCCGCGGGACGCGAAGTGCTAGCGCGCTATCTCGACGGTGGCCGTTTCGTATTCGATGTGCATCGTGCCGCCGACATTCGCCAGGTGCTCGCGCTGGCCAAGCGTCACAGCATCAGGCCGGTGATCGTCGGCGCGAGCGAAGCCTGGCTGGTCGCGGGTGAACTTGCCGCAGCCAGGGTGCCGGTGCTGCTCGATCCGCTCGAGAATCTGCCGGCGACATTCGATCGCATTGGCGCGCGCTTCGACAATGCCGCGCTGCTCGCGAAGGCCGGCGTCGCGGTGGCGTTCGCGCTGTCGTCTGATTCGACCCAGAACGCGCGCAAGATCCGCCAGCTCGCCGGCAATGCCGTGGCGCACGGCCTGCCGTGGGACGTCGCGCTGGCCGGTTTGACCTCGACGCCCGCGGACATCTTCGGCGTCGCGAGGAGCCGCGGTCGCATCGCGGTGGGCCAGGTCGCCGACCTCGTGCTGTGGAGCGGCGATCCGCTGGAGGTCACGAGCGTCGCCGAGCAAGTCTGGACAGCGGGCACTCCCGTCGTCATGCGCTCGCGCCAGACCGAGCTGCGCGATCGCTACCTCGAGCGGTTGCGCGGCGGCGAGGACTGACGGTCAACCACCCAGGGTGACGAGCAGTTCGTCGAGCTGCCTGAAAGTCTCGACCAGCGCATCCGCCGAGCCGGTGCCGGCCGCATCGAGGGCTTCCTTCGAGGGATAGAGCTCGTGCACGACCACCAAAGTCCTGCCATTGCTCTCCTCGAAGGTCAACGTGGTGACACTGCCGGCCTCGCTTTCCTCGTTGGTCCACACGAGGCGCGCATGCGGCGTCACTTCGAGGTAGCGGCCGAAGAACACCATGGGCCCTGCCTCACCGCCGGCGAACTCGAAGCGATATCGGCCCCCGACCCGGGCATCCACCTCGCACGACAGCAGAGCGATGTCGATCGACTTCGGCACCCACCACTTCCTGAGCAGCTCGGGTCTGGTCCAGGCCTCGAACACCAGGCGCGCCGGGGCGTCGAAGGTTCGCGTGACGACGAGCTCGCGCCCGGACGTGCGCGCGACGCTCGTGTGATTCTTCATCGATGCGGGCTTACTTCCTGCTTCTGCGTCCATGCGCCTTCTCCTTGCGTTTCAATTCCTCGATAACCTGGTCCAGCTCGCAGAAGCGGGCGTCCCAGAGTTGGCGGTATCTCTCGATCCATGCCGCCTCTTCTTCCAGTCGGCGCGCGCCGAGCCTGCAGGTCCGCACGCGCCCGACCTTCTCCGTGGTGACGAGCCCCGCCCGCTCCAGTACGCCGACATGCTTCTTCATGCCCGTGAGGGTCATGTGGAACTTCTCGGCCAGGTCCGTGATCGAGGCGTCGGCACGCCCGAGCTGCTCGAGGACGCCGCGGCGGGTGGCGTCCGAGAGTGCGGCGAACGAGGTATCGAAGCGGGCCTGTGTATACTGAACCATATAGTTCAGTAATTAACACAGCGCCTGGCGGCCCGCAAGGGGTGACTGGCCGGATCGTGGTGCACGCCGACTCAGGACGCCGGCGCTTTCTTCACCGGGGCGGAAGGCGGGTGCGCGGCGGCGGCCGCAGCGCCGATCACATGCCTGAAAGCTGGCGGACAGAGATTCATACCGCTCCCCGGCAACTTGCCATCTGGGTTGACATTTCGACGCTTCCCGTAATATCGTACGCGATGTGAAAACCCCTCAAGTCATCGACGCCCTTGGCGCCCTTGCGCATGAGTACCGCCTGGCGATCTACCGTCTGCTGGTGGAGCACGGGCCTGACGGCTTGCCGGCAGGTGCAATTGGCGAACGCGTCGGGCTCGTCCCCTCCTCGCTCACCTTTCATCTTCAAGCCCTGCATCGGGCCGGGCTGATCACACAGACCCGCGCCAGTCGGCAGCTCATCTACTGTGCCGACTATTCCGTCATGAACGAGCTCGTCGGCTATCTCACTGACAAATGCTGCGCGGCCAGCGTTCACAGCCGCGATGTCGCATGAATTCCACGCCCGCCATCCTGCCGAATCCGCCGCTGACTACCGTGGTGAGGCTTCTCGCCGCCGCGCAGTTGCCAACCGAAGACCTGACTGCCGCGCATTGCCAGCACTTCTTCTATGCCGAATCCTCTGGCACGGCGACCGGTCTCGTCGGGCTCGAACTCTTTGGCGACGTGGCCCTGCTGCGCTCTCTTGTCGTGGCGCCTCAGCGGCGCGGGATGGGTGAAGGCAAGGCGCTCCTCCAATGTGCGGAGGACCATGCCCGCGCCAGTGGCGTGCACTCGCTCTATCTCCTCACGACGACAGCCGAGCGGTTTTTCGCGAAGCATGGCTATCGTCGAATCCCACGCGACTCCGCACCAGCCTGCATTCGCAACACGCGGGAATTCGCGGGTATCTGCCCCGCGAGTTCCGCATTCATGATCCGCGATCTCAGTTGATCAACATGTCCGCCCACCCTTTCCCCCTGCAGGAGAGCATTGCCGAAACGCTCAACCGGGAATGCGATTGCAGCGTTGCGGATCTGCCGACGCTGCGAAGGCAGATCGAGCACGCGATGGAACCGGGGCAGGCGATCGTCGAGAGTCATCCGCATCTTTTCAGCGCGACACCGGTCTTTCTGCAAGCCGCTCACGTCGACCAAATGCGGCGTGTCATCGAATCGATCGAAGCGATCGCACATCTGCCGGCCTATCAACAGGCGGTTCTGGCGCAAGCGCCGCCCGTCGCGCACGTGAGCTCGCGTACATCTGGCGCTTTCATGGGATTCGATTTCCACATCACGCCGAGCGGCCCGAAGCTCATCGAAATCAATACCAACGCCGGCGGCGCGTTTCTGAATATCGCCGCGCAGGGCTCACATCGCGCTTGTTGCGAAGCCGCGGACGGCTGCTGGCCGCTTCAGCCCGGGTTGGAGCAGTCCGAGGCGGAAGTCATATCGATGCTCAAGCACGAATGGAGACTGGCAAGGGGAGACGCAGAACTGCGGACAATTGCCATCGTTGACGAGAACCCGCGTCGGCAATTCCTGTATCCCGAATTCCAGCTGGCCAGGCGGCTGTTCGAATCGCACGGATTGCGTGCCCTCATCGTCGACCCGTCAAAACTCGAGATCACCGGCAACACGTTGAGATCCGCCGGCGAACGCGTGGATCTCGTCTACAACCGTCTCACCGACTTCTACTTCGAAGCGCCCGGCAGCCAGGTCCTGCGTGTCGCGTATGAGCAGGACCTTTCCGTAATTACTCCGCATCCTCGCGCCCACGCGCTCTACGCGAACAAGCGAAACCTTGTTCTCCTCAGCGATGCCGGCGAACTCGAGCGCCTGGGAGCGGAACGGTCGGCCATCGAGCATCTGGGCCACACGATCCCACCGACGCGGGAAGTGAACTGCGGCGATGAACACTGGTGGCAGGAGCGCAAGGGCTGGTTCTTCAAACCGCGTAACGGCTTTGGCAGTCGCGGTGTCTACCGCGGCGACAAGCTCACGCGCCGCGTGTTCGCCGAAGTCGCGAATGGTGGGTACCTTGCTCAGGAGTTCACGCCGGCAAGCGAACGGCGCCGCTCCGTCGCTGGCAACCCGGAGATCTTCAAGGTGGACGTACGCTGCTACGTGTATGCCGGCAAGATTCAGCTGATGGCCGCGAGACTGTATCAAGGCCAGACCACCAACTTCCGGACTGCGGGCGGTGGTTTTGCGCCGGTTTACGTCATTGATGAAGCAGCGCTGCGGCCCGAAACGATAGTCGGGCCGGGAACATCAGGTGGCCGGTGTCGTACACCATGCCGTCATTCGCCACCACGTCGTCGCTCGCACAGCCGTTTTCGGTAATACGGCACATGGCGCCAGCCGGGCGCGGCGTCCAAGGTAATTGGCGGAGAGAGAGGGATTCGAACCCTCGAGGAACTTTTGGTCCCTACACCCTTAGCAGGGGTGCGCCTTCGACCACTCGGCCATCTCTCCGGCGCGTGGAAGGGGCGCATGATACTGGCCGGGGTCCGGACAGGCAAAAGGCCCGGTCGCTCGGGGCGGCGGGGCCTTGCTGGAAACTCGGGGGGCGGGCCAGACAGCCGGCCCGGGCGGGATCAGCCGACCGCGTAGCCCGGCAGATCGGCGGCGGCGGGCAGGTCGCCCTCGCCCTTTTCTTCGCGCTGGATGCGCTCGTAGATCTCTTCGCGGTGCACGGACACGGACTTCGGCGCGTCCACGCCGATGCGAACCTGGTTGCCTTTCACTCCGAGCACTGTGACGGTCACTTCGTCACCGATCATCACGGCTTCGCCAACGCGTCTTGTCAGAATCAGCATTCTCTTTGGACCTCCATGGAAAAAGGCAATCTGGAGATCAATGTAGCCGCTGACCCTGTCCGCGCACATCAGTAATTCCCTGAATGTCCCGACAGCGAAAATTCGTAGTGGATTATACGTACGGCACGCTCGAGCTCCGCCTCGTCGATCAACACGGATATGCGGATTTCCGACGTCGAAACGAGGCGAACTGTGATGCCTGCACGGGCGAGCGCCGCGAACAGGCGCGCCGCGACCCCGGCGTGCGAGCGCATGCCGACGCCGACGATCGACATTTTTGCGACCCGGTCGGTGCTGTCGATGCGTGCGCCCGGGCAGAACGCGGCACCGAGACGCGTGAGTTCGACCGCGCGCGCGTAGTCGCCGCGGTGCACGGTGAACGCGAAGTCGATCGAACCATCCTGATTCGAGGCGAGCACGATCATGTCGACTTCGATGCCCGCCCCCGACACGCCCTGCAGCAGCCGATGCGCGGTGTCGGGCGCATTCGGCACGCCGCTCACCACGATCTGCGCCTCGTCGCGATTGAATGCGACGCCCGAAACTACCGGTGCTTCCACGCGTGGATCCTCCCGATCGATCAAGGTTCCGGGGCCTTCCCCGTGGCTCGCGAGCACACGCAGCGCGATGCCGTATTTCGCGGCGAATTCCACCGCCCGCAGATGCAGTACGCGCGAGCCCTGCCCCGCGAGTTCGAGCATTTCGTCGAACGACAGCCGCTCGAGCCGGCGCGCGTCCGGCACCATGCGCGGGTCGCAGGTGTAGACGCCGTCGACGTCCGTCAGGATCTGACACTCGTCGGCGGCAAGCGCGACGGCAAGCGCGACCGCCGTCGTGTCCGAGCCGCCGCGCCCGATCGTGGTGACGGCGCCCGTCGCATCGACGCCCTGGAAGCCGGCCACCACCGGCACCTCGCCGGCTTCGAGCACCGCGTTGAGCGCGGCTGTCCCGACTTCCTCGATGCGCGCGCGGCCATGCGCGCTGGTCGTGCGAATGGGGACCTGTGAACCGGTCAGCGAGCGGGCGGGCACGCCGCGCGCATGCAGCGCCATCGCGAGCAACGCGCTGGAGACCTGCTCGCCGGTCGCGAGCAGCGCATCGAGTTCGCGCGGATCGGGGTTGGGGCACAGCGCATGCGCGAGGTCGACGAGACGATCGGTCGCATCGCCCATCGCCGAAACGGCCACGACCACCCGGTCGCCGCGCCCGCGCACCGCCGCCACGCGTGCGGCGACCTTGTGGATCAGCTCGAGCGAGCCGACCGAGCTGCCACCGTACTTCTGGACGATCAGCGCCACGGACGGCGGCGGGTTACGCGCCGAGCTTGCTGCGCACGAAGTCGGCCACGCCGCCGAGCGCGTCGGGCAGTGCGGCGGGGTTGGTGCCGCCGGCCTGCGCGAAATCGGGCCGTCCGCCGCCCTTGCCGCCGACTTTCGCGGCGACGGCGCCGACGAGTTCGCCTGCCAACACGCGCTTCGACTGGTCGGGCGTGACGCCGGCGACCAGCACGATCTTCGCGGGACTCTCCACCGAGGCGAGCACGATGACCGCCGACTTGAGCCGCTCCTTCAGCTGGTCGACCGCGCTGCGCAGCGCGCCGGCGTCGGCGCCCTCGATCTGCGTGGCGACGACCTTCACGCCACCGACGTCGATGGCGCCAGCCGCGAGGTCGGTGCCCTGCCCCGAGGCCAGCTTGTCCTTGAGCGCACGCACTTCCTTTTCGAGTTCGCGCACGCGCTCGAGCGTGCCGCGCAGCTTCTCGCCGAGATCCTCGCGCGTGCCACGCACGAGGCCCGCGACCTCGCGCAGCAGGTCGTCGCTCGCCTCGACGTATTCGACCGCCCCGGCGCCGGTCAGCGCCTCGATGCGGCGCACGCCCGCGGCGACCCCGCCCTCGCTGACAATCTTGAAGAGGCCGATGTCGCCCGCCCGCGCCACGTGGGTGCCGCCGCACAGCTCGGTCGAAAAATCCCCGAGCCGCAATACGCGCACGTGGCTGTCGTATTTCTCGCCGAACAGCGCCATCGCCCCGGAGGCGACCGCGTCGTCATAGGCCATGAGCTTCGTGTCCGCGGCCGCGTTGGCGCGGATCTCGGCATTCACGAGTCGTTCGATCTCGCGCAGCTCGGTCGCGGTTACCGGCTGGAAGTGCGCGAAGTCGAAGCGCAAGCGGTCGGGCGCGACCAGGGAGCCCTTCTGCTGGACGTGTGTGCCGAGCACCCTGCGCAGCGCGGCGTGCAGCAGGTGCGTGGCCGTGTGGTTGCGCCGGATCGCATCCCGCCGCGTGGCATCGACGTCGGCGGCCAGCGTATCGCCCACCGCGAGCGTGCCCGACTCGAGCGTGCCGAGGTGCGAGATCGCGCCACCGCGCTTCTGGGTATCGGTGACGGCGAAGCGCGCGGGCTGCGCACCGCCCTGCGAGGTGAGCGTGCCGGTATCGCCCACCTGGCCGCCCGACTCCGCGTAGAAGGGCGTGCGGTCGAGCACGACCTCGCCCTGCTCGCCGGCGGCGAGGCGTTCGACCTGCTCGCCCGAGCGCAGCAGCGCCACGACCCTGCCGGTGTCGCGCGTGCCCTCGTAGCCGAGGAAGTCCGAACGCGCATCGATCTGCGCACCGCCGCGCAGGTCGACGCCGAACTTGCTGGCCGCGCGGGCGCGCTCGCGCTGCGCTTCCATGGCGGTCTCGAAGCCCGCCTCGTCGATCGCAAGGCCGCGTTCGCGCGCGATGTCGGCCGTGAGGTCCACCGGGAAGCCGTAGGTGTCGTAGAGCCTGAAGGCGGTCTCGCCGTCGATCGTGCGCGACGCACCGAGCTTCGCGATCGCCGCCTCGAGCAGCCCCATGCCGGTCTCGAGCGTGCGCGCGAACTGCTCTTCCTCGAGCTTCAGCACGCGCTCGACGTGGGCGCGCGCGGCGGCGAGTTCGGGATACGCCGCACCCATTTCCTTCTCGAGCGGCGCGACGAGCTTCCAGAAGAACACATCCTTGATGCCGAGCTTGTAGCCGTGGCGGATCGCCCGGCGCACGATGCGACGAAGCACGTACCCGCGCCCCTCGTTCGACGGCGTGACCCCGTCGACGACCAGGAACGAGCAGGCACGGATGTGATCGGCGATCACGCGCAGCGAACTGTTCGCGAGGTCCTGCGTGCCGGCGAGCTCGCCGGCCGCCGCGACCAGGTTCCTGAACAGGTCGATCTCGTAGTTGTTGTGCACGCCCTGCATCACGGCCGACAGGCGCTCGAGTCCGGCGCCGGTGTCGACCGATGGCTTCGGCAGCGGCGTCATCGTGCCGTCCGGGGCTCGGTCGTACTGCATGAACACGAGGTTCCAGATCTCGGTGTAGCGATCGCCGTCCTCGTCGGCCGAGCCCGGGGGACCGCCGGCGATCTGCGGGCCGTGATCGTAGAAGATCTCGCTGCACGGGCCGCAGGGCCCGGTGTCGCCCATCGCCCAGAAGTTCGACTTCTCGCCCATGCGCGAGAACCGGCTCGCCGGCACGCCGATCTCCTTCAGCCAGATGTCGGCCGCCTCGTCATCGTCCTGGTAGACGGTCACCCACAGGCGCGCAGGGTCGAGCGCGAGCACGCCGGTGACGAATTCCCACGCGTAGCGGATCGCATCGCGCTTGAAATAGTCGCCGAACGAGAAGTTGCCGAGCATCTCGAAGAAGGTGTGGTGGCGCGCGGTGTAGCCGACGTTCTCGAGGTCGTTGTGCTTGCCGCCGGCGCGCACGCAGCGCTGGCTGGAGGCGGCGCGCACGTAGTCGCGCTTGTCCTTGCCGAGGAACACATCCTTGAACTGCACCATGCCGGCATTGGTGAACAGCAGCGTCGGGTCGTTGCCGGGCACCAGCGAGGAGGACGGCACGATCGTGTGGCCGCGTTCGCGGAAAAACTCGAGGAAGGCGCGTCGGACATCCGCCGCGCTCATGTAAGGCGGTTTTTTCTTGGTCATGGATCCGGGTCGATGAAGTCCCCGGGGTCGTTCCCGAGGGCTGACCGGATATCATCGGCGGAAAAGCCCCGATATTGCAAAAAACGGGCTTGGCGGGCCTTGTCCTGGTAGCTGGCGGGCGGGCGGGCGCCGAACTTTCGCGCCCGGGCGGCGGCGGCCAGGCGCCGGAAATCGGGGCCGGCATCGAGTGCGGCGGCGATCAGCTCGCCCGGCAGGCCGAGGGCCTTGAGGTCCTGACGGATGCGCACCGGGCCCTGTCCGCGCGCGGCCTTGTAGGCCACGTAGCGCTCCGCGTAGCGGGCGTCGTCGATCAGGCGCTTGGTCACGAAGTCGGCCACCAGCGTCTCGACGATGGGCACTTCGTGGCCCTTGTCGATCAGCCTGGCCCGCAATTCGCCCGAGGCGTAGTCGCGGCGCGCCAGCAGCGCAACCGCCGCCGCGCGGGCCGCCGCCTCCGGCCTGGCTTCTGGCTCGCGGAGAGGGTCAGGCGGAGTCGGCAGCCTGCTCACCGCCATTGCGCGCGGCCTTGGCCGGCAGCAGCTTGGCGCGGATCTGCGCCTCGATGTCCTGCGCGATCTCCGGATGCTGCGCGAGGAAGGTGCGGGCGTTGTCCTTGCCCTGCCCGATGCGCTCGCCCTTGTAGCTGTACCAGGCGCCGGCCTTGTCGATGATGCCGTTGGCGCTGCCGAGGTCGAGGATCTCGCCCTCGCGCGAAATGCCGGCGCCGTACATGATCTCGAATTCGGCTTCGCGGAAAGGCGGCGCGACCTTGTTCTTCACGACCTTGACGCGGGTCATGTTGCCGACGACCTCCTCGCCGCTCTTCAGCGCGCCGATGCGGCGGATGTCGAGGCGCACGGAGGCATAGAACTTGAGGGCATTGCCGCCCGTGGTGGTTTCCGGGCTGCCGAACATGACGCCGATCTTCATGCGGATCTGGTTGATGAAGATGACGATGGTGTTCGAGCGCTTGATGTTGCCGGTGAGCTTGCGCAGCGCCTGCGACATCAGCCGGGCATGCAGGCCGACCTGCAGTTCGCCCATCTCGCCCTCGATTTCGGCGCGCGGCGTGAGCGCGGCGACCGAGTCGACGACCACGATGTCGACGGCGCCGGAACGCACCAGCATGTCGGTGATCTCGAGCGCCTGCTCGCCGGTGTCGGGCTGCGAGACGAGCAGGTCGTTCACATTCACGCCGAGCTTGCCGGCATAGACCGGATCGAGCGCGTGCTCGGCGTCGACGAAGGCCGCGGTACCGCCCGCCTTCTGCACTTCGGCGATGACCTGCAGCGTGAGCGTGGTCTTGCCGGAAGACTCCGGGCCGTAAATCTCGACGACGCGGCCGCGCGGCAGGCCGCCGATGCCGAGTGCGATGTCGAGACCGAGCGAGCCGGTGGAGACCGCTTCGACGTCGTAAGTGGCCGACGCATCGCCGAGGCGCATCACCGAACCCTTGCCGAACTGCTTTTCGATCTGGCCGAGCGCAGCAGCGAGCGCTTTCTTGCGGTTGTCTTCCATGGCCTCGATTATTCCATAGTTGCGTGCGGGCTGGAGATGCAAATCTTCCGTGTTCATCGCTTATACAGGGGCCATTCGCCGACGATACTGTATGAAGCGCCGCCATGACTTTCGACGAGCACGAAACGATCGCAGTGCCACGTCACCGGGCTCATCGGCCAATCCTTCGACGGCCGCGGCGGCGGCGGAACTTCGCGTACCAGCGTCACATGTGCGCGGAAGGATTTGATGTCCGGGCAAATCTCCCGCACCGACTCCTCAACCGACGGCGCCGCGACGAGCACGCGGGGTCGCGCCCACCACTCGAGCCGGTCGAAGCGCAGGTCGATCGGCTCGTGCCTGACCGTGTCCGCCCAGGCGCGCTGCGCGCGTTCCTCGTCGGCCGTCACCTCACCCAGGAAACGCAACGTCAGGTGAAGATTGGCACGCGGCACGGCGCGCCCGCCGAGCGTCGCGCGCAGCGGCGCGGAAGCGGCGAGCAGTGCATCGCGCTCACCATCGTCGGGCCAGAGCGCGAAGAACAGGCGCCGCGAGGTCACGGCTTTTCGCGGCTGGCGAGATCCGCGATCAGCTGCAGCGCGTAGTGCACCGAAGCGCGGCGCACCGCCTCCCTGTCGCCCGGAAAATGCTGCAGGCTCGCTACGGTGTCGATGCTGGCGCCACGACGGACCGCGCGCGCGAACCACACCGTACCGACGGGCTTCCCGGGCATGCCGCCGTCCGGACCGGCGATACCGCTCGTCGCGACCGCGACGTCGACGCCGGCGCGCCGCAGGGCGCCCTCCGCCATGGCCCGTACCACCGCCTCGCTCACGGCACCGTGCGTGGCGAGCACGGCCGCGGGAACGCCCAGGTCGCGCTGCTTCGCCTCGTTGGAATAGGTGACGTAGCCACAGTCGAACCAGTCGGAACTGCCCGGCACGTCGGTGATGGCCTTGGCGAGCCAGCCGGCGGTGCAGGACTCGGCCGTCGCCAGCCGCCACCCTGCCGTGCGCAGCGACCCGCCGACCGACCGGGCAAGCTCGAACAGCGCTGCGTCACAATTCATGGCCGGACAAGGCTAACCGATCCGGCCGCTCATTTAGTATGGGCGGCGAACGCCCAGAGGATGACCCGCTTGACCGAGACCTCGTACGTCCTTCGCCTGACCTGCCCGAACCGGCCCGGCATCGTCGCGGCCGTGTCGACCTTCCTGTACCAGCACGGCTGCAACATCCTCGACGCGCAGCAGTTCGACGATACGCAGTCGGAACTGTTCTTCTCCCATATCGTCTTCAATCCGGTCGACGCCGGCGGCGCGGCGACGATCGAGCCGCTGCGCGAGCGCTTCGCCGCACTCGCCCGCGACTTCGCGATGGACTGGTCGATCGAAGACCGGGCGCGCCGGGCCCGCGTGCTGCTGCTCGTGTCGAAGCAGGATCACTGCCTGGCCGACCTGCTGTACCGCTGGCACAGCGGGGAGTTGGCGATGGACGTGGTGGGGATCGTCGCGAACCATCCGCGCGAGACCTATGCGCATGTGACTTTCGGCGCCGTGCCCTTCCACTATCTGCCGGTCACGCGCGAGACCCGGCCGCAGCAGGAAGCGCAGCTGCGCACGGTGATCCGCGACACGCGCGCCGACCTCGTCGTGCTCGCGCGCTACATGCAGATCCTTTCCGACGAACTGACGCGCGAGCTCGCGGGTCGCTGCATCAACATCCACCACAGCTTCCTGCCCGGCTTCAAGGGGGCGCGACCCTACCACCAGGCCTATGCGCGCGGCGTGAAAGTGATCGGCGCGACGGCGCACTACGTGACCGCGGACCTCGACGAAGGGCCGATCATCGAGCAGGATGTGGAGCGGGTCACCCATCGTGACGGCCCCGACGACCTCGCACGCAGGGGCCGCGACATCGAGCGTCGGGTGCTCGCACGCGCGGTGCGCGCACACATCAATCACCGCATCATCGTCAACGGCCACCGCACGATCGTCTTCCCCGAATGAAACCTTCATCGAACCCGCCATATGCCGGTTTCGACGCATTGCATGATTGTCACCCGGTGCATGATCAGGCCATGGACGCGCTAGCCGCCCACACGCCCATGATGCAGCAGTACTTGCGCATCAAGTCGCAATACCCCGACGTGCTGCTCTTCTATCGCATGGGCGATTTCTACGAGCTCTTTTACGACGACGCCCGCCGCGCCGCGGGCCTGCTCGACATCACGCTGACCGCGCGCGGCCAGTCGGCCGGGGCGCCGATCCCGATGGCGGGCGTGCCTTACCACAGCGTCGACGGCTATCTCGCGCGCCTCGTGCGCAAGGGCGAATCGGTCGCGATCTGCGAGCAGATCGGCGATCCGGCCAAATCGAAGGGTCCGGTCGAACGCCAGGTCGTGCGGGTCGTCACGCCCGGCACCATCACCGACGAAGCCCTGCTCGAAGATCGGCGCGACACGCTGCTCGCGGCAGTCGCGTTCGACTCTTCGGCGCGCGCCGGTGAACGCTTCGGGCTCGCCTGGCTCGATCTCGGCGCCGGGCGCTTCACGGTAGCACAGGGCGAGGGAGCGAGTGCGCTCGCCGCCGAACTCGAGCGGCTGAAGCCGGCGGAACTGCTGGTCGCCGAAGGCGATGGTGCGCGGCTCGGCAGGACCCCGCACCGCACCCGGCCCCCGTGGCATTTCGAGCTCGCGAGCGCATCGCGCCAGCTGACCGACCAGCTCGGCACCCTCGATCTCGCCGGCTTCGGCGCCGACGAACTGCCGCTTGCGATCTGCGCCGCGGGCGCGCTGCTCCAGTACGTTCGCGACACGCAGAAATCTGCCCTGCCGCACCTGCGCGCACTGTCGGTCGAAGAGCGCAACGATGCGCTGGCGATCGACGCATCGACCCGTCGCAACCTCGAACTCGACGCGAGCCTGACCGGACGCACGGATGCGACGCTGCTCGCGCAGATCGACGCGGCGGTCACCGCGATGGGCTCGCGCCTGCTGCGCCGCTGGCTGAACCGACCCTTGCGCGACCACGACCTGCTGCGGGCACGCCACCAGGCGATCGGCGAACTGCTGCACTCGCGCCGCTACGAGGAGGTGCGCGAGCCGCTGCGCGCGATCGGCGATATCGAGCGCATCCTCGCGCGTGTCGCGTTGCGCTCGGCGCGGCCGCGCGACCTCACGCAACTGCGGCGCGCGATCGCGGCGCTCCCCGCCCTGCGCGCCGCGCTCGCCGCGATCGACTCGCCGCTCGTCGCGCGCCTGGCGGCCGACATCGGCGAGCACGCCGACGTGCTCGCCCTGCTCGCCGCGGCGATCGCCGAGGAACCTGCGCAGGCGCTGCGCGAGGGCGGCGTGATCGCGGCCGGCTACGACGCCGATCTCGACGAGCTGCGCACGATCTCCACCGACACCGACGCGTTCCTGCTCGAACTCGAGCGCCGCGAACGCGAGCGCTCGGGCATCGCGAACCTGAAACTCGGCTACAACCGCGTGCAGGGCTTCTTCATCGAGATCGCGCGCGCGCAGGCCGATCGGGTGCCGGCGGATTACCTGCGCCGGCAGACCGTGAAGTCCGCGGAGCGCTTCGTCACGCCCGAGCTCAAGGGATTCGAAGACAGGGTGCTGGGAGCGCGCGAGAAGGCGCTCGCCCGCGAGCGGCAACTCTACGACGAGGTGCTGACACAGCTGATCGACCGGCTCGCGGCGTTGCAGGCCACGGCCGCGGCAGTCGCCGAGGGCGATGCACTCGCCGCCCTGGCCGAGCGTGCGCTCGCGCATCGCTGGAGCGCGCCCGAGCTCACCCGCGCACCGCAGCTTGCGATCGTCGGTGGCCGGCATCCGGTGGTCGAGCAGTGCATCGACGCGCCGTTCGTGCCCAACGACCTCACCCTCGATGCGAAGCGGCGCATGCTGATCATCACGGGCCCGAACATGGGCGGCAAGTCCACGTACATGCGCCAGTGCGCGCTGATCGCGATCCTCGCGCACATGGGCAGCTACGTGCCGGCCGAGCGCGCGGTGATCGGCCCCATCGACCGCATCTTCTCGCGCATCGGCGCGGCCGACGACCTGGCGGGCGGACGCTCGACCTTCATGGTGGAGATGACCGAGACCGCGAACATCCTGCACAACGCCACGGCGCA
>Ga0116144_10003474_pt1 | contig 15696 bp, 12 predicted proteins | sample AD_UKC035_MetaG_FD_89746 | JGI IMG/M metagenome (GOLD analysis project Ga0116144, IMG submission 89746) | Active sludge microbial communities of municipal wastewater-treating anaerobic digesters from USA - AD_UKC035_MetaG | ecosystem: Engineered > Bioreactor > Anaerobic > Digestate | place: USA...
TCCCGAACGCATTGAATGGAAGGACTTTCGAAAACTTACAACGGAGGTAAAATACGATACCGAATTGCTATACTTCGATGCTGCAACTGCATTCATTTATAAGAACAGGGTTATCAATGACTTAGTAAGAATCTACAGGGAAAACCTGACTGCAGATAAGCTAATAGCCATTAAAAATAAATACTTGAAATTAATGGGATAGTATTGAATTCGCTGGATATACCTTAAACATCTTTATGCAGTTTTTTAGTTTTTCTACTTTAACTGAATCTCTTATTGCTGAATGTTTAAAAACACGTTTAAAAAAACACTTAAAAGCATTGTTGTCCTTGAGAAAAACTTAACTTGTTGACCAAAATAAAACACACTAATTATGAGTGGAATTTTCAGCTCTTCGCTTGGTAAAAAAATGATTATGAGCATCACCGGATTATTTTTGATGCTCTTTTTGGTAGTTCATCTTACCACAAACCTACTACTTTTGGTTGGGGATGGCTCCTTATACAACAGAGCAGCACATGCCCTGGCCACAATTCCCCTGCTAAGGATTGTCGAATTTTTGCTGGCATTTGGCTTTTTCTTTCACATTGTTTACGCCACCATTATCACGCTTAAAAACCAAAGAACAAGGCCCATTGGATACAACAAAACGGCATCAAATCGGGTTACAACCTGGCCTTCGAAGAATATGTATATCCTCGGATTTGCCATCCTGGCTTTCCTGGTTTTACATTTGATTAACTTTTTCCTGAAACTCCGTTTTGGTGAAGCTCCCTATGTTGAGGGAACTGAAATGCACAACACCTATCTGCTTGTCTCCAGCTTTTTTTCTAAGTACTGGTGGTATAACCTTATTTACATTATTTCGGCCGTTCTCCTGGGCCTGCATTTAAGCCACGGTTTTTGGAGCGCCTTTCACACCATTGGACTAAATAACAACAAGTGGTTGAACAGGTTAGAATCATTTGCGTATGTTTATGCCGTTATTGTTGCCGTTGGCTTTACCATAATCCCCATCTACTTTTGGTTTGCACGTTAAGTACGGCTAATTTGTGAATAGTAACGTATTGGATATTCCTCACTGAAAAAAACACCACCATGAATAAACTCAACGCTAAAATACCCGATGGTCCCCTTGCTGAAAAATGGACAAGGCATAAAGCATCACTAAAATTGGTAAATCCCGCGAATAGGAAAAAGTTGGATATAATTGTTGTGGGAACAGGTTTGGCCGGATCGGGGGCCGCATCAACCCTTGGAGAGTTGGGCTATAATGTTAAAGTCTTTTGCTACCAGGACACCCCACGACGTGCTCACTCTGTTGCAGCTCAGGGTGGTATAAACGCTGCCAAAAACTACAAGAACGATGGCGATAGCGTTTTCCGATTATTTTACGACATGATTAAGGGAGGCGATTACAGAGCCCGCGAGGCGAATGTTTACCGGGCAGCCGAGGTGAGCAATCTGGTTATCGATCACTATACTGCCATCGGTGTGCCCTTCGCCCGCGATTACGGTGGTCTTATCGACAACCGCTCGTTTGGCGGGGTTCAGGTTAGCCGAACCTTTTATGCCAAAGGGCAAACCGGTCAGCAATGCCTTTTGGGTGGTTATGGCGCACTTACCCGACAGATTCAGGCAGGAACCGTTACCATGTACTCCCGTAGGGAGTTGCTCGATATTGTTGTTGTGGAAGGGAGGGCACGCGGAATCATCGCCCGCAACCTTATCACGGGCGAAATCGAGCGCCACGCAGCACATGCTGTTGTTCTGGCCACGGGTGGTTACGGCACGATATACTACCTGTCAACCCTGGCGGTTAACTCCAATGGATCTGCTGCCTGGAAGGCATATAAAAAGGGAGCCCTCTTTGCCAACCCAAGTTTTATCCAAATCCACCCCACCTCAATTCCCGTTCTCAATGAGTTTCAGAGTAAACTCACCCTTATGAGCGAATCGCTGAGGAACGACGGACGGGTATGGGTACCCAAGGAAAAGGGCGATAAGCGCAACCCCAACGATATCCCCGAAGAGGATCGTGATTACTACCTCGAACGCCGTTATCCTGCTTTTGGAAACCTTGTTCCCCGCGATGTTGCCTCGAGGGCAGCGAAGGAGCGATGCGATGCCGGCTACGGAGTGGGCGATACGGGCTTATCGGTTTACCTCGATTTTCGGGATGCCATTCAAAAACAGGGGGCAAAAGCCATAGAAAACAAGTATGGCAATCTTTTCGAAATGTACGAGAAGATTACCGGCGAATCGCCCTATAATACCCCCATGCGTATTTACCCTGCAGGACACTACACTATGGGCGGACTGTGGGTTGACTACAACCTGATGACCACCATTCCCGGCCTCTTCGCCATAGGCGAAGCCAATTTTTCCGACCATGGTGCCAATCGCCTTGGGGCCAGTTCGCTGATGCAGTGTGCCGGCGACGGATACTTTATTATCCCTTACACCATAGCCGATTACCTATCCGATCAGATTAAGGTTGCACGCTTCGATACAAAACGCCCTGAGTTTGAAGAGGCTGCCAACAACGTTAAGGGACGAATTGACAAACTTTTGGCAGTAAACGGAAAAGAAACCGTTACCTCATTCCATAAACGTTTAGGGAAAATCATGTGGGATTACTGCGGTATGTATCGCAATGAAGAGGGATTGAAAAAAGCTTTGACATTAATCAAAGAGCTTGAGGAGGAGTTTTGGAAAAACGTGAAGGTACCCGGTTCAATCGAAGGGGTGAATCAGGAGTTGGAAAAGGCATGTAGGGTGGCCGATTATTTTGAAATGGCCAAATTGCTCTGTACTGATGCCTTGAACCGTAAGGAAAGTTGTGGCGCCCATTTCCGCGAGGAAAGCCAAACCGACACAGGTGAAGCAAAACGTATCGATTCGGAATTCGCTTACGTTGCTGCATGGGAATACAATGGACCCGATAAAGAACCCACCCTACACAAGGAACCGCTTACATTTGAATACGTCAAACTTCAGGAGAGAAGTTATACCTAAGTCATTTATTATTGCCATTCTAATCACAAAAGGATATGAAGTTAAAACTTAAAATATGGCGGCAAAAGGATGCCAAAAGCAAGGGCAAATTTGAAACCTATCACCTTGACAACGTATCGCCCGAAATGTCATTCCTTGAGATGCTCGATTACCTCAACAGCCAGCTGATTTTAAAGGGTGAAGACCCCATCGCATTTGAACACGATTGCCGCGAGGGGATATGCGGCAGCTGCGGGCTCTACATCAACGGGCGACCACATGGTCTGAAGGGCAAAACGACAACCTGCGAACTACATCTGCGCGATTTTAAGGATGGCTGTACCATTGTTGTTGAGCCCTGGAGGGCTGCTTCGTTCCCCGTGATAAAGGATTTGATGGTTGACCGCCATGCTTTCGAAAAGATTATGCAGGCAGGAGGGTTCATTTCAACCAATGCAGGTGCTGCTCAGGATGCCAATGCCATTCCTGTAACCAAGCCGAAAGCCGACGAGGCATTTGATGCGGCCTCGTGTATCGGTTGCGGCGCATGCGTTGCTGCCTGTAAAAATTCATCGGCCATGCTATTTATCGCAGCCAAGGTATCACAACTGGCACTTCCCCCGCAGGGTAGAATAGAGGCCAAAGAAAGGGTTAAAAGGATGGTGGCCAAGATGGATGAATTGGGATTTGGTGGTTGTACCAATACCCGTGCGTGTGAGGCCGAATGCCCAAAGGGCATTTCCATTTCGCACATTGCCAGATTGAACAGGGAGTACTACGCAGCAAAGTTTTCAGATTAATAGTTTCCACATAGCTTTTTAAACCTGCCTGTTGTTTTTCAACAGGCATTTTTTTGACCTTTTCTCTACTTAAATTTGTTTAACTTTGCATTTGAATTAATAGCAGATAGCATGAAAAAAGTAATTCTTACTCTTATTATCCTTGTTATACTGGGAGGGATAGCATTTCAACTACTTCGTCCAAAATTTGCCGTAAAATGCTACAACGAGGGCATAACATTAGCGGATTCGGCTCAATATGAACAGGCCATCGAAAAATTTACGAGGGCTATCTGGTTCAACAAGAAGATTGACAAATTTTACCATGCCAGAGGTTTGGCCTATGCCTCTTTGACATTGGACTCAGCAGCCATTAACGATTATAATGCGGCCATAGAGATTAATTCAGTTGTCCCCGAATTTTTTGTTGATAGGGGTATCTCGCAACGCAAGTTAGCGGCTCATGAAAAGGCCATGAACGATTTTAACCGTGCCATAGCCCTCGACAACTCGTGTGCCCGAGGATATTTCCAAAGAGGATTACTCAAGGCAGCTTTACACCAGTATGATGAGGCCATTTTGGATTACAACAGAAGCATCGAGCTGGATGGCCACAATCTCGAAGCATTCCGTAGTCGCGGGGAAACCAGAGCATTTCTTGATGATTTCATGGGTGCCATTTCGGATTACGACAAAATGATTGAATCGGCCGATGCATCAGCCCTGGCCTACAAACAGCGAGGGATTTTCAAGCTGAAAATTCAGGACTTCGATGGGGCCGAAGGCGACCTGTCGCAAGCTCTGCAACTGGATAACGGGGATAAGGAACTCTATTACCAACTGGGGCAGGCAAAGAGCAATTTGGATAAAATAGATGAGGCCATTAACCTACTTGACAAAGCGCTGAAAATGGATCCCGATTACTATTTGGCTTATGGTTCACGGGGAGGCTCATACATCAAAAAGGGCAATTTCAAACAGGCCATAAACGACTTTACAAAGGCCATTGCACTCAACAATGACTATAAACAAGCCTACTATGGCAGGGGGATTGCAAAAGCCCTTTCCAAAGATTACAAAGGGTCGATTACCGATTTCAATAAGGTAATCGAAATGGACGGCAACTTTGCGCAGGCATATTACAACCGGGCCGTATCGAAAGCCATTCTGGGAGATCATCAAGGGGCTTTACCTGACTACGATTTCATCTTGTTAAAGGATCCAATGAATGCTGAGGCATACTACAATCGTGGAATATCAAGAATAAACGTAAGGGATATAGAGGGCGGATGCAGCGATTTTCATAAAGCCGTTGAACTTAACTTTCAGCCTGCTATTCCCATGGTAAAAATGTACTGCCCGAACAAATAGTGGGAAAAGTTTTTATCAATTATCCAACGACAAAACTTTTGGATATTTTACAGCGTTGCTCCAGGGTTCAATCCTTTTAAGCGGGAAAAAGAGCAACTCCTCATTCGTTTTCCAGGGAACCTGCCATCTGCCATTACGAAAACCTATTTCGGAAACATTGAAATTCTCTCTGTTAAACAGCTCTCTCGAATCGTTGGCAAACTCTTCGAAAAGCCCTTTGTCATCATCGGCAAAATAACCTTCATACTGCTCATACTGAGCCACAGGGATTACACGAAAACGCTGTTTCCCGCCTTCCAGCGGGGTATGAACCCACACCAAAATGTAACCTGCATCGGCAATTCGGGTTACTTGGTTCTCCTTTTCAATGTTAAGCAGAACCACCACTCCTCCATCCCTATACCGATTACGCTGATTCGACACAAAATTTCCCAGGGAAAAAACCGCCACCCTGCCCTCGGTAGTATCGGTATCGAAGGAAGCTTCCATGCGTTGCAGTACGTGTGGATGCGATCCGATTACCAGTCGAATGCCCAGTTCGTGTAAAAAACGTGTAAGCATCAGCTGTTCTAACGACGGGGCCCTGTCGTACTCTACTCCCCAGTGCATGAAGGCAATAACTTCATCCACACCAAAAGACCTTGCTTTCAAATAATCGGCCCGTATTTGGGCCGTGTCAATAGGGTTTACAATGGTGGGATGTGGTACGGGTATCCCGTTGGTTCCATATGTGCAGTTGAGCAATGCCAGCCGAATACCATTCTGTTCAATAATCAAGGGGTAAGATGTATCCCTATCGGCAATATCCTTGTAGGTTCCTGCAAATGGGATACCCCTATCCCTAAGGACATCTATTGTCCGTAGAATGCCCTGCTTCCCCCTGTCAACCGAATGGTTGTTTGCCGTTACCAGTATATCCACTCCTACATTGGTTAACCCGTCAATCAGCTCATCGGGTGAACTAAACTGGGGATAGCCTGAATAGGGTGCCCCTGCAAGGGTAACCTCGAGGTTGGCAATGGTTATATCGGCCAAACGGAATACTGATGAAACTCTCGAAAACACATCGTCATACTGATATGTATCGGTCTCCTCATTGTAAGCGCTCTTAATCTGCATGCCATGCCCCATCACATCGCCCACAAACATTAATGTTAGACTCTGTTTTTTTGCCAAGTCCTCCACCTGTGCATTAACAGCAAAATGGCAGAAAGTAATCAGAATGGCTGCAATCCAAATCCTGAACATCGCTATACAAAAACAATTACAAGGTTATGGAAAACAAATGGCATATCCGATGGTAAAGAAAACAGGGGTAGGGTAAGTTCACTGCCCTAAAATAACCCATGTATCAGCGCATCGATACGGGTGATAATCGACCGAAGGTCGGCAGGAACTTCAGGGAAGTTCAAATTATCCACCTCAACTATGAGCAGCTTTCCCAATTTATAATTCTCAATCCATGCTTCGTACCGCTCATTAAGCCGCTGCAGATAATCAAGCCTGATGCTTTTCTCATACTCTCTGCCCCGTTTTTGAATCTGATTAACCAGCGTAGGCACAGTTGCCCTGAGGTAGATTAGCAAATCAGGGGGCTGGATTAGGGAGCACATCAAATTGAAAAGGCTAAGGTAGTTGTTAAAATCCCTGGTGGACATCAAACCCATGGAATGTAGGTTGGGTGCAAATATGTGTGCGTCCTCGTAGATGGTACGGTCTTGTATTACCTTATCGCCGGTACGGCGAATTTCCACAATCTGGTTGAAACGGCTATTGAGGAAGTATATCTGTAGGTTGAAACTCCATCGCTGCATGTCTTCATAAAAATCATTCAGGTACGGATTATCATCCACATCTTCAAAATGGGGCTTCCAGCCATAATGCTTAGAAAGGAGGCGTGTTAAGGTTGTTTTTCCCGAACCAATATTCCCTGCAACAGCTATATGCATGATTTTCAAATATATTAAAGGTTAGTAATCGTTTTCCAAGGATTGCCTTTTCGAACAGATAAAGATAAAAAACTTAATGGGGAATATGCTGTTAGGGTAAGCTTTTTTCGCAAAAAACTAATTCCTTTCCATCAAAGCAAACCACACGCTTACCAATGGAGAGGGGTAAATCACAGCAAGGGCAATTGAAGATCTCCGGTTCTGCCTCGGGGTTTTGGAGGAAATACCTATAATATACTCCTCTGTTCTGAACCCACAAGTAGTTAGTCTCAACCCTAAAAAAACCCTCATTGGGAACCTTGAGGGGTGCTAATTGAGCGCCATAGGTATCGAAACGGGCGATTGTACCATCGTCGATACCCACATAAAGGATTCCGTCACATTCGTACATGCAAACCGAATTGTGTTTAATAAACCGTTGATCCAGGCTAATCCTTTGCTCAACAAAATCGAGGCGGCTATTATACCGAAGCAGCTCGCCCGTTTCGCGGTGGTAAAGCCAAACGCCTCCAAGTGCACTTCGGCATGCCATTACCACTTCGCCCAAGCCCAAATCGGAGAGATTTACAGTCTTTCCTATGGTAGCCGCATCATTATTAAGAAACAGCAATTGTTGGCTTTGGTAATAAAAAGCCATGATCTTAAACGGGTCGGATGAATCGATGGAGGTTGGCTCTCCCAGGATGACATTTGAATAGTGCCTGAGAACTTTCCCCTGTGAGTTCAGCTTTTGAACGCCCTCTTTTGAAATATGCCAATAGTTGCCAAGCGCATCGTTTGTTAACCTCGAGCATTGAGCAAAAGCCCCTGTAAAACAGGAAAAAATCCACATCATGAGAATTAACAAAAACTTTTCAGAAGTACCTTTTTCCATACTAAATGGTTTCAACCTCAGAATTTTCAAGAAGGGAGTCAACGTACTCACGGTTGTTGCTCAAACGGGGTACCTTATTCTGCCCTCCCAGCTTGCCATTTTTTTTCATCCAGCTATAAAAGGTTCCTTTACCCATGGACCGAATGACGGGTAGGCCAAGGGTAATACCCTTATACCTTTTGGCTTCATAATCGGAGTTCAAAGAGCATAACGTCCGATCCAGCGTATCAATAAAAAAATTCAAATCGTCGGGTTCCTTTTCGAACTCTATCAGCCATTCGTGCGCCCCCCTGCTATTCTCATCCATAAAAATGGGAGCTGCAGTGTACTCATTGATAACCGCACCTGTTCTATCGCACGCTACTTTCAGGGCTTTTTCTGCATTGTCAATGATTAACTCTTCTCCAAAAGCATTAATAAAGTGTTTTGTTCTTCCCGTAATTTTTATTTTGTGAGGGAATGTGGATGTAAACTCAACCGTATCACCTATAAGATATCTCCAAAGACCTGAATTTGTGCTAATTACCATAGCATAATTCTTATTCAATTCCACATCGGCAACAGTATAGGCCTTGGGATTGGGACTATTCACTTGCTCCACAGGGATAAACTCGTAAAAAATTCCATAATCGAGCATAAGCAGCATATCGTCGCGTAAAGGCTCGTCCTGTATGGCAAAAAAGCCTTCGCTGGCATTGTAGGCCTCTAAATAGTGCATATTGGGAGATGGAATAACCTTGCGAAACTGCTCTCTGTATGGGGTGAAACATACCCCACCATGGGTAAACAGCTCAAGATCAGGCCAAATCTCCAGCAGGTTCTTTTTCCCTGTGTAGTCGAGTATATACTTTATCATAACAAGGTTCCAGGAGGGAACCCCTGCAATGTTGGTTACATTCTCCCTAATGGCCTCTCTGGCCAACTGCTCCAACTTGCTTTCCCATTCAGGGATGAGAGCCACCTCTCTTCGTGGTGTTCTGATGAAATCGGCCCACCATGGAATATTCTCAATGAGAATGGCCGAAAGGTCGCCATAGTATGAGGTGTTGTAAAAATTATCTATTTGATGGCTGCCTCCAAGGGTAAGCCCTTTGCCCGAGAAGATGCGAGAATCGATATTATTATCGGTATAAATTGCCAGCACGTCTTTCCCACCCCTGAAGTGGCAATCTTCCAACGTATCCCTGCTCACAGGGATAAACTTGCTCTTATTACCGGTTGTCCCCGACGACTTGGCAAACCAACGGATGTCCCCCGGCCAGAGCAAATCGAATTCTCCTTGTCTAAGCCTGTCAACATAAGGCTTGAGCGCATCGTAATCGGTTAAAGGGATATTTTTTTGGAAATCGTGAATCCCTTTATAGCTTGCAAAACCATGTGCTTTCCCAAATTGCGTGTCTTTCGCCCTTTCGATTAACTTTAAAAGAACCTCCTCCTGCGTTTGGAGAGGGAACTTCCGAAACAGGTCAATTTGATGAAGCCTTTTGGTATTCAGCCAGCCAACTACGGACGTTATGAAAGACATTGAACCAGCTATTACTGTAGGGTAAATAATACGATTTCGAAATTTAAAAATATCTATAACCAGCCAGGACAAATATAAGAAAAAATCGATAATTCATTAAGCCTCCCCAAGTGTCAAAGCCCATGCCATGTTCAAATAGTTTCTTTACGTATTTCCTCTATGTCAATGGTTTTTTTAGCAAAATTAGCCTTCAAAAACTTGTTTCAATACCGGCAATGAAAGGATTTCGGAGAATGAACCGATATGAAAAGAGTAGTAATTGAGCATGTTGCCTAAAAAAAGATTGCGTTGTTTACCATTGAGTTGTAAATCCGAAGCGTTCATGTAGTTTGTGTGCAGGGCTTTGTAAAGCAAACTGCTCTGCTCTTGGCCTAAAAATACAGGATGGTTGGGTGCATGGCTTATAAAAACTCCGCCTTTTAAGTCAAAATATGGGGTATCAGCTGAATAGGTTCCGCCAGGAAAAAAGCCTAAGTATTTAGAGAGTTGGGCCAAAAAGAGGATATGAAAGTTTTGCACCCCTTCGTCCATCGCTTCCAGGGCAAGGATTGAATTTTCTAAAAAAGCAAACAGGCTATGGTTTCTCTCCTCTTCCCTTACAGTCCGATAGATTACTTCGCCCAAAAAAACGGCAATGGCGCGCTTAACGTTTTGAAAACGGATGGATGAAATGTCATAAGCCGACGACACTTCGCGCAATCGGCCCATGCCTGTTTCACTGTTTGCCTTATAAAAAACGGTATCAATCAGATTTAACGGATGGAAAAAGATTGCCTTTTTGCTTTCCTTCCCCCTGCCAAAGGCAGCATTAACCATCAGAGTTACCCTACCGTATTCCTGAGTATAAAGGTATGCCACAAGGCTTTTCTCTCCAAACCTTGTGCTGTGCAGCGCTATGGCCTTCGATTTGACTATCATCTAATAAAAAGTATCTTGCCCACAGCCGATTGTTCACCCTTGCTATCGGCACAGAAAAACAGGTAAACACCGGTGGCAACCCTCTCTCCCTGCTTGTTTTTGCCATCCCAAGTTGCCTGACCTCCCAAGCTTTTCGTTTCGTAAACAAGGTTTCCTGCCACATCCGTAATTTTAACATTTGTTTTGTCCAGAAGCCCGGTGATGGTTATAATTCCATCATAATCAGGACGGACAGGGTTTGGGAAAGCATAAACGTTCTTAAATATGTCTTCGGGCTCGGTGGCATCCCCCCTGTACGACACAATGCCCATATCTGTAACAATGAAAACCTCTCCGGTTTTTGGGTGAATGGCCAAGTGATTGATGGTATTCGAAGGCAAAGGGCTATTCTCCTTGGTAAAGTGCTTTATTGCCCTAACCCCATCGGCCGATTGAAGAAAAACACCCGATTTTGATGTTCCGAACCATTTTCGGTTGGCGCCATCAATGGCAATGGAAGTAACCGCTTCGTATTCCAACAGAAAAGCTGCATACCCCGGCAAGATGTCAGGGACCTTTATCCTTTGCATGGACATCCCGCTAGGTTCAAATACTTTCCCGGGATTGTAACTTACGACAACCCCTCCGCTTGTTCCTATCCAGAGGTAATCATCCCTATCGAAGGCCAGGCAAAAAACATCGTTTGAAAGAGGAGCTCCGTCCTTATCTTTAAGCTGCAATTTCTGAGTCTTGTGGCTACTCATGATTTCGGGCGAGTCGCCGGGATCAACAACAAACAATCCACCCCCCGATGGCAAAACCACCCAAAGATGTCCCCAAGGGGTGGTGTATATATCGGATATCCTGTTTGACCCAATCTGGTTGAGATACGGGAAACCCTTCCATGTTCCTTCGGGGGTTCGCATTGAAAGGGCGTTGTTAACCCCTGCATTTGTAACCCATAGATTATTGCTTTTATCGAATACCATGCCTCCAATTCTGCAAAAGGCCCCGGGAATAACCGTTTCCAAAGAGCTGTTCTCGGGGTTATACCATTCCGTAATTTCACCATCCTTATACACAATCACCCCGTGCCCCCAACTTCCCACATAGTATTCGTTCTTCGCAAAAGGGCTGGCGGTAATCCTGACAGGATCGAAATAATTGGAGTTAATGAATGTACTCCAACTCTGATTGGAAAAACTATGCAGTGTCAACGGATACCACATATTACCCCAGGCGCTATTGCGCGAACCACCCACTACCAAAACATCCGTTTCGGTTGGCAGAACATAATAAGCCCTGGTGTTTGAAGGGGAATTGGGAGAAACTTGAATCCAACGATTTGGCGATTTGTACATCAGTGCGTAGTAATCGTCGGCAACAATAATGTTGTCCTGCCCATCGACAAGTGCATAATTTGGTTTAAATCCGCCATATCCGGGGTATTCGTCAATTACCATTGGTTGCGTGTACAGGTTTTGAAAGATTGAAATCCCCTGGCGCGAACAAACGGCCAATGAGTTATCGCTTGCCCAAAGGTTTCGAATCTGCTGATAGGCATTGGGAAGGATGGTCCAGCCCAAATCGTCTTTATACCAAATGACATCGGGCGATGAATCCTCTTGAATTTGCGATAAAACAAGTTGCCCGTTGAATGCTACCAAAACGCTAACCTCAAACTGGTAGTTTGGAATGCTTACATCCACACTCCATTTGTCATAATGGATTAAAAGAGGATCGTCCTTAGGGGCATAGAAAAGTCCATTGGCCGTGGCAGCATAAATCATATTGTCGTGTACGACAACCTGATTAACCCACAGTTCACTCCCTCCGGAACCAATGAAATAGGTATCAAGTATCTCGTTTTTCTCTAAATTCAATGCAACAATTCCAAAACCAGTGGAGATGTAGGCTTTATCATCCTGAGTGCAAAAAAAGTGGTTAATCCTTTTGGAGCCCGACATGGGTTTTTGCAAAATGTATGGGATATTGATAACAGTGCGTTCATATACCAAATCCACGTTGCCATTCTCGTATCCCACAAGGAGCAGATCCTTATATGGAGAGTACGCAATAGCGCTGATTCCAACATCGGAAAGGCCGTTAATGCGTGTAATTTTACCGATTGTACCGTCGGCGGAGTTGTAGGAAAAAATCCCGAATGCCGATGCTGCAAAGACTTTTCCGTTACCATGGGTTGCCACGATGGTAGGCAGAAAGGTAAAATGCTCGCGCCACGAATCAACAGGAATTTGAGCATTGCTCACACCCGCCACCAACAGGAAGAGCCAAATAATCGTCTTTTTTTTCATTGTTCAGCCATTACAATACATGATACAAACCATAAAACGCAAGAAATATTATTTGGACAATTCGATAAATCCAGATCAAACCAATGGAGAATTGGCTGAAACTCCCATACCATACTATTATGTTCACGGCAACGAAAGGAAAAAATCGGCCAATTTCCGCAACGCTATTCCTCTATGGCTTAAGGAATTTTTCAATTCAATGGGCATCTCTGCAAAGGTCTGACTATACCCCAGGGGTTGGAAAATCGGATCGTATCCAAAACCTTGCTCCCCTCTTGGTTTAGTGATGATTTCGCCTTTGACTACTCCATCGAACAGGTACTCTTTCCCTTTCAGAATCAGCGCGATTACCGTTCTGAATTGTGCAGTACGCAGGGTTTTCCCTTCGAGGTTTGCCAACAGCTTATTCACATTATCTGCATAGGTGCTTCGATGACCCGCATATCGTGCCGAGAATACTCCCGGAGCTCCATTCAACGCATCAACCTCAAGTCCGGTATCATCGGCAAAGCAATCAAGAGAAAACTTATTGTATATAAATCCGGCTTTCTGTAATGCATTCTCTTCTATGGTATCATAATCCTCAGGAATTTCAACACTATAGTCGATATCGCTAAGCGATAGCAGGTTGAACCTATCGCCCAATATTCTCCTTGCTTCGCCGATTTTATGCAAATTGTTTGTTGCAAAAACAATTTTGTGATATTCATTTCCCATAACCTTTACCCTACCTTGGATTGATGCTCATAACGGGAATGTGTCCGGCAAATCCAATGATAAACTGCTCATGGGGCTCAAGTACAAATTTCGAGCTCTTGGCAATTTTGGTAGTCATTATTAAGATCAGATCGGCCCGAATATTAACGGCCATTTCGAGAACCTCTTGCGCATAGGGTTTATCTCCTGCAACTGTATAAATCTCATACTTAGCTCCTTTATCATCAAGATGCTTAATGGCCGAAGCCATGTTAAGGTCAACTTTGGCAATGAGTTCAGGATCAGAAATATTTGGCTTAATCAGGTGGAACCGGGAAACATAGTAATCGCTAAAATAGGATATCCATCCATGTTTCTCCTTGTTTTCGACTGTAAAATCGATGGGAAAGACAATCTCGTCATACCTTTTATTGATGGGAGGTTCCTGAATGGTTACAAAAGGTACCTGCGAGCTGGTGATTACTTTTAACGTCCTCGTCTCAGTGAGAGCATCCTTTCCTTTTATGCTCTCAGACCCCATAATCACCATGCTGACATCGAATGCGGCAGAAACTCGTGCTATTTCTTTGGCAATATCCCCAATAGCAACAATGGAATCGGGTTTTAATCCATATTTTTCATTAGTTTCCTGGGCAAGCATAGCGAGTTTCGCTTTTGCTTCCTCCACTTCACTCTGCAATTTCACCACATGTAGCAACGTTATTCCCTCATTCACAACCTGAGCAACATTAACTGCATGTTGAAGCGCATAGCGCGATACCTGCAAAAAATCTGTGGGAACCAGTATGGTATTTTTTGTCTTTTTCATGGGATTTCATATTTTTAGGTGTGTTTACACACGAATTAATGCTAAATATCGTTCGTCAAAAAATAATATATGATATCTTGGCACAATATTTTAACGTTAGCAAATTGATGCCTTTTTAAGATAAGGCTGGCTGTCATTATCGGGGTCTAAGTTATGAATTTTCTCAACCTATTTTTTGCTCAAATTCTACTTTTTTTTGCAGCAGTCCCTGCGATATGTGCATCCCAAGCCATTCAACCTCGTGGAGAGGGTCTCCCCGAACCTCTCATCTCGGTTATTGCCACCCTTCCCGGTGGTTATATTAACTCATTCTCAAGTGTAACAACTATTGGTGATGGAATGTTGCTTGCCTCAGGCGATAATCAGCTACTAATTTTTGATGGTATAAACTGGGAATGGGTAGCCACCATAGGAAAGGCACTGCCTGTTGCCGATAGTACAGGCCGGACTTTCTTCCTAACCAAGGGCCGTATTAAGCAATTACTACCTAACGGGAGAGGAGGCTTCGCGCTCAGTACAGTGGTTGACTCCCCTTTGATTCCCATGAATGACCCTGTTACAAAACTGCATATTGCTCCTAACGGCGACCTCCTTTTTACTACAGGCAACACGCTTTGGAAATTCTCTGATAGCCTTTGCCCAATTGACTCCTCAATGCATACGCTATATCTACTGGATAATGAGGATGAAATTTTTTATGTAAAGGATGGAAAAGAGTTTTTCAAATACAACATCACTTCCGGACCTGAACTTATTTACAAAGGGGAAGGGTTAACCTCGAAAAAACCAATCCGCATATTAACAATAAACGGACAGCTGCATGCGGTTGTCAGCGATTACCCGTGGATAATCAATTTGAATACCGGAAAAACCTTAGCGAAATTTGAGCATTGTTTTCGGTCGAAGCATACCCGGATACTGAAAGTGAAAGAAAAACATGGCAAAATCAGCCTTTTAACCGACACCGAAGGGATAATCGCCATAACCGTAGAGATGGAGCCGATATCGTTCATCAGGGACAATGCAACCCTAGGATTGATACAAGCAATCGACATACTCCCCATTTCGGAAAGTTCAATGCTCGTTCCTACCAAAACATCGGTACTCAAGGTTTTCTACTCCGATGCCGCAGGTTACTACCCCACCAACAGGGATTTTTCTTCTTCACCCGCCGGGATTGTATTCCACAATGACATTCTTTACTGCGCTGACGGAGCTGCAGTTTATGGAGCAAATCATTCCGATTTTCGTCCCAATGCGTTATTGTTAAAGAAAGTGAAAGGTATTCATGGCACCATCGATGTTTTTTATACATACCAAAACAAGCTGTTTGCAGCTGGCAAAGCCGGAGTTTTCATTATTCATGATTTTGAGTCAAGGGCCATTCAAGCCCTGATTCCGGTTGAAGGATTGAGATACTTCAACTTCATTGAACACGATAATAACCTGTGGTTGGTGGCTGCA
>Ga0116144_10003480_pt1 | contig 15680 bp, 12 predicted proteins | sample AD_UKC035_MetaG_FD_89746 | JGI IMG/M metagenome (GOLD analysis project Ga0116144, IMG submission 89746) | Active sludge microbial communities of municipal wastewater-treating anaerobic digesters from USA - AD_UKC035_MetaG | ecosystem: Engineered > Bioreactor > Anaerobic > Digestate | place: USA...
GCCTGCTGGCGGCCGGAGGCAGCCTGTTGCAGAAGTGGTTGGCCATGCCGCCCACCGCTGTACCCATCCCTGCGCCTACCCCGGCTGTACCCGTCGCCAGCCTCCCAGTGATGGGCGCGGCAGCGGGCACGGCGGCTGCCACACCGCCCGCCCCCAGCCGCCCGGCCCTGGCTGGCCTGAAGGTAGAGCCAGGCATCCAACCGGTCAAAGCCAAGCCGCTGGAAGCCATCAGCCGCACCGCCCCCCCCGCGGCCGCACCGCAGTTCCGCAGCATCCCTGAGCAGATCGACGAGATCTTGCAGCAACGCCTGCGCGGCACCCCCCTGGAAGGGCGCGGCATTGCCCTGCTGCTGGACCCCGTGGAAGGGGTGATGGTGAAGGTGGACAGTGCCCGCTACCCCGGCGTGGATGCCGTTCCAGACGAAGAAGTGCGCAGCGCCATCAAGGGCGCGGTGGCCGAGTGGGAACGGCGGCCGAAGTAAAACAAATCCCCCTCACAGGGGGCCAGGCTGCGAGGGGGATGGCTATCATTTCATCGCTAACGGCAAGAAGATCTGCTCGAAGATCTCGACGATAGTCCTGGAGGCCCAAAAGCCGCCGGAGAGGGTGTAGGCCCCGCCCTGCGAGAAGGCCGCCTCGGGTTGGCCGGCAGTGCCGTGCAGGGTGTAGTCCCCGCCCTGGCTCAGCCCGCCGCCGCCATCCGCCGTCCACCAGGGCAGGTCCAGCAGGCCCTGGGCATGGGCCAGGCTGGCCAGGCTGAGCAAAGCCAGCGCGCAGATCAGCGTGGCAAACAACAGCCGGCGTTTCATTGAGCTCCGCCTTTCTTGCGGCTGATCCACACCCCCGCCAGCACACCTAATAATCCAAAGACCGGCGCCAACAAGGAAGTGAACAGCGGCGAGCCGCTCATTTCCAGGGCAGCCACCCTCACCTCTAAGGCGGCGATCTCAGCATCCTTCTCTTCCACGATCTCATTCAGCCCCTGGATGGCCGCCAGGGCCACGCCGTCGGCGTCCACCATACTGATGGTGGTATCGCCTTCACCCAGCTTAAAGGCAGCATAGAAATCCTGCGCCACGGGACCGATGTGCTGGACGGAGGGCTCCTGGGCTTTATAGTTCCAGGTGCTGATGGGCAGGGCAACCACGGCCTCCAGCACGGCGCCGCTGTCTACAGCGGCAAAATTGGCCTTGGCGTTCCGGTCACTGGTGCAATCCCAGGTGCCGCTGCCAGCAGACAGGCTGCAGCCGGTGGAGAGGTCGCTGCTGGTGCGCAGGCGGATGCCGCCCGAAGCGCGCACAGCGAACTCGTTGGCGGCGACAGAGAGGAAGTCGGCGTTATTTGAGTCGGCGAAGAGGAACACGCCATCGTGGGCGGCATTATCGTTGCTAGCGCTGCGCCCGACGACGAATGAATAATCCCCAGCGGCGGTGTTGTTATACCCCCCGCCCACGGTTGAATTGATACCGCTGGCAGTATTGTATCGACCACCGCTCACAGTGGCATGATCCTCGTTGGCGTAGTTGTTATACCCGCCACTCACCGTGGCAGAATCACCAATGGCGGAGTTGCTTTCCCCACCGCTCACCGTGGCCAAACCTCCGGTGGCAAAGTTGGCATAACCACCGCTCACCGTGGCCCCGTACCCATTGGCATAGTTGCTATACCCGCCGCCTACAGTAGCATAGTTCGACGTGGCGTGGTTGAAGAACCCACCCCCTACGGTGGCCTGGTACCCGCTGGCTTCGCTGCCAGACCCGCCGCTCACAGTGGACTGGTACCCATTGGCCGTGTTGGCTAAGCCGCCGCCAACGGTAGAATAGCTCCCGCCAACATCATTGTCCATACCCCCACCAATGGTGCTATAGGTGCCAGAGATAATATTTCCGGAGCCCCCGCCCACAACGCCAAAATTATTCATTACCTGGTTCGGGTTGCTGCTACTGCCACCCCCGCCGATGGTGACACCGTACACGCCGGCAACCACGCTGTTGCCGCTGTACCCACCAATGAGGTTAGGGCTGGTGTCGTTCGGCTCCAGGCGCAAGGCCTGCAGGTCGTTGACCCGGAAGACCAGGGCCACGTTATCTGTGGTGCCGATAAAATTCGTTGCCGAGCTGGTACGATCATTACCGGTGATGCTCCAGTAAGCGGCGTGGGTGTGGTCACTGCGCGAGGCAGTTGTGCTGGCGCCAGTTCCGCCAAAATTGAGGCTGAACGTCGTGTCTGCAAGGCTCAGCCCGCTCCCGGCGGTGTAGGTAGTGTCGTTGTCCAGGTCATCGTCGAAGCCCCCCGGCAGGCCGGTGAGGCCCGCCCAGGGGCTGGTGGCGGCGTAAGCGGCTGTGCTGGCTGTCTCGGCCGCGCCGGCCGAGGGGGCGTACATGGCATACGGCGCGGCGCTGAGGGCCTGGCGCGGGTCGAGCGAGGTGTAGGCGCCCGTTTCTGCCCCGCCGCGCACACTGATCGCCAGCCAGCGCGCGCTGCCATCGAACATGCCGGCCCCAAAGTCGAGCAGCACGGTGAAGTAGCCGTCTGTGACGGTCACATCGCCCAGGGTGAGCGTGCCCAGGGGGCTGCCGAGTGTCTCGACATCATACAGGCTGAACTGGAAATCATAGCTCCCATCGGCGGGGCCTTCGCCATCCGTCAGGTAGCCCTGGTAGGTGAAACCCGTCCCCAGCGGGGCCTGGGGCTGGTCGGGCAGGGGCAGGCCGTTGGCTTGCGCCAGGCCCGGCGCGGCCAACACGACCACAGCCAGCGCCAACAATGAACAAATCACACGCCAGTGGTTCATTTGACAATCTCCTTATTTGATTAATAGCAGGTTGAGAAATGGTGGATGATGATGCAAGAGTCCTGTTGAAGAACGCTCGAAAAAGATTATATCACCATTTGACAATCTCCTTATTTGATTAATAGCAGGTTGAGAAATGGTGGATGATGATGCAAGAGTCCTGTTGAAGAACGCTTGAAATTAATTATACTCTAATAAATGAGCGCTGGATGATCCTGGCAGAGTTGGTTCAGATTGAGTGTGCTATAATGCCCTCATGTGTGGGCGCAAGCAGACCCCCTGCGCCCGCCCGAGGTGACCCATGAGCACTTCACGCCGTGATTTTATGAAAGTATTTGGGGCAGCAGTGGCATCTTTGCTGGTGATGCGCTGCCAGGCCATCGCCCCCACCCCCACCTGTTACGTGCCGATGCCCCCAACCAGCCTGCCCACCATCCCCCCTGGCTCTGCGCGCGAGCGGCTGCGCCTGTGCTGGCGGCGCTTTGGCGAGCTGGCCCAGGCCACCGTCGATGGCTCGAACACGCAGGAAGGGGACGCGTACCAGAATCCCTTGGGCCAACAGATGATCACCGAGCACCGCGCCGCATTGGATGAGATGGTGGTCAACGGAGAAATCTCAAACCAGGTGGCGGGCCTGGTACACGAAGCCTACGAAGCGGCGGTCTTCCACGTCTGGCGCTCGAATGTGATGATCACCTGCTATGAGCCCGTGATGGTCGATTACGCCCCTTCCAGCGCGGATGTGCTGGTGAAGCAGGCCGAGCTTTTGAACGAGATTGCCGGGCAGGGCAGCATCGACGCTGAGACATTGGCCAAGGCCCAGGCCGCCCTGGAACACGACATGGCCTTCTACCAGTTGAGCGACGAGGATGTAGCCGCCCTGTACGATAAAATCCTGGCTGAAGCCCAGGCCCAGGGGCAGGCCATCCCGTCCTTCGAAGCGCTGGAGATGGAAGTTTCTCCCGAGGCCCAGGAAGCGGCGCAGTTCATCATCACCCTGCTGACCGGCAAATGAGCTGGCCGCGGCCGCGCCTGCAATCGCTGATCTTCGAAGTCACCCAGCGCTGCAATCATGCCTGCCTGCACTGTTACAACGTGTGGCAGGGCGAGGACAGCCCGCACCCGCCTTACCCGCGCGGCGAACTGGACACCTCCCAAACCCTGGCCTTGATTGCCAAAGCCCTGGATGAAGTAGATTGTCACCACGTGACCTTGACCGGCGGCGAGCCCCTGCTGCGCCGCGACCTGCCCGAACTGCTCACCTTCCTTAAAACGCGCCAGGTGCAAACGACCGTCATCAGCAATGGGCGCTTGCTGGATGAGCCCACGGTGGTCAAGCTGCTGGAATGCGGAGCGGGCCTTTTTGAGCTGCCCCTGCTCAGCCACCAGCGCGCCACCCACGACCAGCTCTCTGGCGCGCCCGGCGCCTGGGATGCCGTGCTGGCAGGCATGGCCAATCTTCGCCTGCACCGGGGGCAATTTGCGGTGGCCTTTGTGGCCACGCGCCTGAACATCGAACACCTATACCCAACCCTGCGGCTAGCAAGCGCCTTTGGGGCGCGGGCGGTGATGTTCAACCGCTTCAACCCCGGCGGGCGCGGGCGCCAAAACCTGGACCTGCTGCTGCCCAATCCTGAGCAGGTGCGCCAGGCCCTGCAGACCGCCAATGCCGCGGCGGCCGAGCTGCGCCTGCCCATCGCCTGCTCCATCCCCATCCAACCCTGCCTGGTCGATACCAGGCCCTACACCAACCTGGGCTTTGGATACTGTGCCGCTGGCGGGGAGCGCGCTTATTACACCCTCGACCCGCTGGGCAACCTGCGCCCCTGCAACCACAGCGATCTCATCCTGGGCAGCCTGCTGGAAGAGCGCTTTGCCGAGCTCACCGCTCCGGCGCGCATGCAGGCATTCACCCAGGCCATCCCGGCTTACTGTGCCGGCTGCGAGCGGCGCACCCAATGCCAGGGGGGCTGCAAAGCTGCGGCGCAGGTGTGCTATGGAGCCTTGGACGCAGAAGAGCCCTTCTTGCGTTTAAGACCAAAAAACTAATTGTTTACACCAGACTGGAGAACATCATTGAATTCAAAGCATCCGAACCCATCCAGCCAGCCGCCAGCATCTTTAATTGCCCGCCTGACCAACCAGGGGCGCGAATTTGTGGACGCGCTGCGCAATACGCCCCAGGCATTCCGCCTGGTGTGGTCGGCCAGCCGCGCCGCGGCGATCTTGGGAGGCTGCCTAATGCTGGTGGCGGCCTTCTTGCCAGCCGCCCAGGCCTGGGCTGGCAAGCTGATCATCGACGCCATCTTACATGCCGTCAAAGAGGGCATGGAAGCGTCGGCCGGACTCAGGTACACGCTGCCCTACCTGGCCTTAGAGCTTGGGCTGATCTTGCTGGGCTCGCTGACCAGCCAGGTGCGATCCCTTTCTGACCGTGTGCTGCAATCGCAGTTGACCAACCACATCAACAGCATGGTCATCCACAAGGCCATCAGCCTGGATCTACAGTTCTTCGAAGACCCCATCTTTTATGACACCCTGCAGAATGCCCGGCGACAGGCCGACACCAGCGCCCTCAACATCGTCAATGCTACCCTGCAGATGACCCAGCAGGTCATCACCCTGGTTTCGCTGGTCATCTTGCTGCTGCGCTTCAGTCCCTGGCTGGCCGTGATCGTCTTCCTGGCGGCCATTCCATCCTTTCTCTCGCAGTCGCAGTATGCCGAGCGCGCCTTCAGGGCCGTCAGCCGGCGCGCCCCCGAGGCACGCTTGCTAAACTACCTGGAAACACTGCTCACCGGCAACGACGCGGTCAAAGAGATCAAACTCTTCGGGCTGGGCGAGCCGCTGCTCAAGCGCTACCAGGCTCTGTTCACCCAATTCTACCTAGAGGATCGCGCCATCGCCGAAAAGCGCACCATCGCGGGGTTGGGCTGGGGAATGTTGGCGAACCTGGCTTATTACGGCAGTTATGCCTGGATCGTCTTGCGCACGATCGGGGGGCTGATCACCCTGGGCGATATGACCATGTTCCTATCCATCTTCCGCCAATCTCAAGGCTCGATCCGCTCTCTGCTCGACAGCCTGAACCGCCTTTACGAAAGCAACCTGTTCCTCGATAATTTGATCCAGTATCTCAAGCTAGAGCCGGTGCTGACCGCGCCAGAAAACGGCCTGCCCGCGCCCGCCCCCGTCCGGCAGGGGATCGAATTCAGAAACGTCTCGTTCCGCTATCCCGGCTCTGACATCGATGTACTGCGCAATATCAACCTGTTGATCCAGCCTGGCGAACGCATTGCATTGGTCGGGCTTAACGGGGCAGGCAAGACCACGTTGATCAAGTTATTGGCGCGCATGTACGACCCTACCGAAGGGCAGGTGCTGTTAGATGGAGTGGACCTGCGCCAATATGACCTGCAAAGCCTCTACCAGCGTTTTGGGGTCATCTTCCAGGATTTCGTACGCTACCAGTTCACCGTCCGCGAGAATATCGGCTTTGGCCAGGTCGATGCCCTGGATGACCAGGCCCGCATCGAAGATGCCGCTGAGCGCGGCGGGGCGGCACCCATTATCGAAGAGCTGCCCCAGAAGTACGGCACCATGCTGGGGCGGCGGTGGGAGAAGGGGCAAGAGCTTTCGGGCGGGCAGTGGCAGAAGATCGCCCTGGCACGCGCCTTCATGCGCGAGGCCGAGGTGTTGGTCTTGGACGAGCCGACCTCTGCGCTGGATGCCGAGGCCGAATACGAGGTCTTCCGGCGCTTCGGCGAGCTGATGGAAGGGCGCATTGCGGTGCTGATCTCGCATCGCTTCTCCACCGTGCGCATGGCAGACCGCATCGCGGTGCTGTCAGCAGGCAAGATCATCGAATTGGGCAGCCACGCCGAGCTGATGGCCCTGGACGGCGCGTATGCGCGCCTGTTCAATTTGCAGGCCGAGGGGTACCGCTGAAAATGACCAACCAATCGACCGCATCTAGTATAATTCAGGCATGAACGTTGCAGTGATCGGTGCGGGTGCTTCGGGCATGGCCGCCGCCCTCCAGGCAGCCTGGAATGGGGCGGCGGTGACCCTCTTCGAGCGCAATGAGAAGGTGGGCCGCAAGCTGCTGGTCACCGGCAGCGGGCGCTGCAACCTGACCAATGACGCTGTGGCGGCGGGGAAATACGCCTGCGCCGACCCGGCCTGGATGGAAACCCTGCTCGGCAGCTTTGGCGTGCGCGATGTGCTCGATATGCTGGCTGCCATCGGCATTCCCTCCCACAAGACCTCAGATGGCTGGTATTACCCGCTCAGCGAATCCGCCCAATCGGTGGTGGAGGCTTTTGCCAGCGCGCTGGAATTGGCCGGTGTGACCCTGTATACCCAGGCCTGGGTCAGCGAGATGCGCCCTACACGCAAAGGGCTGGCAGTCTATTTCCGGCGGGCCGGCGGCGAGCAAGTCAACACTTTTGAGCAGGTCATCGTTTCAACGGGTGGGCTGGCCTACCCGGCGCTGGGCTCACGCGGCGAAATGTTCCCCATCTTAGAAGAGTTGGGGCACACCGTGCTGCCCCAACGCCCGGCCCTGGCCCCCGTGCTGGCTAACCTGGGCAGCCTAAAGCCCCTGTACGGCGTGCGCCTGGACGTGGGGGCAACGCTGTGGCAGGGCGCGCAACGCCTGGGTGCCAGCATGGGCAATCTCATCTTCACCGACTGGGGAGTGAACGGCCCGGCGGTGATGGACCTCAGCCACCTGGTCTCGGCCCGCCCAGAGACGGCCTTAGAGCTGTCGCTGGACCTGCTGGCCTTTTTCCAAGATCAGTTCGATGCCCTGCTGGCGCAAAAACGCAACAGCCCCATGCCGCTGAAGGTATTCCTGGGAGCCTTCTTCCCACCCAAGGTGGTGCAGGTTTATCTCAAGTATGCCCAGATGCCAGAAGAGACGCCCCTGAATAAGGTGCCAGCAAGCGACCTGACACGGCTGGTGGAGAAGCTAAAAAATACCCGCCTGCCAGTGAATGGCGTGCGGGGATTCAAATACTGCCAGGTCTCGGCGGGCGGCGTGCCGGTGGACGAGGTGGAGCCCCAAACCCTGGCCTCGCTCAGGATGCCGGGCCTGTTTTTGACCGGCGAAACCCTGGATGTGGTGGGGCCCTGCGGCGGGTACAATTTGCAATATGCCTTCAGCAGTGGGGCACTGGCAGGCAGGGCGGCGGCAGGCGCCGGTGGTTAAAGCGCTTCCAAGAAGCGGTCGATCTCGGCTTCGACGTTGAAAAAGTTCGGGCTGACCCGGATGCGCCCGTCGCGCAGCGCCACGATGATCTTTTGCGCCATCAGTTTCTTGTAAAGCTCCTTGTTCTCGCCTTCTGAGCCTACCGTGAAAGAGATGATCGCCGAACGCTCACTGATCTGGTCAACCGGCGAGGCGATCTCGATCTTCTTGGCGCGCAGCCCGGCAATGATGCGGCCGGTGAGGGCCAGCACGCGGGCATGGATGTTCTCTACCCCTACCTCTTTCAAGATATCCAGGCCCGCCAGCCAGGAATAGAACAACGCATAGGCGATCGTGCCGGTTTCGTAGCGCCGGGCATCGTTGAAGTAATGCAACTGGCGGGTATTGTCTTCGGCGGCGAACATGCCCGGTAAAACGGGGCTGATCTTCTCTTGCGCGGCCTGGCTGACGTACAAAAAGCCCGTGCCTGGCATGCCCAAGAGCCACTTGAAACCCGCCGCGGCCAGGATGTCAATGCCATTCTCTTCGATGTTCAAGGGGAAGACGCCCGCCCCCTGGATGCCATCCACCAGGAAGAGCGCTCTCCGGTCGTGGGCGATCTGGCTCAGGCGCTTCAGGTCGGCGCGGAAGCCGGTGTTGAAGCGCACCGCCGCCGTCGCCAGGATGCGCGTACGGCCGTCTACCCGCTCGGCAACCGCATCCGGGTCCACGCGCTGGTCTGGCCCCACCGGCACCAGGCGCACCTCGACGCCCCGCGCCTGCAGAGCCAGCCAGGGGAAGGTATTGTTCCAGTGTTCATCGGCCGGCAAAACCATGTTATCCCCCGGCTGCCAGTTGTAGCCCGCCGCCACAATGCCCACCCCCACGCCTGTGCTGGTGACGAGGGCGTACTCGTCGGGCCGGCCCCCAAACAGCCCGCACAGGGCCTGCCGCAGCGGGGTGCGCACCGAGGGCTTATCTTGCGGGGCCTCGCAAGCCAGAACCAGGTATTCTTCCAGCATCTGGCGCACGCGGCTGTTCATGGGTGACTCAGCGGCGTTGTTCAAGTAAACGGCATGGCCGGTGACCGGGAAAAGCTGGCGCAGGGTGGGAATATCCATGAGGAGTCCTTTCGGGCAAATGATGGGTAGACAGATATTGTACCCCAAAGATTTTTATCCAAACTGCTCCTTGACACCCAATCGGGCACGCCATATAATTGGCCGGCTAATATTTTGCCGGCTAATTATTTATTTTCTCGGAGTACCCTCATGCCCCCACCCCTCCCCGAACCCAAAACCCTCGACCATCTGCTGGCCCAGGTTTCGCGCTTGCACTACCAGCGCGCCCACGAGGTCCTTGACAAGCTTGGCCTGTACCGCGGCCAGCCGCCCATGCTGTTTGCCCTGTGGGAACAAGATGGGCAAACCCACACCGAGCTGGCCCAAGGCCTGGGCATCACCCCCGCCACAACCACCAAAATGATCCAGCGTATGGAGAAGGCCGGGTTTGTGCAGCGCCAACCAGATGCCCGCGACCAGCGCGTTTCGCGGGTCTATTTGACGGATGCCGGCCGCTCTGTGCGTGCCCGGCTGGAAGCTGCCTGGGACCAGATGGATGCCGAGAATTTCAGCGGCTTCAGCCCCGAAGAACGCGCCCTGCTGCGCGGCTACCTGCTGCGCGTGCGCGCCAACCTGGCGCAGTCCATTCAGGAGAAGACAACTTGTTAAAGTTCATCAAACCGTATTGGCGCTGGGCGGTGATTGCGCCGCTGTTAATGGTGCTTGAAGTGAGCATGGACCTGCTGCAGCCGCGCATGGTGCAGCGCATCGTGGACGAGGGCATCGCCCGGCTGGACCTGAACCTGGTGCTGCAAACCGGCCTGCTGATGTTCGGCCTGGCGGTGGTGGGGGCCTTTGGCGGGATGAGCAACGGCATCTTCACCGAGCTGGTGGTGCAGAGCTTTGGCGCCGACCTGCGCCTGGAGCTCTTCCGCAAGGTGCAGACCTTCTCTTTTGGCAACCTGGATGAGCTGGAAACCGGGCAGATCATCACCCGCCTGACCAATGACGTGACCCAGGTGCAGGATGCGGTGATGATGACCCTGCGCATCCTGGTGCGCGCTCCCCTGCTGTTGGTGGGCAGCGTGGTGATGGCCATCGTCACCAGCCCCAGGCTGGCCTTCTTGCCGCTGGTGCTGATGCCCATCGAGCTGGCGGCGGTGGTGTGGATCGTCAGGAAGGCCACCCCGCTGTACGTGGGGGTGCAGGCCAGGCTGGATGACCTCAACCAGGTGATGCAAGAGAACCTGGCCGGGGTGCGCGTGGTCAAGGCCTTTGTGCGCGGCCGGCACGAAGAGGCCCGCTTTGGGCAGGCCAACACCAACCTGACCGACCAATCGGTGCGGGCGGCGCGCACGGTAGCCTTCATGCCGGCTTTTATGATGCTGACCATGAACATGGGCGTCATTGCCGTGCTGTGGTTTGGCGGCAAACAATTCATGCTGGGCAACATGCAGCTTGGGCAGATCATTGCCTTCGTCAATTACCTGATCATCACCTTGTTCTCGCTGATGATGGCCAGCCAGTTGATCATCCAACTGGCACGCGCCCAGGCCTCGGCCCGGCGCATCCAAGAAGTGCTAGACAGCCAGCCCAAGGTGCAAAACCACCCCCAGGCCGTGCAAGATTTCACCCTGCAGGGGCGCGTGGCCTTCGAGAATGTGACCTTTAACTACCAGGGCGAAGAGGGCGACCCGGTGTTGAAAGGCGTCAGCTTCAGCGCCGAACCGGGGCAGACCGTGGCCCTGCTGGGCACCACCGGCGCGGGCAAATCCAGCCTGGTGCACCTCATCCCCCGCTTTTACGACGTAAGCTCAGGGCGCGTGACCCTCGACGGGCAGGATGTGCGCCAGCTTGACCTGCACACCCTGCGCCGCAGCATCGGCACGGCCCTGCAAGAAACGGTGCTCTTCAGCGGCAGCATCCGCGATAACATCCGCTACGGGCGGCCCGACGCCCCCGAGGAGGAGGTGGTGGCAGCCGCCAAGGCCGCCCAGGCGCACGATTTCATCAGCGCCATGCCCGATGGATACGATACCCAGCTCGGCCAGCGCGGGGTCAACCTTTCGGGCGGGCAAAAACAGCGCATCGCCATCGCCCGCGCCATCCTGCTCAAGCCGGCCATCCTCATCCTCGATGACAGCACCAGCGCCGTAGACGTAGAGACCGAAACCAAGATCCAGGCCGCCCTGGAAGACATCATGCAAAACCGCACCAGCTTTGTCATTGCCCAGCGCATCAGCACCGTGCTGAACGCCGACAAGATCCTGGTGCTCGATGACGGGCAGATTGCCGCCGAAGGCACGCACCGCCAACTGCTGGCAAACAGCCCCATCTACCGCGAGATCTATGCTTCGCAGCTTGGAAATGGAGGCCCCAACAATGGCTGAACCACGCCGCACCCCCTCCGAACGCCCCCCCATCGCCCTGCGCCCCGGCGGCGGCCCGGGCAGCATGATGGCCCTGATGCAAGACGCGCCCAAATCCAAAGATATGCGCAACGTCCTGCGCCGCCTGTGGAAGTACCTGGAACGCCAGCGCTGGCTGCTGATCGGCACCACCCTGCTGGTGATCGCCACCTCGGTGGTGGACCTGCTGGGCCCGTACTTGATGGGCCTGGCCCTCGATACCTACATCACCACCGGCGACCTGCCCGGCCTGGCGCGCCTGCTGGCCTTCATGCTGGCCTGCTACATCCTGGCCTCGGCCGGCACCTGGCTGCAAACCTACCTCATGGCCGGGGTGGCCCAAAACGTGGTGCGCGACCTGCGCAGCGATCTCTTCGCCCGCCTGCAAAGCCTGCCCCTGCGCTACTTTGACCAGCACGCCCACGGCGAGATCATGAGCCGCCTGACCAACGACGTGGAGAATATCAGCAATATCCTGGCCACCAGCGCCAGCCAGCTCATCTCCAACGTCATCGGCCTGGTGGGCGTGATCCTCATCATGTTCATGCTCAACATCCCCCTGGCCATCGTGAGCATGGTGGTGATGCCGCTGACCTACTTCTTGACGCGTGCCATTGCCCGGCGCACGCGCACCAGCTTCCGTGAGACGCAGGCCACGTTGGGCGAGCTGAACGGCATCATCGAAGAGACCGTCAGCGGCGAGCACGTGGTGCAGGCCTTCGTGCGCGAGGCCGCCACCACCCAGCAGTTCGCTGTGGTCAACCAGCGCCTGCGCAAGGTGGCCCTGCGGGCGCGCATCCTGACCGGCTTCATGGGGCCGGTGATGAACATGGTGCACAACCTGGGGTTGGCCATCGTGGCCTGCACCGGCGGCGTGCTGGCGGTCAATTCGCTGGCGACGGTAGGCGAGATTGCCGCCTTCATCACCTACGCCGGGCGCCTGGGCCGCCCGCTCAACATGATCGCCCAGTTGTTCACCTCCATCCAGGCGGCGCTGGCAGGCGCCGAACGGGTCTTTGACCTGATGGACCAGGTCCCCGAAAGCGACTCGCCTGAGGCGCGCCCGCTGGAACGCATCAACGGCCATGTCAGCCTGAAAGACATCACCTTCAGCTACGAAGCCGGGGTGCCGGTGCTGAAAAATCTCAGCCTGGAGGCCGAGCCCGGCCAACTGGTGGCCCTGGTGGGGCCCACCGGCGCCGGCAAAACCACCATCGCCAACCTGCTGACGCGTTTCTACGACGTCGACAGCGGGGCGATCGAGATCGACGGCCAGGACGCGGCGGCCTTCAAGAAAGACGACCTGCGCCGCAAGCTGGGCCTGGTGCTGCAAGACAACTTCTTGTTTGCCACCACCGTGATGGAAAATATCCGCTATGGGAACCTGGAGGCCAGCGACGAAGACGTGCGCCAGGCCGCCCGGCTGGCCAACGCCGATCTCTTCATCCACCGCCTGCCGCAGAGCTACCAGACCCTGCTCTCAGAGCGCGGCAGCAACCTCAGCCAGGGCCAGCGCCAGCTCTTGGCCATTGCCCGGGCCATCCTGGCTGACCCCGATATCCTGATCCTGGATGAAGCCACCAGCAATGTCGACACGCGCACCGAAAAGCACCTGCAAGAGGCCCTCTTGCGCCTGATGCAGGGCCGCACCAGCTTTGTCATCGCCCACCGCCTGTCCACCATCCGCGATGCCGACCAGGTGCTGGTGATCGACCACGGCCAGATCATCGAGCGCGGCACCCACGAGGGCCTGCTGGCGCAAAAAGGCTTTTACCACCACCTGTACATGAGCCAGTTCAAGGGGCAAGCGATATCGTTTCGCCCTGGTCGTAATTACGGATGAACAGCTTCAAGATCTCTACCCCCTCCGGCAGGCGGCTCATCTGCACCCGCTCCAGGTTATCGGAGGGCAGGTGAAAGCCGTGCGACCCCAACTGGCGGTCATAAGTGCCCAGGGTGGTGGCCGGCAAGCCAGCGCGCAAGAACGAATAGCCGTCTGAATTGATCGGCCCGGCGGGAGAGGCCGGCGCGCCGGTGATGCCGGCTACCGCCGCCGAGACGGCCCGGCTGACACCGGCATGGGTGGGGTAAAGCTTGAACGAGGTGCCATCCTGCTCCCAATAGACGTACTGCCCATCCTGCGCCATGATCTCCAGGTTCAGGGCCGCCGCCGGCAGGGGCCAAGCGCGCCCCTGGACGTAGGCCCGCGAGCCCTGCATGTTGACTTCCTCGCCGCCGAAGAGGGCCAGGGTCAGGCGGGTGTTGGCAAGCGGCACCTGCCCCTCGGCAAGCTGGCGAGATAAGCCGAGCAAGATCGCACAGGCCGCCCCGTTATCCACCGCCCCCTGGCTTTGGACGCGCCGCAGCCGCCCAAAGGCCATGTTCAAACCCAGGCCCCAGGCCAGCACCAACAGCGGCAGGGTCAACACAATGCGCAGCCACTGCAGCGGCACTTGCCAGGCCGGCGGCAGGCTGGGGGCCGCCAGGCTGAGCACAGCCAACACCACCACCAGCGCCACCCCCAGGCCCAGGTTCTTGAAGAAGAAAAAGCGCACATGGTGATCGAAGAGCTCGCTCTTGGTGTCGTAATGGGCCGAAATCACCAGCTCGCGCTGAGGCTGGGGGGCGCTGAACTCGATCAGGATGTTCTGCCCGCACCTGCGGCCCGGCCAGGTGACGAGGGGAATATCGTAGGTGATATCCAGCAGACCGCCCGAAACGCACAGCAGCCCCAGCAGGCCGGTGACCCACCAACCCCAATCCAGCCAGATCGAAAGCGCAAACAGGCTGAAGACCAGCAGTATCCAAAGGCCAATGCAGTTCAAAAAATACGGGTAGAGGGTAAAAGGCTGCAAACGGTAAGGCAGACCATGCCGCTCAAGCCAGCCTTGCAGCGCCCCCAGGGCCTGGCGTTCACGGGCGCTGCCGCTCGGCCGCGGGCGAGAGAGGATCTGCATCAGGGCGGCGTAATCGTCAGCATGCATAAATGCATTATAAGCCCACAATTCACTCCTCTGCCCGCCGGGGGCCTTACGGTTTTGAGAGCAGGGTCAGCAGTTCGTGCTCAGGGCCCTTGCAGTGACAGGACCTCATCCAGCGGCACTTCGTTGATGAAAATAGAAACGCTCTGCACGGTGGAGAACTGTAGGGCAGTCTGCTCAAGCTGGGCCTGGATGCGTGGCGCATCGCACTCCCCGCCCTGCAGCAGAGAGCCGGTCAGGTAAATGGCGGCCGCGCCATCCACGATGAGCACATCGTCCACGGCCAGGTCTGATTGGTAGAGGGCATTATACAGCCCTGATTGGCCGTAATAGGCCTCTTTTTGGGCCAGCAGGTATTCCAGGGCGGCGCGTAAAACGCCCTGGGTAGGCGGGATCTCGACCGAGACGGGCACGGCGCTGTCGCCGCAGCCCACCAACGGGCCCGCCAGGCCGTTATCTTCCAGGGCGATCCAGTAAACCTGGATCAACTGGCTGCCAGCGGGGGGTGCAGGCGTGTAGGTTGGCACAACCTCAGTTGGCCCCAGGGGCACAACCTCGGTTGGCCCAGGGGTTGGCCCGGGCAGGGCAGGCTCAGAGGGCAAGGGCGTGGGCCCGGGCGGGTTGTCAACCAGCGGGGTTGGGGCCGGGGTATTGGGGGGGGCATCAGCGGCGGTGGAAGAACAGGCCAGCAGCAGAGCGGCCAGCAACAGGGCGCAGAAAATCCATCTACCAGGCAGGTGAAGCCGTATGGACATAGATACACTCCTACTACCTGCTTAGTGTAGTACGCATCTTGCGCCCTGTCAATTAACCTTGCCAAAACATCCCATATTCATTACATTCTTCATAAAAAACCACCAGATTACATAGAGCGGAGTATAATTAAGGCTGTTAACGTGCACAACACATATCGACCAATGCACGTCTAGGAGGAAAAATGTCTATCCCAAAGAAACCTACCACCCCTAAAAAACCGGTAACCATCAGCCCGAAGCCGGTAACCATCAACCCGAAGCCGGTGGTCACACCCAACAAGCCGGTGTTGGCCCCCAAGAAACCCGCCGTGGCCCCCAAGGCCCCGGTAGCCAAAGCCCCCGTGGCGAAGGCCCCGTTAGCTAAGCGCCCCGTGGCCCCCAAGGTGCCCGTGGCCAAGCGCCCCGTGGCCCCCAAGGTGCCCGTGGCCCATGTAGAGGGTGCCCCCACCCCCAAAGTGCTCCTTGGCCCAACGGTCAAGCATACCTGGAC
>Ga0116144_10003481_pt1 | contig 15680 bp, 12 predicted proteins | sample AD_UKC035_MetaG_FD_89746 | JGI IMG/M metagenome (GOLD analysis project Ga0116144, IMG submission 89746) | Active sludge microbial communities of municipal wastewater-treating anaerobic digesters from USA - AD_UKC035_MetaG | ecosystem: Engineered > Bioreactor > Anaerobic > Digestate | place: USA...
ACCGCGTACCATCCTTAGACCCACCATGACCCGTTTCGCCCTGTTGGCCGCCGCCCTGTGTTGCACACCCGTATTCGGGCAGGAGGACCTGCTCGATCTGCTGGGGGAGGAGGAGACCGGTCCGGTATACACCAACGCCAGTTTCAAGACCACCCGTGTGATCAACGGGCACAGCCTGGAGAACACGGCACATGGCGTGCTCGACTTCCGGATCAGTCACCGCTTCGGCTTCCTGAGCGGGGGCGTGAACGAATTCTTCGGCCTGGATAACGCCGATGTGCGTCTGGGTCTGGACTACGGTCTCACGGACCGGCTGATGGTCGGTATCGGTCGGAGCGGTTTCCAGAAGACCGTGGACGGCTTCGCCAAGTACAAGGTGCTGCGACAGTGCGATGAGGGTTGTGGGATGCCGGTCACCCTCGCCGTTGTGGCCTCCTCGTCCATCACTACCGCCCGGGCCACTGAAGTGCCCTGGTACGGCCCCGACCGACAGGATTACTTCACGCACCGGCTCTCATACTCCTGGCAGATGGTTCTGGGCAGGAAGTTCAGCGAGGGATTCAGCATGCAATTGACCCCTGGTGTCGTGCACCGCAACCTGGTCGAGGCGGAGAATGACCCGAACGACCTCATCAATGTGGGCATCGGTGGCCGGGTGAAGCTGACCAAGCGGCTCGCGGTGAACGGGGAGTACTTCCACGTCCTGCGCGACGAGGTGCCCGGCCTTAGGAACTCCTTGTCCGTAGGCTTCGATATCGAGACCGGCGGTCACGTCTTCCAGCTGCATTTCACGAACAGCACCGGCATGTTCGAGCGGGCCTTCATCACCGAGACCACCGGTGATTGGGCCGATGGTGACATCCATTTCGGCTTCAATATCTCCCGGGTGTTCACCGTGCACGATCCGAAGAAGAAGCCGGTGGAGTGATCCCGGCACCAACTCAGGCCGTTCGGCTCGTTCCGATCGGACCGAGCGCCTTCTCCAGGTCCCTGCGAAGGACCACGCCGACCTGTGCGCCGTTGCTGATCGCCATCACCGCGTGGAGCTGCTCCTGGACCATGCGTTCAAGCACCGTCAAGGCGCTTTCCTCGACCGCGACCGAAGGGACATGCCGCGTGAGCGGCCCGATCATGCTCACGCCTTCGCCCCGCTGCAAAGCACTTCTCAATTCCTCGCGACCGACGAGCCCACGGAACAGGCCCTGGTCCGTTACGGCCAGGGTGTGCTGATCGATCAAGGTGAGTGCGTTCCAGGCGTCCTGAACGGTCGCGGTCGGCTCCATCCGGATGAGGTCGTTCCTTACCAGTTGACCCACGCGCAGGCTCTGCCGGTCGGCCTTCTGTTGCACGATCCGTGCCTCAGATCCTGCCGCCATGAAGATGAAGACGCCGATGATCGCGAGGATGGCCGCACCGCTGTACAATCCGTATCCGACGAACCCAACGGCGAGGATCCTTCCGATCACCGTGGCGATCCGCGTGGCCCTCGGGCGTGGCAACCACATGCCCAGTGCCGACCGTAGGATGCGTCCTCCATCCATCGGGAAGGCAGGGATCAAGTTGAAGAGGAAGAGGCTGATGTTGGCCACGACCAGAAAGGTGAGCACACCGGTCCAGGAAGAGATGTCGCCGAAGAGCTCGGTGGTGAGCTGAGCAAGCCCCATGACGGCCAGGACCAGGAAGGCGATCCCGGCAATGAGCAGGTTCACCATCGGCCCGGCCACCGTGATCCAGAATTCCTGCCTGGGCTCCTCAGGCATCCGTTCCAAACTGGCCACACCGCCTATCGGCAATAGCGTGATGTCCCGGGTCGCCACCCCGAAACGGGCGGCCGTGAGCGCATGACCGAACTCGTGCAGCACCACGCAGGCGAAGACGATGAGGATCTGGCCGATATCCGAGGCGATGACCGGCCAGGAGCTTCCTTCCGACACCCCTGTCAAGGCGATGTAGGCGGGTAAGAGGAGGAAGGTCCAATGAAGGAAGACCTGTATACCACGGAAGCGGAACAAGGGGATGCCGCCGCGCATGCCGCTCACTCCTGGCCGTGCTGCAACACCAGCAGCGGGATATGCGTGTGCAGGGCCAGATCGGTGGCCACGCTGTGGTGGAACATCCGGTCAAGCAGACCGCGTTGGCGGTGGACCACCACGGCCATGTCCGCACCGCTCTGGTCGGCCAGTTCGTTCAGGGCGACCATGATGTCCTCTCCGCTCACCGTGTGATAGGTATGGGGGATGGCCCCGAGGAGCTGGTCGAAGGCGTCGTTCGCAGAGGAGGTGTCCGCCTCATCATTTTCATCCACCACATGTACGATCATCACCTCGGATCGCGACCATCGCGCGATGTCCAGCAGGACGGCCAGGTCCGACCGTCCAATGGGACCTCCATCGTCGGCGAGGACGATCCGGCGGGGCTCCGCGTAACGGGCTTCCGCAGGCACCGCGAGCACCGGAAGCACGCCGCTCTTGATCATGGCGGCCGTGGTGCTGCCCAGGAACATCCGCTCCGGAGCCGACAAGCTGTGGGTCCCCATCACCACGAGGTCCGGCCCATGGGCATCTTCCCTGAGGTCACGCACCACCATGTCCACCGAGCCGTAGGCGGACACGGTGGCCAGGTCCGGGGTCGGCTGTGGCAGGGCTTCCAGCAACTTCCGTGCATGCACCTCGAGGTCTTCAGCGGATATGCGCGCCGCGAGTTCGTTGGGGGGCGGGGGCTGGTCGGGCAGGGAGGGTGGCGTCTGAAAGGTGTTCAGCAGGGTGAAGCTGTTCCCTTCCACACCGAAGAGCTGGATCGCATAGGCGGCCGCGTTGAGCGCGTTCGCGCTCATGTCGGTGGCGATCAGGACGTGCGCCATGCGATCGTGGGTCCGCTATCAGTGACCGTGCTCCTCGCTGCCGGGTTTCGGGCTGGCGGAATCGATCAGCGCGTATCCGGTGAAGAGCAGGGCGAGCAGGGCGACGAAGCTGAACAGGCCTTTCACGTTGTTCACCGTGCCATCCGGCCCCATCAGGTCCTCCGTGTCGAGGATCGCGAAGCGGAAGGGGATCGCGAAGGCGATCAACCAGAGAACAAGGCCGATGATCTTTTTCATTGCGATGGAATGGTTGTTGGCGAAGGTAAGGTGTTCAACGGATGCGGCCCGGATCGACCGGGCCGCGGGGTTCCGAGGTACGTATGGTTCAGCCGCGGTCCTTCAAGGCCACGTAGTCCCGCTTCGTGGCACCGGTGTATATCTGACGCGGGCGGCCGATCGGCTCCTTGTTCTCCACCATCTCCTTCCACTGGGCGATCCAACCAGGCAACCGGCCCAGGGCGAACATCACCGTGAACATGCGCGTGGGAATGCCGATCGCGCGGTAGATGATGCCGCTGTAGAAGTCCACGTTCGGATACAACTTCCGCTCGATGAAGTAGTCGTCCTTCAGCGCGATCTCCTCCAGTTGCTTGGCGATGTCCAGCACAGGGTCGTTCACCCCCATCTTCTTCAGCACATCGTCGCAGCTCTTCTTGATGATCCGGGCGCGCGGGTCGAAGTTCTTGTACACGCGGTGCCCGAATCCGAAGAGACGGAAAGGGTCCTCTTTGTCCTTGGCCTTGTTCACCCACTTCTGGATGTCGCCGCCATCGTTCCGGATGGTCTCGAGCATCTCGATCACTTCCTGGTTCGCGCCCCCGTGAAGGGGGCCCCACAGGGCGGCGATGCCCGCGCTCACCGCGCTGTACAGGTTGGCCTGGCTGCTGCCGACCATCCGCACCGTGCTCGCGCTGCAGTTCTGCTCGTGGTCCGCGTGGAGAATGAGCAATTTGTTCAAGGCATCCGCCACCACCGGGTCCACTTTGTACGGCTCCGTGGGCAGCCCGTACATCATGTACAGGAAGTTCTCCACGTAGCCCAGCTTGTTATCCGGGTACATGTAGGGGTGGCCGAGTCCGTTCTTGTAGCTGATCGCGGCCAGCGTGGGGAACTTGGCGATCAGGCGGACCGCCGTGCGCATGCGATCGTTCGCTGAGCGGTGCGGATCCTGGCTCTTCGGGTAGAAGGTGCTCAGCGAGTTCACCATCGCCGAAAGAATGCCCATCGGGTGTGCATTGCTCGGGAAGAACTCGAAGAAGTGCTTCATGTCCTCGTGCACCAGGCTGTGGTAGCGGATCTGGTTCTCGAAGTCGTTCAGCTCTTTCGCCTTGGGCAGCTCGCCGTACAGCAGCAGGTAGGACACCTCCAGGAAGCTCGCCTTCTCCGCCAGCTGCTCGATGGGGTAGCCGCGGTAGTGCAGGATCCCTTGCTCCCCGTCCAGGAAGGTGATCGCGCTGGTGGTGGCCCCGGTGTTCTTGTAACCGAAGTCCAGGGTGACGTACCCGCTCTGATCGCGCAGTTTGCTGATGTCGATGGCCTTCTCGCCCTCGCTTCCTTCGTACACCGGGAACTCGTACGTCTTGCCGTCAAGGATGATCTGCGCCTTCTCGCTCATCGTGCCAACTGGTCTATAGGGGACTTTTCGGAGGCCGCTAAGGTAGCAAAGAAGAACCCCGCTTCCGGAGCTGTTCAAAGAAGGCCCAAGGCCCAAGGATAGCGCGGCTTCCGATCGTGGAGAACGCGGTCCCAGGAAGGCTTGTCGAGACGCTTGGCGGGGTTTGTGATGCCCCCTGCCACACGGTCAGGGGTTGGTCCACTTGGGCTTGAAGTCGCCCATGAAGCTCTGGTAGTCCTTGGACTTGTAATGGGCCCCACCGAAGTAGTGCAGGATCGGCTCCATCTGGTCGGGGGTCAGGTAGCCCTGCACCGGTGCCAGCACGTTCAGGTCGCTGTCCAAGTAGACCACCGTTGGATAGGCGATGCGCCCCTGTACATTCGCGATCATGTACGTGAGCTGGTGAGTGCCATTGCGCCCGCCAACACGGCCCGGGTCGAACTCGGGGTTCTCCAGTTTCTGGCCCTTGAAGGTGACCGCCGTGCCGCTTTCGGCATTGAACTTCACCGGGTAGAAGTTCTTGTTCACGTACTCAGCCAGACGTGGATCACTGAAGGTCTTCGCATCCAGCATCTTGCACGGTCCGCACCAGCTGGTGTACACGTCCACCATCAGCGGCTTCGGAGCTTTCTTGGCCGCCGCTTCCGCCTCTTCGATGGTGAGCCATTTGATGGCCCCCTTGCTTTCGGCGGGTTTCGCCGTGGCGTTGGAGGGGGTCTGTGCGGCCAGCAGCAGGGGTGCGAAGGCCAGGGAAAGCAGAAGATGGCGCATGGTTCCGATGATCCGTTCGCAAGTTACAATGACCGTGCCGGGCTGATGGTTCACCGGACCTCCTGCATCATCCTTCTTACCAACGGGGCGATGAGGATGAGCGCACCGCCTGCGATCAGCGCATAGAGGCCCAGTTCGCCATAGCCGTCGGTGTACAGAACGAGCTTGTCGTAGTTGCTGGCTCCGGGGTCCTCGGCGCTCATGCCGGCACCGAGCAATCCGGCGGCATACTGACCGTAGGCGCTTGCCAGGAACCACATCCCCATCATCAGGCCCTGGATGCGTAGAGGGCTGAGCTTGGTCATCAGCGAAAGGCCGATAGGCGACAGGCAGAGCTCTCCGAAGGTGATGACGAACCAGGCGAAGGTGAAGACCTCGGTGCTGGTGATCCCGCTCTCGTCCGCATACCCCAGGGTGCTCTTGAAGATGTAGAAACCCGCGCCCAGGAAAAGGAAGCCAAGACCGAATTTCACCACGCTGTTGGGCTCCTTCCCACGTTTGCTCAGCCACAGCCAGACCAGGCCCACCAAGGCGCTGAAAGCGATCACGAAGAGCGAGTTCGCCGCATTGTTCACACTGTTCGTGTCCACGGGGATGCCGAAGAGGCTCGGCCGCAAGTTGTTCAACGCGAAGAGGCTGAGGGAACCGCCGCTCTGCTCGAAGAAGGCCCAGAAGAATATGCTGAAGAAGATGAAGATCAAGGCCGCGCCCAGCTTCAGGTTCTCGGCCCGGCTGAAGGTGCGCATCTCCCAGGCCAGGTAGACCAGGGTGAGCGGGCCGACGATGTACATGAACAGATCGGTGTACTGGGTGTTCGTCACCATCAGCAGGATGAGCGGGATCACCGCCAGGGAGCCCAGGTAAGTTCCCCACTCGTAGAGCTTGCGCTTGCCGGCTGGCATGTCGGGGTGCAAGGGGCTGAGTCCGATGGGACCGAAGGTCTTCCGGCGCCAGGCGAAGTTGATCAGGCTGATGATCATCACCACACCCACCAGTGCGAATGCCGCACGCCAGCTGTACGACTTACCCACCCATACCATCAGCAAGCCCCCGAGGAAGGCGCCTACGTTGATGCCCATGTAGAACAGTCCGAAGCCCGCGTCGCGCCGCGCGTCCCCTTCATGGTACAACTGCCCCACCATGGTGCTGATGTTCGGCTTGAAGAAGCCCGTGCCGATGATGTTGAAGCAGATGCCGATGTAGAAGAGCTCCTTCGGCGCCGCGGCGATCACGAAACCGCCCACGATCATCAATAGCGCCCCCCAGAAGAGCGACTTCTGGAAGCCGAGGATCTTGTCGGCGAACACACCGCCCAGGAAGGTGAAGGCGTATACGAACGCCTGGATGGCGCCATACTGCAGGTTGGCCTGCTTCTCCGGCATCATCATTTCGGTGGCCATGAAGACCACCAGCATGCCACGAAGGCCGTAGAAGCAGAAGCGCTCCCACATCTCGGTGCCGAAGAGGTAGAAGAGCTGCTTCGGGTAGGTGCCCTTGAAGTCGCGGATCTGCTGCAGGGTCATTGGCTCGCTCATGGGTGCGGGTTAGCGGGGCGTGAAGGTGTGTCACTTCCGCCGAAAAAGAAAGCGTTGACCGGTCAATAGATGTTCTTCTCCCGCATCACGGCATTGAGCCAGCGGAGGAGGAAGAAGAGCATCAGCGCGGCCGCCATGGCCAGGCCGAAGTTCATGTAGAAGAAGTGGGTCTTATCCTCGAATCCCTCCCACAAACCACTGAGCATGCCGCTCAGCTTGTTGCCCACGGAGGTACTGAGGAAGAAGCCGCCCATCATCAGGGCCGTGATCCGCGGGGGGCTCAACTTGCTCACGAGCGATAGACCCATCGGGCTCAGGCACAGTTCCCCGACGGTGACCACACCATAGGAAGCGATGAGCCACCAACTGCTCGCCTTGCTTTCCAGGTTGTTCGTGGCCAACACGGCGCCGACCATCACCAGGGCGGACAGCGCGGTGATCGTGAGTCCGATGGCGATCTTGGTGGGTGTGGTCGGTTCCTTGCCCCTGCTGCGCATGAAGGCCCAGAAGGCCACGAGCAATGGCGTCAGCAGGATCACCCAGCCCGGGTTGATGCTCTGGTACAACTGGGTGGAATAGAGCTTCATGCTCTCCCCCTCGGCCGGTACGTTCGCCGGGTCCATGTCCTGGAAGTAGGCGGCACTGCGAGCATCGGTGTCCACCCCGGCATTGGTCACGGTCTCCGCCATGTTGATCGGATCGGCGATGGCAGCGATGGAGGCCGGCATCTCGCGGTCCGTATGGTCCTTGGCGAAGACGGTGAGTGCGTCGCCGTTCTGGTGGAAGACCGCCCAGAAGATGACCAGGCAGCCGAAGACCGCCAACAGCGCGCCGATGGGCCGCTTATCCTCTTCGTTGGCCTTCACGTAGAGGTAGATGAAGAAGGCGATCACCGGGATGCAGCCGAAGATGAAGGCGTCGTTGGTGTCGGTGCCCAGCAGGTTGCCAGGGATGAGGTAACCGATGATGCCGAACAGGAACATGGGTGCGATCGTACTGAGCAGGATCCTACCGGTCGCCATGTCGCCGGGCTTGAGCGGCTTGATCACATCAGCCTCTTTGATGTGCTTGTTGCCGCTCAGGAAGATGGTCACTCCGATGAGCATGCCGATACCCGCCGCGGCGAAGGCGTAGCCCCAACCATACTTGATCTGCATGTAGGCCGCGACGAAGTTGCATACGAAGGCACCGATGTTGATGCCCATGTAGAAGATGTTGTAGCCCGCGTCTTTATTGGCCCGGTAGCGATCGTCGTTGTACAGGTTGCCGACCAGTGTGCTGATGTTCGGTTTGAACATGCCGTTGCCCAGGATGATGAGTAGCAACCCGAGGTAGAACGCGGTCTCGTGGTGGACGGCCAAGGTGAGGTAACCGGCTGCCATCAGCAGGCCACCCATCAGGATGCTCTTGCGGAAGCCCAGGACGCGGTCCGCCAGCAAGCCTCCGATGAAGGGGGTCAGGTAGACGAGGCCGAGGTAGGTCCCGTAGATGTCGCTCTTCTTCAACGCACTGAAGCCCATGCCACCGCTCTCCCAACCATCCAGCATGTATAGCGAGAAGATCCCCAGCATGAGGTAGTAGCCGAAACGTTCCCACATCTCGGTGAAGAAGAGGACGTACAGGCCCTTGGGGTGCTTGACGGTGGTGCTCATCGATGGGCTTGGCAACGTGGATCGTGGCGAATGTCGTTCGACGCTCGGGAAGGCTTCGTCATCAGTTGATGCCGTGCATCCACTTCTTCATGGTCGGTGTGAGGACGAGTAGGAGAGCAGCGCAGCCGAGCACCACGTATACGCCCCACTGCAGGTAAACGTCCATGAAGCCGGTGAGTTCGGCGACCGGATCCGCTCCATCGGTCGCGCTGCTGGCGATTAACTGTCCAAGCTTACCGGCCACCTTGTGCGCGAACGCGATGCTCAGGAACCAGCTGCCCATGACGAATCCGACCACTTTCTGGGGGCTCAATTTGGTCACCACGCTCAAGCCCACCGGACTGAGGAAGAGTTCACCCGTGGTGTGCAGGAGGTACATGCCGATCAAGAAGCCCATGGGGATGGATGTGGCGCCCGCACCGTTCGCAATACCCACCTTCACACCCCAGACGATGATGGAGTAACCCACCGCCATCTGCACTAGGCCGTAGAAGAACTTCATCGGCGTGCGAGGTTCCATCTTGTTCATCGCCAGCTTCACCCAGAGCCAGTTGAAGACGGGTGCGAGCAACATGATGAAGAGGGCATTCACGGACTGGAACTGGGAAGCCTCGATCCCGGCCCTGTTGACATAGCGGTCCGTGAGGATGTTGATGGAACCACCGGCCTGCTCGAAGAGCACCCAGAAGATCATGTGGAAGAAGAACAGGATGAGGAACACGAACAGACGCTGTCCTTCCGCCCGATCCTCCGCCGTGAAACCGGTGTAGAGCAGATAACCGAGACACGCGAACCCTGCGCCGAAGAGCAGCCAATCCGTGATGCCCTCGCTGTTGATGAGGAAGCTGAAGATGGGGATGATGATCAAGCTCCCGATGATCGTCATCGGAAAGGCTCCGATACCCATGAGACGCCAGGCGCTGCCCGCTTCAGGAGCATGCCCTTTGCCTTCGAGGTGCTTGAAGTTGAGGAAGAAGACGACCATCCCGAGCAGCATGCCCAGACCGGCGGAGAAGAAGCCGTACTCCCAACCGACACGCTGTCCCAGGTAGCCACAGGTGAGCGGCGCCAGGAACGCTCCGATGTTGATGCCCATGTAGAACAGGGTGTAGGCGCCGTCCTTGCGTGTGTCGTTGCGGTCATAGAAGGTGCCCAGGAAGCTGCTGATGTTGGGCTTGAAGAGCCCGTTCCCGACAGTCAGTGCAGCGAGACCGACGAAGAAGAAGGACTCACTGTGCAATTGGCCGGTGGAAGCAGCGGATATGGCGAGAATGAACTGCCCTAGTGCCATGAATCCGCCACCGGTGAGGATGGCCTTTCGGAACCCGATCGCCCGGTCAGCGAGCATGCCGCCGATCACCGGTGCGGCGTAGAGCAGGGCGTTGTAGGCACCATAGATACCGTAGGCCCGTGCGTCCGCTTCCCCTGCTGCCATCTTGTCGAACAACTCCTTCGTGAGATACAGCACCAGCAGCGCGCGCATCCCATAGAAGCTGAAGCGTTCCCATAGCTCCGCGAAGAACAGTACGAACAAGGCGGTGGGATGCACCTTCCGCTGACTGTACAAGGTCGCGGGTACCCAGATGAGCACGAATGCCCAGCCGACGATCAAGCTCCATATCGCGAAGTCCATGCGGGTGTGGGGTTGTTGAAGATCGGCCAAGGTAAACAAGCCGTGGAACTGGCAAGCGGGAGTGCTGGAGCAGGGGCGGGCGCGTAGCGAGGATGAACCCTGCTCCTGCCACTCCCACTATTCCAGCAATACTTCCGACTACTGCTACCGTGGTCCTACAGATTCTCCTCCAACCACTTCGTCATCAGTTCGAAGAGATGGAGCCGCGTGGTGCCGCCGTAGATCCCGTGGTTGCGGTCCGGGTACACGAACTGGTCGAAGGGCTTGTTCGCCTTCACGAGCGCCAGGGTCATCTCCGCCGCGTTCTGGTAGTGTACGTTGTCATCCGCCAGGCCGTGGATCAGCAGGTAGTTGCCCTTCAGCTTGTCCACATGGTTGATGGGACTGTTGTCGTCGTAGCCGCTGCCATTGTCCTTGGGCAGGCCCATGAAGCGCTCCGTGTAGATGCTGTCGTAATAACGCCAGTTGCTCACCGGCGCCACGGCGATGGCGGCTTTGAAGACGTCCGCGCCCTTGGTGATGCACAGGCTGCTCATGAAGCCGCCATAGCTCCAGCCCCAGATGCCGATCCGCGAGCCATCCACATAGGGCTGTTGTGCGAGCCACTTCGCCGAGGCGATCTGGTCCTCCGTCTCATACCTGCCCAGCTGACCATAGGTGCAATGCCGGAATTCCCGACCGCGATGGCCCGTACCGCGCGGGTCTACGCAGGCCACGATGTAGCCCTTCTGGTTCAACAAGGTGTGCCACATCATGTCGCGCCCGTCGAACTTGTCCAGGACCTCATTGCTGTTCGGCCCGCTGTACTGCACCATCAGCACCGGGTACTTCTTCGCAGGGTCGAAGGCAGGTGGCTTCATCATCCAACCCCGCAAGGCCACGCCCCCGGCCGTGGTGAACTGGAAGAACTCCTTGCGCGAGGCACCGAAGGATCCAAGCGTCTCCTTCAACCGCACATTGTCCTTCAACGTCTTCACCAATTTGCCCTGACCGTCGTGCAGGGTGACCACGGGCACCTCGTTCGCCGTGCTGCGCGTGTTGATGAAGTACTGGAAGCCCGTGCTGAACTCGGCCTCGTTGTAGCCTCCCGCCGGGCTCAATCGTTTCAGCCCCTTGCCCGTCAGGCCCACGCTCCAGACATCCTGATCCTCGGGAGAGGACTTCGCCGCGGTGAAGATCACGCGCTTACCCTTCTCGTCGATGCCGGCCACGCTCACCACATCCCATTCGCCGCTCGTCAGCGCTTTCGGTTGGCCGCCAACCGGAACGTAGTACACATGGTTCCAACCGCTGCGCTCGCTGGTGAGCACGAAGCCGCTGCCATTCGCGAGGAAATGAAGGTCGTCCGTCACCTCCACATAGGTCTTGCTGGTCTCGCGGTATACCTCCGTTGGAATGGGCCGCATCTTGGCGCCGGGTGGCGGCATCTTCGCGGTGAGGATCACCTTCTCGTTCTGCAGGCGGTTCATGCGCATGAACCAGGGATCGCCATTGGGAGTGAATCCAAGACGCGGAACGTAGATGTCGGTGTCCTCTGTGCCCAACGGCAGGTTGTAGTCCAGGCCCATGGTGATGTCGTACACATGCACGCTCACCGAACTGTTCACTTCGCCGGCCTTCGGGTATTTGAAGCGGTACTCGCTCGGATACAGCTGGTCCTTGTAATAGGTGAGGTCGAACTCCTTCACGGCGCTCTCATCGCTGCGGAGGTAGATGAGCTTGTCGCCTTTCGGGCTCCAGGCATAACCCTGCACCAGGGTGAACTCCTCCTCGTACACCCAATCGGTGGCACCGTTGAGCACCTTGTTCCACGCTCCATCGTTCGTCACACGCGTTTCCTTCATCGAAGCCAGGTCCACGATGTAGAGATCGTTGTCACGTACGAAGGCGGCGCGGCCTCCAACGGGACTGAAGGTGGCCAACCGCTGCTTCGCCTTGCCGACATCGCTCAGTGCCACCAGCTTCTTGGAGGCGCGGTCATACACGTAGTGGTGCGCGTAATAGCTGTAGCGGTAGATCGGTTCCGCATCCGTCTCGATCATCACCTTCTTCTCATCACCGCTGAAGCGGTAGCCATCGATGGCGATGGGAGCCTCCGCACCGGCTGGGACCAGGGTGGTACCGTCCACGATCGTGCTCACCTTCTGCCCGGTCCTGTACGCGTACTGGTCGATCACCATGCCGGCTTCCGACCCATCCAGTACGGTATAGTGCTGGCCGTCGTTCATGCTGGCCAGGCCACCCACGTATTCCGCGCTGAACTGCGGACTGGCCCAGATGTCGCGATTGGTAAGTTGCTTTTGTGCGGATACAGCAGAGAGGGTAAGGCAGAAGGCCACACCAAGCGAAAGACGATGATGGATCATGAGGGGTCGTGAAAGGACGGCCAAGATAACCAGCCGTTCCGGGGCGCATCGCCAGCTCGCGTCAGGCGCAACGGTCGGTCACAACCACTTCGGCACGGGATCCATTACAGGTCCATCGGTACGCTCCATCGGCGGTCACGTTGCGTCACACGCACCCCACGCTGCTGCCCAGCTTGTCCCGCCTTCTCGATCACGCCCTCCGTTGCAAGAAGGTCGTCGAGTTGTTCTCCACTGTACGTGCGGGTTGCGAGTGCATGCCCATTCATATCATAGCGTTCCCAGGTGCCCGACTTCACGCCTTTCACATAGGAACCAGTGCTTTCAATGCGACCGTTCGGGTGGTAGTAGCTGAAGGTACCGTCCGGCACGGCGAGCAGGCTATCGAGGTAGGCACCTTTCATCCGCGTAACGCCGATGTTCGATCGCACGACAACGAGGTAGCGTCCGTTCGCGGCCAGGGCGACCACACGAATGAGTCTTTCCTCGTTCACCGAAACTTCGTGGGCAAGTGCATCGCCGCTCACCTGCTCTACACGAATTATACGCACGTTGGACGCGTCTCCTCGACCACCGGAGGCGAGGGCGATCTGAGGGGTATGGAATGCGAGAATGAAGAGTAGGGTGATAGCAGCTTTCATGACGATAAGTATTCATCCCCAAGGATGCGAGCCGCATACCAGGTCAGCCTCCATCTGCTATGTCTCTGGATATTACGGATATGTGCAGGATGGGTCCGGTGAACAATCGTGGAATTCCTTCCCTGATCGGGATTTCTGCACCACGCTCGATGACGCACTTATCCGATCATCCAAGCCAAGACCATGAGGTGCTGGAAATCCCCGTCCCAGACTACCGGATCGGGGAGCCGTTTCCTCAACATGCCTGGGTTATGATGAGCCCTATCATGAGGATCATTCGATACGCTCATTCACGAAGCGCTGAGGATCAGCTGCTTCGTCGATAACGAGAGGGTGAAGCACGACGAAACCTTCCTCATGGCTCACGAATTGGCCTATCAGCGGCATGGGCCATCGTCCCCTACACCGGATATTAAGTGGCGTATTTATCGCCATCGCACCGATTGTTCTGCACGCGAACACGCTATCTGCCGATGGCATCCTGCGCGTGCGAGGTGGGAGTTGGTCGAATGCTCGGGTCACCATCCTGCCGGAGTTCGGCGAGGCATTCGACCTTCCATTGAACGACGACCGGTTCCAACTGGATCTTGGGCTTCGCTCCACCTACCTCGTAAGGGCCTCGCACCCGGGTTGTGCCACCAAGGAGGTGGTGTTCGACCTCCGGCTCCCGGGTACAGCGAGCGCTGAGTCGTTCCGCTTTCCGTTCGAGATCATCCTGGAACACTTCGCGAAGGGGGAGGAGCCCTTTGAATATGCCCAACCCGTGGGTCTGGTCTTCTACGATGAGGAGGAACAGGACTTCATCTACACCACCGATTACACCCGGATGCGGAAGGTGCTGGGCCTGGATAGCATGATCAAGCGCATGGCGGCACACATTGAACGTGTGCCGGTGCAGGTGGATGCCCTTGCGGATCTCGAGTGGATGTTCGTGAACGACCCGAACGCATCGCTTCCATCAGTGGAAAAGGAGGATCCGTCACCGCTTGCCGACCAGACGGTGGCAGCGGAAGAGAAGGAGCCTGGGTCACCCGTGATCGTTGATGCGCCGTACAGGAAGCAGGGAGATGGAAGTGCGAACAAGGAAGCTCTACATGCCTCCGTTCCCGTCGAAGCTGGTACGGTGAGCGGTCCACCGCTTCTCGCCTCGGCTGCCCCGACCTCCTTGATCCCACCAGCGGCAAAGCCCCCGGCCTCACGCTTCTCGGCCCATTGGCGGGTAACGGAGCCGGGAGAACCCTCCGCCTCCCATGAATTACAGACCATGCGGACCATGGTGATCGCGATCGACCGCTTCAGTGATGGCACCAGTGCGACGGAGTTGCGGAAGGTCACCCACGCCTTTGGAGCAGTGTTCTACTTCGAGGATGGGATCTCCATCGACCAACGCGAATACGAAGAACGCCTGGGTGCATTGGCGCTGCCCGGCCACAACTGAACACCACGGACCATGAAGAACATCCTCCCCATTCTCTTGCTCGTTGGCGGCATCGCCATCATCGTGTTCGGTACCATGCGCAAGAACGAAGGCCAAGCCGATATCGACCTCGGCAAGACCGAGATCAGCATCGGTAAGTCGGACGCCAGTTTCTGGCCGTATTTCATCGTGGGCGGGATAGCCGCTGCAGCCGGGTTGGTGATGCTGGTGAAGGGCAGGAAGTGAACCCTGACCCTTCAAGTGCGCTGACCGTGCACCGCCGTTACGCCTCCACGTAGTCCATATCGGACTCGAAGGTCTCATGCACGCGCGAGGTGGCCCAGAACGCCGCTCCGATGCTGATGACACCCACGATCAATGCACTGGTCACGTTGCCCACGGGGCCCAGCAGACCATTGAAGAGCATGGTAAGCGGAAGCACCGAGCCTCGCACGAAGTTGGGGGTGGTGGTAGCCACCGTGCTGCGGATGTTGGTGCCGAACTGTTCGCTCGCCACCGTGACGAAGATGACCCAGTAACCCGTGGCGGTGCCCAGGGCCAGGCAGAGCCAGTTGTAGGCCGCGATCGTGGCGCCACGCATACCGAAGAGGAAGATCAGGGTGAGCACGAGGTTCGCGGTGAGGTAGAGGTAGATGACCTTCTTGCGGCTACGCAGCCACTGGCTCAACAAGCCGCTGAGCAGATCACCAAGGCTGAGACCGATGTAGGCGTACTTGATCGCTTCGCCGTTGATGATCCTCAGTCCGACCTCGTCGAGCTTGCTTGTATCGATGCCGAAGGCCGGTACGAACACGTCCTGCGAGAGGCTCACAAGCACCCCGATCACGTACCACACGGGTACGCCGATGAGGATGCAACTGAGGTAGCGGAGGAAGCGACCGCGATCGTTGAAGAGCAGACGCAGATCGCCCTTGCGCACCTCCTTCTCCTGCACGTTCTGGTACAGGCCGCTCTCGAAGGTGCCCAGGCGCAACGCCAGCAGCACAAGTCCCATCAGGCCGCCCACGAGGTAGGTCACCTGCCAGTTCATGAGCTCCGTGCTCGTGATGGCGGTGAGCAGGCCACCGAGCCGCTGCCCTTGTGCACTCACTTCCGCGGCGAAGACAGCGCCCAAAGCACCCACCGTAACCATCACCAGTGTGCCATAGCCACGCTTGTCGCGCGGAAGTGTC
>Ga0116144_10003483_pt1 | contig 15679 bp, 11 predicted proteins | sample AD_UKC035_MetaG_FD_89746 | JGI IMG/M metagenome (GOLD analysis project Ga0116144, IMG submission 89746) | Active sludge microbial communities of municipal wastewater-treating anaerobic digesters from USA - AD_UKC035_MetaG | ecosystem: Engineered > Bioreactor > Anaerobic > Digestate | place: USA...
TCCCTTGAAAATAGCCACAGAGATCACAGAGTTCACAGAGAAAACCCTTTGTGTCCTTCGTGTCCTTTGTGGTGAAAATTTTCATCCAACCGCTGGTGAACCGCCGGGTAATGATGAATTCCTCTGAAAATAGCCACAGAGGGCACAGAGAACACAGAGAAAAAAGAAAATCTCTGCGTCTCTGCGGTGAAAATTTTCATCCAACCGCTGGTGAACTGCCGGTTAATGATGGATTCTCTTTAGAATAGCCGCTAACGCAGCAAACTAGACGACAGTTTTTTTTCACGAGGGGCACGCTGCCCTGTGAAAACATGTTTTTGTAGTTTGGGGGATTCGTTTGATACCTTACACAAAATCATATCACATGTCTCTGGTTTGCACAATTGTGGGGAGGGCGTTTCACGCAGAGAGTCTCTTCTTGCCCTAAATTTGAATCGCTTCCCCATCATGCCAGTTGGGGGGGCGCCGCATGCTTCTGGCCCGCCCCCAACTGGAAAAGTATGGATTACCGTCGTTCCCACCAGACGTAAATGAGCGCGTTGCCTCCATCTTCGTAATATTCTACCTGAAGGGTGTGCGTGCCTTTGAGCATTTCCACTTCTACGCAATAATTGGGGTAGCCGGGGGAGCCGTGCCACTCATCAATGATGCGCTGTCCGTTCACCGTGACGCGCACCCCGTCATCGGCGCGCGCGCAGAAGGCGTAATTGTCTTCATAGAGCCAGAGTTTCCGCGTCCAACGGGCGCTAAAGCCATCGGAAGGAATCCCATCCATTGGCGCCGCCTGATTCCATTCAAAGCCAATAAAAGAGTCCATCCGCGTGACAGTGGGCGTCCCACTCAAATCGCGATTTCCGAAATATTCGCCCAACCAGGCGCCATCGGTGGCGCCGGGCGTGCTGCTGCTCCCGGGCGTCGGTGTGAATGTCACGCTGGGTGTCGCTGTGGGGACCGGCGCCGCGCCCAGCCGTTTGAAGGAGAATTGAATGGCTGCCGCTCCCGTATCCTCGAAATAATCAATGACAACCAGGTGACTACCGGCCGTTAAGGTGATGTCCACCTCCTGCTTGCTACCCGGCTGAAGCCCCCACGCATCCAATGCCAGGACGCCATCCACCCAGATACGCGCGCCATCATCCGCGGTGACTGTGAAACGGTACAGTCCCCCCTGGAAGTTGATCGTGCGTGTCCAACGGACCGAAAACTGGTCGGTGTTCAAGCGCGTATCGGGTGAGCGCTGCCCCCATTGAAAGTTCACCGCCGCGTCATTGCGTACGAACAAGGGACTTCCCGCCAACTCTTTGCCAACATAGTACTCACCCTGCCAGGCCGTGCTTGTGCTGGGCGGCGCCACCGTGGTCGGGCGCGGCGTGGCGGCCGGCGCCGCGCCTGGGATTTGCAGGCGCTGCCCTATGTAGATGTGGTTCAAATTATAGAGACCGTTCGCCTGGGCAATGGCCCAAGCGGTTGTGCCATAATAGCGAGCGATGCTGTATAATGTATCACCAGCTTTGACCACATATATGTTGCCAACCGCCGGCGGCGCCGCGTTGCCGGAAGGAACCACCAGGCGTTGTCCCACGTAAATATGATTGGGGTTGAGGATGTTGTTGGCACGCGCCAAGGCGGTTACATCCACGCCATACCGGCGAGCGATGCTGAACATTGTGTCCCCAGGTTGTACTATATGCACGGTTCCTTGTGCAATCGGTCGCGCCTGCACGACGGCGTTGCTGAGCAATACCATACTGATCAACAACAACCCTATCACTATCTTCTTCATTGCCATCCTCCTGAACATGACTATAGAGTAGTTTACTAATTCTTGGAACATTGTCGGGACAAATACTACCTCTATAATATACGTTAGGTGACTTGAGGTCAAGCCACTTAACATTTTAGCGACTTATCGTGTATAATGTAAAATGAAAGTGTATGTTAGAAAACAGTAAACAAAACCCATTTTCCTTTGGAACAATCTCGATGCCTCGTATATTGAGTCTGGATACTGAACCAGAAGTTTTAGAATTATTACACACTATTTTTGTGCGGGCCGGATACGAGCATTTGTACACAACCGATAATGAAGAGGCCCTGGCTATTCTGCGTAAAGGGGGGATTGATCTATTTACGCAGAATATTCTGCATTATGACCTGAATGGTTGCGAGTTTTATCAAATGATGCAATCCGAGTGTGCCCTGAAAAATATTCCTGTGTTGCTTATTACCAGCCTGGACCCCGCCACGTTACCATCAGATTATTTTAAGATGATTGCGCCACTCTATCCGAAGCATTACATTTCGATGCCTTTTGGACCTAAGAAATTGCTCACTGCTGTTGAAACCACCTTAAAAGGGTAGCTTTCTAATTTGCTTGACGTTTATCAATCTGCGTGTAAGCTAAAGTCAGCCCAGAGCAGGGTGTGAACAAAAAAACTATGAGCCAAATTGCCTCATCTTTACCTCATTGGGATATGAGCACGGTCTATCCCGGCCTGGATTCGCCGGAATTTCTGGACAGTTTTTCCCAAAATCAGGCGGACCTTACGGCATTGAAGCACTTGTGGGATGCGCACGGCATGATGCTGCGGCAGTCGCCGCCGTCGGTGGACGCGGAACTGGTGCGGCTCTTTGAGACGGCGTTGACGCAATTCAACCAGGTGCTGGCGCGCTCTCAGGCGCTTTCCGCTTATGTGATGGGTTTTGTCTCTACCGATTCGCGCAATGTGGCAGCTCAGGCTTGCAGGAGTGAATTACAGCTCCAACATGTGCAACTGGATCAACTACAAACACGCCTGATCGCTTGGCTAGGCGGGCTGGATGTAGAAACGCTTATTGCGCAGTCGGCGGTGGCGCAGGCGCACGCCTACGCCCTCCGAGAAGCCAAGACTGCGGCGCAGCATCTGATGTCGCCGGAGGAAGAGGCGTTGGCAACCGAGTTGGATTTGACTGGCGGCAAAGCCTGGGCGACCTTATATAACAACTTCAGCTCTCAAATCACCGGCGAAGTTGTTACTGGAGAAGCGGTGCAGCGACTGCCTCTCACCGCCATTCGCAACCTAGCCTTTGAGGCTGACCGCGATTTGCGTCGCCGCGCTTATATGGCCGAATTATCCGCTTGGGAGTCGCACGCCTTGCCTATTGCCGCGGCCCTCAACAGCATTAAGGGACAGATGAATAGCCTGTGTCACAAACGTGGTTGGGAATCGCCGCTAGATTTTGCCTTGTTTCAAAACCACATAGATCGCGAGACGTTGGACGTGATGTTGGCGACAGCGCAGTCGTTCTTCCCGGATTTCCGTCGTTACTTGAAGGCCAAAGCTCGCGCCCTGGGGGTGCCGGCGCTGGCGTGGTATGATTTATTCGCCCCGGTGGGGATGAGCGCGCATGAATGGACGTTTCCCGTGGTGCAAGACTTCCTTGTTCAGGTATTTCACGATTTCTCCCCGCGCCTGGGTGGATTGGCCGAACGCGCCTTTCGGGAGCGGTGGATTGATGCCGAGCCGCGCGATGGCAAGCGCGGCGGCGCATTTTGCAGTTGGGTGCGGGAGGGCGAATCCCGCATCTTAACAAATTTTAAGGCCACCTACGCCGGGATGAGCACCCTGGCCCATGAATTGGGGCACGCTTACCACAACCTGACCCGCTCCGGTTGTACCTGCATCCAGCGTCGGACTCCGATGACGTTGGCCGAAACTGCCAGCAACTTTTGTGAGATCCTTGTGCGAGAGGCCGCCTATAAGGTGGCCTCCCCCGAGGAACAATTCGTCATCTTGGAAGCCTCCCTTCAGGATGCTACACAGGTTATTGTGGACATCACCAGCCGCTATCTTTTCGAGACGGAAATATTCTACCGCCGCCAGCGCCGTGAACTTGCCGTATCAGAATTCAATGCGATGATGGGTGATAGCCAGCGTGCAACGTATGGCGATGGGCTGGATGGCGCGCTTCTCCATCCCTATATGTGGGCGGTCAAATCCCATTATTACAGCAGCGCCTTCTACAATTTCCCCTATATGTTTGGACTGCTTTTCAGCCTGGGACTGTTTGCTTACTACCAGGAAGCGCCAGAGTTGTTCATGGCGCATTACGATGACTTTTTGGCGAACACCGGTATGGAGGATGCGGCGACACTTGCGGCGCGCTTTGGCATAGATGTGCGCCGCCCTGCGTTTTGGGAGAAAAGTCTGCAAGGGATCGTCAGAGATATTGACCGTTTTGAACAACGGGTAGATACTGTGTGCGGATGAAATGTGAGGCTATGGCACGTTTCGTATTTTGCTAAGAAGCGGCTGCTTCAGAATGGTGTGTGGTATAATTTCTGTATAAATCACGAATCGTTGCGCCATTTTCCGTGAAGTTTTCGCCCTATCTAGGGCGACCCGCCGGAGGATGAAAGGAGTGCTCAATGGAGCTTGGTATCATCGGTTTGCCCACCAGTGGGAAGACCACCGTTTTTAACGCGTTGACCAAAGCTGATCGGCCTACTACCACGGCCTCTACCGGCAAGCTGGAATTGTTCAGTATGGTAGTGGATGTCCCGGATGCGCGGGTGGACATCCTGAGTGAGATGTATCACCCCCGCAAGACTATCTATGCCAAGGTTGCCTATACCGACATTGCCGGCCTGGATCAGGATTTGGGCAAAAAAGGCTTGAGCGGTGAGTTGCGTAACAAAATTGCGCCGATGGATGCTTTTGTCCATGTGGTGCGTGCGTTTGACAACCCGCAAGCCCCGCATCTTCTGGGCAGCGTCAATCCCCAACGCGATTTGGATACCTTGGATGGTGAGTTCATCCTGGCCGACATGATGACGGTCGAGAACCGGCTTCAGCGGATCGCGGAAGGGTTGCATAAGGGCGCGCGTGGCCCAGAGCGTCAGGCGCTCCAGGATAGTCAAGCGCTTTTTGAACGGCTGCGCGACGCCCTCAACGCCGGAACGCCGCTGCGTGACCTTGGCCTTACCCTTGAGGAAAAGATCGGTTTGCGTGGCTACAGCCTGTTGAGCCTCAAGCCCGTATTGGTGCTGCTCAATACCGGTGAAACGCCGCTTCAGCCGGAAAAAGTGCTTTCTTATGCTCATGCAGATTCCGTAGTATTAGCGCTTCAAGGCAAACTGGAAATGGAAATCAGCCAACTGGAACCCGATGAGGCGCAGATGTTTATGGAAGAATTTGCCATCAGGGAACTGGCGGCCAGCCGTGTCATCCAAGCCTCCTATCAACTCGTTAATCTGCAATCTTTCTTCACCGTTGGGGAGGATGAGGTGCGCGCGTGGAATGTTCCTGTTGGGGCGACAGCGTTGGAGGCTGCCGCTGCCATTCACTCCGATTTGGCGCGCGGTTTCATTCGTGCCGAAGTGATTGCTTACCATGACCTCATCGAGGCTGGAAATATGGCGGCTGCACGCAAAGCGGGTAAACTGCAATTGGAAGGAAAAGAGTATATTGTCAAAGATGGAGACATCGTACACATTCGTTTCTCCGTCTAATCTCTGCCAGGAGTCATTATGAACGATTCCGAATTCAAAATTGAGTGGCTGTTTGTCAGCCTGCGCTGGTTTTTCCTGCTGGCAGTTGCTGCGGTCATCGGCATTGACGTTATCCTCAATAGCAAGCCGTTTCCCAGCGTGGTGTTGGTCCTGCTGGCTATTGGCGGCGTTTCCAACATGATGACTTTGATTATGCTGCTGCGAAGTTCACTGGGGCGCGGGACGCGCGCATTGATGCTGCTCCTGGACGTGGTTCAAACGTTGGGGTTCGTTGCCACATCGGGGGGCGCGCAAAGTCCGCTGCTCTTTGTCTCCATCATCCCCATCAGCACCGCGGCGATGCGTCTTTCCCTTTTCCCTAGTCTCGCCATTGTTGTGACGTTTGTCGTTGCCTATTGGGGGATTGCCTGGCGTCAGGCAAACCTCTCGCCATCCATGCCTCTCCCTGATCTTCTCTCGATTGCCTTCCCCTATTTTACTAACGGCCTGATCTTGTTGCTGGCGGGCGGCGCCGTTGCCCTTATTAGCACGCGCCTTAGACAAACCCTGGTGGCCGACCGGGAGCGGCGCGATAAAGAATCGGCAGCCGCTGTCGAAACGGCGCACCAGAAGGCGCGCCTCATCTTTGAGTTAGCCAGCACCCTCAGCGCAACGCTCAATTACGAGCGGGTTTTGGAAGCTGCGCTGGATGTCAGTAATGCGGGCTTACGTGAATTTTATACAACGACCAAAGACCGTGAGATCACGCAGGTGGGGATGATCCTCTTGTTCAGCATGGATCAAAGCCTGTATATCGCCAAATCGCGCAGCATTTCCACCCAGGATGAGCGCAAACGATTCCCTGGACAGCGCGGTGTCTTATCCGTTTCTATTGAAAAAGCTGAACCGGTCATTACCGACGATCCTGGGGCGGACCCTGAACTATCGCAGATTTCGGCGTTGCACTATTGCCGCCAGGGAATTGTCGTCCCGTTGCGGGCCGGATTTGAGAGCTACGGCTTGTTGGTGTTGGGCAGTCCGGAGCCGGATATTTACTCCCCTGATTTTCAGGATTTGTTGGTTGCCATCTGCAACCAGGCGGTCATGGCCCTACAAAACGCCAGCCTCTATCAGAACTTGATGGATGAAAAGGAGCGCCTGGTGTCGGTGGAGGAGGATGCCCGCAAGAAACTGGCGCGTAACCTTCATGATGGGCCAACGCAAACCATCGCCGCGATCGCGATGCGTCTTAACTACATTCGGATGTTGGTGCCGCGCGATCCGACTAAGTCTATTGAAGAACTGGAACAACTGGAAGACTTGGCGCGTAAGACCACCAAAGAAATTCGCCAAATGCTTTTCACACTACGCCCGTTGATTTTGGAAAGCCAGGGGTTGATTCCCGCGTTGGAACAACTTAAACAGAAGATTTCTGAGACTGACGCTTTGCCGATTCATTTGGAATTGGACAAGGAGGCCGGGGCGCTGTTGAGTCAGGAAGCCCAGGGCGCCATCTTCTACATCATTGATGAGGCGACGACTAATGCGCGTAAACATTCTCAGGCCCGCAATCTCTGGATTCGCTTGTATCGCAAGGGATCGAATATTCTGGCTGAGATTGAGGATGATGGCAAGGGATTTGACGTCGCCGCAGTTGAAGCCAGCTATGCGACGCGCGGCAGTCTGGGGATGATGAATCTATATGAACGCGCCACGCTCGTGAAAGGCAAAACCTTGATAAAATCTGCCAAAGGGCAGGGAACCAAGATTACTGTGACGATTCCCGGTCCGGCCAGCGACACGCCGCTGCCGCCCACGCGCACATGAGTGTTGACCCCGCATTGCTAGAGCGGTGGCTCTGGCTAATCCTTTCCATTGGCACCGCGTTGGTGGTCATCAGCGCGCGGCTGCTCGCCGAAACTCTCGGCAAGCGCACCCCCATAGCGACGCAATTCCTCGCGTTGTTGGAGCAGCCCTGGCTGGTTCATCCGCTACGCTTGTTTTACGCCATTGGCTTTCCGGCAGTCGCCCTGTTCTGGCGTGGCGTTCTCACCGAGCGGGGCTTAGGGCTGAAGCCGCTTTCCCTGTCCGCCTTACAGGCGCATTGGGGCGCCTGGGCTGCAGACATCGGTTGGGGCGCTTTGATTGCAAGCGGCCTTTGGCTGATTTTCACCCTGGGGGAGTGGCAGGCGCGTCGGGTCGGTGCGCCCCCACAACTTCACCGCCATCGGCTGGATGTTGCTTTGCGCGAAGCTATTTACCATCAGGCGCATTGGGCTTTTTACCGCGAGCCATTTGTGTTGCTGTGGGGCATTTTCCTGGGGGCGTGGGCTGGATTAGCGCCGGTGGCCCTGGAAGCATTGATCAACCCGGCGCGCTGGAACGACCTGCAATCCCCGGCGCGCAGCCGCGACTTGCTCGTGCGCGTCGGCTTGGCCGTTGCTGGGGTGCTGCTGTACTTACAGACGCAAAACCTGTGGGTTGCGCTCCTGGTGGATACCGCCGTTGGTTGGGCGTTAGGTCAATCTATCGAGTCAAATGAATAAATTGCCCCAACGCCCACGAGACGTTCTGGATGGATTTGTCGAGCTTTCTGAATCCTAAGCAAACCCTCGCGTAGTTCTAAAAGCCGTTTTCGGCGATAACCTGCCGATACCACAGCGCGCTGTCCTTCGGGATACGGCGCTGCGTTTCGTAGTCCACCCAGACGAGGCCGAACCGCTGCGTGTAGCCCCGCGCCCACTCAAAGTTGTCCATCAGCGACCAAACGAAGTACCCGGCCAGCGGCACGCCCGCCTCAATCGCGCGGTGCGCCGCCGCGAAGTAATGCCGCAAATAGCGAATGCGCCGCGCGTCGTGGACATGGCCGTCCGGGCCGGGCGCGTCGCTGTAGCTCGCGCCGTTTTCGGAGATGTAGAGCTGGCGCGGGCGATAGTCGCGCCAGAGGCGCCACAACACCTCGTACAGCCCGTTGGGATACACTTCCCACCCCATGTCGGTCTTGTCCACCGCGAACGTCGTGGGCGGCAGGTTGTCCGGCGCGGCAGCGTCGCGCACGATATTCCGCGAGTAGTGGTTGATCGCCAGGAAATCCAGCGGCGCGGCGATGATTTGCAGGTCGCCCTCCTTCACAAAGCCCTCTTTGCCCTCCGGCCAGTATCCCAACCGGCGATAATGCTCCACCAGCTCTGTCGGGTAGCCGCGCCCGAACAGCACATCCAGGTAACGGCGATTGCTCACGCAGTCTTGCCATTGCGCCAGACGGGCGTCGGCGTTGCTGCCCGACGCGGGCATGTGCAGCCAGTAGTCCGGCGCGATGCCGACTTCCACGCCGGACACGTTGCGGCGCAACACCTCGACGGCCTGACCGTGCGCCAGCATCAGGTGATGCGTCACCACCGGGCCGAGCGCCGGATCGTTCACGGCGGGGGCGAACCAGTCATGCTCGTAGCTGAGCACCACTACGTGTGGCTCGTTGAGCGTCATCCAGTGCTTCACCCGGTCGCCCAGCGCGCGGCTGATGACGTCGGTGTACTCCGCAAACGCCGCAACGGTGGCGCGATTGAGCCAGCCCCCCGCGTCCTGGAGCGGCTGCGGCAAATCCCAGTGATACAGCGTGATGTACGGCTTGATGCCGGCCTCCAGCAGCGCGTCCACCAGTCGGCTATAGAAGTCCACACCCTTCTGGTTCACCTGCCCCCGCCCTGTCGGCAGGATGCGCGGCCAGGCGATGGAGAACCGGTAGGCCCGCAAGCCCAGGTCGCGCATCAGCGCCACGTCGTCGCGCCAGCGGTGATAGTGATCGCAGGCCACGTCGCCGGTGTGACCGTGCATGACGCGCCCCGACGTGTGGACGAATCGATCCCACACCGATTCGCCGCGCCCGTCCTCATCCCACGCGCCCTCAATCTGATAGGCCGCCGTCGCCGCCCCCCACGTAAATCCTGCCGGAAAAGTCAATTTTGTCTCAGTCATCTGTCTCTCCTGTAATCCTGATCTCAACGGATTTAACGGATTCAACGGAAAAAATCCGTTCAATCCGTTAAATCCGTTGAAAGAAGATTGTCATCCCCGCGCCCAATTTCTCCGTAGGCCGCCGGGTAAAGCCGTACTTTTCGTAGAACGCCTCTTTGCCGGCCGCCGCCATCAGGCCGATGACGGCGTTATCCCCGGCGTGCGCCTGGATGTAAGCCATCACGCGCTCCATCAACTGCGCCCCAATGCCCTGCCCCTGATATTCCGGTCGCACCACCACGTCCTGGATGTAGTAGGCCAGCCCGCCGTCGCCGATGACGCGCGCCATCCCCACCAGCGTCTCGCCCTCGTAGGCGCAGACGCCATAGAGCGAATTGGGCAACGCCTCCGCGACCACCGCTTCAGGATACGCCCGCCATCCCGTCGTCGCCCGCAGCGCATTGTATTGCGCGGGGGTGGGTAGGCATTCAATGAAAGTATACTCTTGCATAAGAATCTCCAAATCTAACATTTCCCAATCACAAATGCTTTGCCCGGTACTCATAATTCAGCCGGCCTAACTCCAACAACTCATATTCTACCCCTTCGGTGGGACAGATTACCCGCACACTCCGCGCCGCCGCCCGCAAGGCATCGGCCGCTTTCTCCGGCGCGTTGCAGATGACCTCTTCCGGCCCGAATGAAGCGTACCGCGTCAGCAGAAACTCGCGGCACGCCTGGGGATAGGTCCCCGCCCCATCCAGCGAATGTAGCGCCACGTCCAGCATCATCCCCCGCTGAATCGTGACAACCAACGCGCGCCGCGCTTTCGCCGGGCCGAAGTAGACCACATCCTGATCGTAATCCACGTCGCGCTCCACGATCTGCGGTTGCAAGGTGGCTTCCAGCGCCAGCACCCGCTCCTTGATGCGCTGTGCGCGCTCGAATTCCAGCCGCTCCGCGCACGCGAGCATCTCCGCGCGCATGTCGCCCACCAGGTCGGCGTTGGGACGCGCCAGGAACGTCGCGGCGGCCTGCACGATGGCGGCGTAGGCTTCCGGCGTGACGCGCTCCTCGCAGACGCCGCAGCACGCCCGCAGGTGATAACGCAAGCAAACGTGCGACGGCATCGGGAAGCACGTCCGCAGCCCAAAATGGTCGGCAACGTATTCCAGCAGCCCGTCGCGGCACTCGCGGGTGAGATACGGGCCGAAACGCTGCTCCACCTCTTTGCCGGCCAGGACTTTGTTCAGACGCAGCTTGCGATAGGGCAGCAAGCGCGGCAGCCGCTCGTCGGTCAACACGATGTAATGGTAGCCCGTGTCTTCCGGCATCAACATCCGGTTGAAGCGGGGATGATACTGCTTGATGAGGTTGTTTTCCAGGACCAGGCTCTCCAACTCGGTGTTGACCAGGATCACGTCAATCGCGGCGACAACGGCGACCAGTTTTTCCATGCGACGGTCGCGGCGCGTCCGGCGCTTGCGGCGCTCCGGGCGGAAGTAGGACGACAGTCGCCGGCGCAGGTTTTTGGCCTTGCCGACGTAGATCACCTTGCCGGCCGCGTCGCGCATCAGATAGCAACCGGGCGTGATGGGGTAATGACGAAGTTCAAACTTGAAGGACACAGGGGGCATTATGTGCCCAAAGCTGTAAAAATCAAGTCACATCAGGACGCAGATTTTCGTGGGTTCACGCAGATTTTCTCTTTTCATCTGCGAAAATCCGCGTGAATCTGCGTCCTATTCTATTGACAGATAATCTGTACAGTGTATAATTTATACAACGTATAAGTTATACAGCATAACTCAATGAAAGGAACCCTATGCCGCGACCGAAGCAGACCGAAGAAGAACGTGACGTGATGCGCGAGCGCATTCTGGACGCTGCCTACGACTTGTTGATGGAGCAAGGTATGGATGCCCTCACCACACGCGTTATCGCTGAACGGCTGGGCGTGTCGCACATGGTGTTGTACACCTACTTCGAGAATCACGACGCCCTGGTGCAGGCGCTCCGTGCGCGGTTGCGCGAAGAACGCGAGGCTTCACGCGCCGAGGCGCTGCGGCAGGCCGAAAACGGGGATGTAGTGGCCGTGATGCGGGACTCCCTGGCGCGCTACACCCAATCGGCCAAAGAACATCCCAAAATGTACACCTTCATGTGGGTCCAGCCCATCGCCTGCGATCAGACCTGCCCCGAACCGCACCGCCCCTTCCAGGGCAACGTGCGGCACCTGGCGCAGTTGGCGCAACTCGGTATGGAACGCGGCGTGTTCGCCCAACGCGATCCCACTCTGGCCGCCGCCGCCGTCTTCGCCATCGTCCAGGCGCCCCTGCTTCTTTACCTGAATGGCCGTTTGAACGATGAAGAGTTGCGGGATCAGCTATCCGTCGAGGCTTTAGAGGCAGCAATGGGATACTTGATGCGTAATTCGTAATTCGTAATTCGTAATTCGTAATTCGTAATTCGCTGACTCACTTTTTCGCTCATTCGCTCTTTCGCAAGGGGTATTCTATGAAATCATTATTCCGTCTATTCAAGTTTGTGAAACCGTACCGCCGCGACGCGATCCTGGCGCTGGTGTTGCTGGTCTGCGTGGTGATCGCCGATCTGGCCGTGCCGCGCTTGACGCAGCGGGTGATTGACGACGGGATCAAGGCGCAGGATATGCGTCTGATCCTGACCACGGCGCTGCTGATGTTCGGCGCGTCGGTGCTGGAGGCGGCGTTTTCCGTCGGCAACGTCGCCCTCTCCGTGCGGGTGGGCCTGAACGCCGGCGCCGACATCCGCAGCGCGCTCGTCCGCAAGGTGCAGACGCTCTCCTTCGGCAACCTGGATCGCCTGCAAACCGGGCAACTGCTCGTCCGCGCCACCAGCGACATCAACCAGGTGCAGATGATCTTCATGATGGGCCTGCGCATCCTCACGCGCGCGCCGCTGTGGGCGGCCGGCTCGGTGGTGATGCTGGTGGTCACGACGCCCCGGTTGGCCTGGCTCTGGCTGGCGATGTTGCCGGCCCTGTTTGGGATCATGGCGCTGTTCACCTTCAAGGCGCGGCCCCTGTTCCTGATCGTCCAACAAAAGCTGGACAAGCTCAACACCGTGATGCAAGAAAACCTGGCGGGCATCCGCGTGGTCAAAGCCTTCGTCCGCGCCGCACACGAGCAGCGGCGCTTTGCCCGCGCCAACGACGACCTGATGGCGCAGACCATCCGCGTGCTCAACCTCGTCGTCTTCCTGATGCCGCTGATGATGACCATCACCAACATCGCCACCGCCGGCGTGATCTGGTTCGGCGGCAACCTGGCCGTTCAGGGCGACATCACGGTGGGGCAAATCATGGCCGCCGTCAACTACATGATCTTCTCCCTGTTCCCCTTGATGATGCTGATTGGGATGATCGCGCCCCTGGCGGCGGCGGAAGTCTCCGCGCAACGCATCCTGGAGGTGTTGGACAGCGAACCGGAAGTGCAGCCGCGCCCCGAAACCCAAGCTCCGGCGGCGCGCGCCGGGCGCGTGGTCTTCTCCAACGTCTGCTTCAGCTACAACCACGGCTGCGCCGACGCCGTGCTCTCCGGCGTTACTCTGGTCGCCGAACCGGGGGAAACCGTCGCCATCCTCGGCGCGACCGGGTCCGGCAAGTCCAGCCTCATCCACCTCATCCCCCGCTTCTACGACGTGGCGCAGGGGCAGGTCACGCTCGATGGCGTGGACGTGCGCGACTGGCCGCTCCATGACTTGCGCGCGCAGGTGGGGATGGCGCTGCAAGAAGCTGTCCTGTTCAGCGGCACCGTGCGCGACAATATCCGCTACGGGCGGCCCGACGCTGCCGACGACGAAGTCATTGCGGCGGCCAAAGCGGCGCAGGCGCACGACTTCATCATGGCGATGCCCGACGGCTACGACACCCTCGTTGGGCAGCGCGGCGTCAACCTCTCCGGCGGGCAGAAGCAGCGGATGGCGATTGCGCGCGCGCTGTGCGTCAAGCCGCGCGTCCTCATCCTGGACGACAGCACCAGCGCGGTGGACGTGGAGACGGAGAGCAAGCTTCAAGACGCCCTCGACGAACTGCTGCGCACCCAACTGGCGCATCACACCACCGTCTTCGTCGTCGCGCAGCGCATCAGCACCGTCCTCACCGCCGACAAAATTGTGGTACTGGATAAAGGCCGCATCGCCGATGTGGGCACGCACACCGAACTGCTGGCTCGCAGCCCAATCTACCAGGAAATTTACGAGTCGCAGTTGGGGAATGGAAAGGCGAATTAGGAATGATGTAGCCGCGATTTCCAAATCGCGTTCTTGTTATTAGACTTGTTCCTGAATAAGCTGCAAAGAACTGTTGGACGCAGATAAACGCCGATGAACGCTGATTTTTAAAAAATTATCTGCGTGAATCTGCGAAAATCTGCGTCCTAAATTTCTCTTTCGTTATTGCGGAACAGCCCTATTATTCGGAGGCATCATGGAACGACAGAATAAAAATGTACAAAGCGCTCAACCCTCCGACCCGCAAATGCCGGGGCCGGGTGGGCGAACCCACGGGACGAAGATCGAAAAGGCGCGCGACGTGCGCGGCGCCCTGCGGCGCTTGATGGGTTACTTGCGTCCATATCGCGGGACGCTGATCGCGGTCTTCATCCTGGTGACGGTCAGCACGCTGCTGGACTTGCTCGGCCCGTATTTCAACGGGTTGGCGATTGACCGCTTCATCGGGCAACGGGATATTCCTGGATTGGGCCGGCTGGTCTTGCTGATGCTGGCCGTGTACCTCGTCACGTGGGTGATGCGCGTGGCGCTGGCGCGGCTGATGGTGGAGATGGTGCAGAAGATGATGCGCGCGCTGCGCGAAGAATTGTTTGCGCATTTACAGACGCTCTCGCTGCGCTTCTTCGACCAGCACCCGCACGGCGATCTGATGAGCCGCCTGACCAACGACCTGGACGCCCTCAGTCGCCTGTTGGCGCAGAACGTCACCGATTTGTTCGGCGGGCTGCTCTCGCTGGTGGGCATCGTCATTATGATGTTCACCATCAACTTCTGGCTGGCGCTCGGTTCAATGTTCGTCTTCCCGTTGATGCTGTGGTTCACCGGTTACGTCGGCAAGCGCACCCGCCAGGGTTTCCGCGATTATCAGATGCGCATCGGGCAATTGAATGGGGAGTTGGAGGAAATGTTCAGCGGGCAGCGTGTGATCGTGGCTTTCGGGCAAGAGGGCAGCGCGCTGGAAAAATTCGACGCTATCAACACCAACACGCGGGATGTGGGCATCCACGCCCAGACCTACGCCACGCTGATCCCGCCGCTGATGGGCATCTTCAGCAACGCCAACATCGCTATCCTGGCCGGGTTGGGCGGGTGGATGGTGCTCCAGGGCTGGGCCACCGTCGGCACGATTCTGACCTTCTACAACTACTCGCGCCGCTTCGCCGGGCCGCTGCGCCAGTTGGGCGACCTCTACAACCAGATTCAATCCGCGTTGGCCGGGGCGGAGCGCGTCTTTGAACTGCTGGATCAGGAGCCGGAGATCGTGGAGTCGCCCGACGCCATCCCGCTGGACAAAGTGCGCGGCGACGTCGTCTTCGACCACGTGAATTTCAGCTACGTGTCCGATGTGCCGGTGATCAAGGGTATGAGCTTCCGCGCCGCGCCGGGCCAGACTATCGCCCTGGTCGGCCCTACGGGGGCAGGCAAGACCACGATGATCAACCTGCTCTCGCGCTTCTACGACATCCAGGAAGGCGCGATCACCCTGGACGGCGTGGATTTGCGCGATTACCAGAAGGCCAGCCTGCGCCGCAACCTGGGCGTCGTGCTGCAAGACACCTTCCTGTTCTCCGAATCCGTGATGGAGAACATCCGCTACGGGCGGCTGGAAGCCACCGACGACGAGGTGATCGCGGCGGCGACGCTTGCCAACGCCGACCAGTTCATCCGCCGCCTGCCGCAGGGCTACCAGACCGAGCTATCGGAGCGCGGCAGCAACCTCAGCCAGGGGCAGCGGCAATTGCTCGCCATCGCCCGCGCGATCCTGGCCGAGCCGGGCATCCTCATCCTCGACGAGGCGACGAGCAGCGTGGACACCCGCACCGAACAGCACATCCAGGAGGCGCTGCTGCGGTTGATGGAGGGGCGCACCAGCTTCGTCATCGCCCACCGCCTCAGCACCATCCGCGAGGCCGACGCCATTCTCGTCATCCACCACGGCGAAGTCATCGAGCGCGGCACGCACGAGGAACTGCTGGCGCAGCA
>Ga0116144_10003484_pt1 | contig 15673 bp, 13 predicted proteins | sample AD_UKC035_MetaG_FD_89746 | JGI IMG/M metagenome (GOLD analysis project Ga0116144, IMG submission 89746) | Active sludge microbial communities of municipal wastewater-treating anaerobic digesters from USA - AD_UKC035_MetaG | ecosystem: Engineered > Bioreactor > Anaerobic > Digestate | place: USA...
AAGAATGGGTGTACAGGGGCTCGAACCCTGAACCTAACGGTTAAGAGCCGTTTGCTCTACCAATTGAGCTATACACCCATAAATAAACATAGAATAATACCAGTAGAATACATTTTTTTCAATATTTACTCCTTCTCTATCTTTGAAATAACAATATCCCTTACTACCCATTCCTCCTTCTTTTCTATCAATATCTCACTATCCCCCTCTATCTTCTCTACCCTATACCCCGTATCCATAATCTCTAATCTATACCTACCCTCCCCGACTAACATCCTATACCTACCTCTAGAATCAGTAACTCTTTTGTTTACTACTTTCTCATACTCCATCTCTCTTAAACCAACAACTACACCCTCTATTGGATTATTATTTAAATCAGTTACAATACCGTATCTCTCTCTCTTAGCAAAAATGTTTCTAATCATAAAGAAGAAAGATGGAATATACAGTATTAATACTAAGAATGTTAACCAGTATGGATTTTCTGAGAATAGATAAATTGCTAATACTAAACCAACTATGAAAAGAAGTATATGTAAAATATTAATAAATACCTTTATCCTACCCCATACTATCTCCCTCCATATCTTAAACTTAGAAGCCTCTTTTGGATCAAGAGGAATTGCAAAATTAAGCTCTTTTTCGTTAATAATCTGAAAATACTCTCCATGATATACATTTATTAAAGGATAGTCCTCTCTACCAAATACAATATTGGAAGGATATGTATAATCAGGTGCTCTAACCTCTATCCTGTATTTACCCTCTTTTAATTTGGCTACAAAGTAACCATTAGAATCTGTAACATCAGACCACACTATCTTTCCACTCTCATCATATATTCTAATAATTGCCTGGGCTATTGGTTCTTTAGTAAGCGAATCGTAAACATAACCTAAAGGTCTTGCACCAGCTCTAAAGCCAAACCATGAAAGTAGATTTAAAACAAATTGAAGTAAGAAATACGGTAAGTTTAACAAGCTCCCTATCGTTATAAACAAACCTGTTGTAACAGTAATTATACTTGTAGTTGCAGTAATCCTTTCTAAATCTACAGGTTCAAGCTTACCAACTGTATCATCTAAACCATCCCCTATATCTTCAATAACTTTTTCTACTTGGTCAATAATAGGAGGTTTAGCTGGAACTACTTCTCCCTTAGGAACAGTAATTTCTATACCACACTTTCTTGTAATATTACCTGCAACATCCCTTGCCTCTACACAAAACTCATAACCCTCTCTTAAATATGCACCAGATACCCTCTCTAAGTCCCCTAACCTAATACTAACAATTAGATTGTCCCCCTCCATGTGATAATCAGTTGTACAGGTATATGTCTCCCCCTTTGAGTTCACACACAGGAAGCTAACTGTTTCCAATTGGAGGTTATCCGTAACCTTAAAAACCATTTCCACTGTATCGTTCGAGTTCCACTCTACAGTATCATTTACACCAACATCTCCTATACTTACGACCTCAATTACTGGGGGTTGCGCATCCTGTACACTAAATACTGTGCTTGACCAAGAGCTTTGTCCACCGGATGAGTTCTTCGCTTTCACACGATAGAAATACATCTTCCCATCCTCTAAATTACTAAACTCATATGAGGTATTAGATACCCACCCAGAATTAGCAGTTACTGTCCCAAAATTAGGATCCTCACTTACCTCTACGAAGTACTGATATCCAGAACCCAAATTATTCCAAAGTACTGTATTACTAGTACCTTTCGTGTAGTATGGCTCTGGAAGAAAAGTTGGTACAGCAACAGGAACAACATACAGTGTTTTACAGTTCTGTATATTAATATCGTATCCCAAAGTTGTATCTTTAGCACAAACTAGATATGTACCAGGAGTTGTAGCGTAAACAGTACCCGTAGTTTTACCCGTAGAATCTGTAACAGTACTTGGTTGAGTAATATTTAAACTAGGAGAAACAATAATTACAGTTCTTCCAGATATCCCAATCCCAGAGGGGGTAAGTATTCTAATAGTAACAGTACTTGGTTGATATATTTCAACAGTCACAGGATTAAGATTAACAGTAGAGTATATATCTACCGTAATCTGCCCAGTAACAGTGACCATCTCCGTCTCAGTTGGATACATGTTTTGCGAATATACTGACGATATGGAAAAGAAAGCAATTAATAATATTGTAAATAAGGCAGTTTTTAATTTCATTTTTTAAATCTCCTCAATCACTTTTTTAATGTATCTATCTAATGCCTCAGTAAAACTTTTTTCAATGTATGGATTTCCTCCTACTTTAGTACCCTTTCTCTTTTTACTGTAACAGTTTTTACACAGAAGAGCAAAAGTTTTTAAATCTATATATTCTAACCCATCTTTACACTCACATACACTACAAGATGAGAAATCTCCAAGATATCCCATCTCTTTTAAAAATATTATCCTAAACCTATTAACACTCTCTATATCGAAATTCTTCTTACATACACTCTCTAATATATTAAATACCTTCTCATTAGGATCACTCTCTTGAAGTATCTTATTTAGTACATCTAATACTCTTTTAATATCTGATATCCTATCTTTAAGTATATCTGTATTGGCACAATATATTAATTGAGATTCAGTAAGTACTGGTAATCCTTTACCTTCATAAAAGGATATATCACATACATTTAAGGTTTGCATATTCCCCCTATTCTTACTATTTATCTTCCTAATACCGTTTGCAAAAAGAGTAAACTTTCCCATTCGTTTACCAAAGACAGTAAGAACTTTGTCTGCCTCAGAGTAATTAATTGACTTTAAAACTATTATATTATCTCTACTCATTCTCCTTTTTACTTTCTAATATATCCTCAACATATCTTTTCAATTTGTATTGGAATATCTCTGAAGAGAACTGAGCAGCCTGTTTTCTACATCCATCTGCATTAAACTCTTTCACATTAAATCTCTTAAGTATTTTTACTAACTCTTTGTAATCATACTTATCAAAAAATATACCTGTTTTTGGATTACTATCTGAGATAGTCTCAAGTACACCACCATCTTTGTAAGCAATAACTGGGGTACCTGCAGCGTTTGCCTCAACAGGAACCATTCCGAAGTCCTCTCCTTTTACTGGGAATATTAATGCCTTCGCTTTTGCTAAAAGCACAGGCCTCTCTTCATCTGAGTAATATCCAAGGAATTTGATTAAACCCTTTGCATTTAATTTCCTAACTAACTCCTTCATCCTCTCTAAATCATTCCCTATACCAGCTATTTTAAGAGGCACCTTCGCCTCTGAAGCAGCCCTAATTGCTAACTCAACCCCTTTGTATGTTTCAACTCTACCAAGATACAGAAACCAATTCTCTTTTCTATACTTTTTACTCTCCTTACTTATCTCTTTTACACCGACAGGTGTATATATTACATCAGCATCTACATCGTAATACTTCTTAATTCTCTCTTTAACAACATTAGATATCGCTATTATGTAATCTACTCTTCTTGCCGCATTTCTATCCCACTTCTTCCATATATCTTCTAAAAATGTATCCATAAAAAAGGCATAGAATTTAAAGAGCCCCCTATTTATACCCTTTAACTCATTATGACCCTTTAAACTTCTACCACTTTTTTCCCAAAAGAATTTGGGTGGAGTCATACATATATTTACATGGGGGATACTACCTCTTACAAACTTAGCAAAACTAATAGATATAGATAGTATTAAGTCATACTCCTTAAACCTAAAACTCCTATACGCTAATGGTAAGAACAGATTGTAGAAGTGTCTTAATTGAAACTTCCATGGAAAGTATTGCATAAAAGAGGTCTTTATCTTTATATCAGGAAACTCTTTTTTAATGTAATTTTTATCACAGTAAGCAGTAAAAAGAGTTTTCTTTGGAAAAGTATCCAACATATATCTTAGCTGTACCTCTGCTCCTCCTCTTTTATACAAAGGGTCACATACTATAGCCAATTTGTATACTTTTTTATCTGGCATTTATATATTTAAGAATATTATGTATACGCCAATTATATCCTTTATTTATTAACACAGTAAGTACTTTGAGAAACTTTAAGATTACTAAAGCTCAGGAAGACCATCATCCCCGAAATCATCCATAGAGAAATCATCATCCTCCTTATCTAACTCTGCAACAATATCATCTAAATCTGACAAATCATCATCTGAACTAATTGGCTTAACATCTGAATCTGAATCATCATCAGGGAATATTTCACCCAAAGAGTCTACCTCCTCAACCTCAGGAATTTCCTCAATATGCTCATCCTCCCCCAACACTATTACATTAGAAACCTCTTCTTCTTCCTCTTCTACCTCAATATTGTTATTTTCTTTACTACTTCCATTAGATAATCTATCCTCAACTTTTTTTATAAACCCCTCTGCATCTTCACCAAACTTCTCTACAACATCAATAACTCTCATTGGCTTACCACAGTCTGGACAGAATTGAATATACTCTACCTCTTCACCACAGTTTTCGCATGAGAAAAATACTACATGTACACTCTTTCTCTGGGGGACTACTTTTTTTGTTTCTTCCTTTTTTGTCATAATATTGATTAATTACAGTATTCTAGAATATTATAAATAAACAACATAGGTCAATGAACCTATAATATATCCTATATTAAGATGATTAGATTATCCCTTCATAGAAAGTAATTACTTTCTTATCTTAGTATGATATATTTAAATATGATAAAAAAACTTCTTAAGCTATTATCTTCTTTAATAAAGCAACCAACAAAGATAGATGATGGAAAAGAAAAGGGAAAAGGTGGGGGTTCTTGGTAGTCAATTACCCATACTTAGGATAACAACACTTTTTGTACTTCTTACCACTACCACATGGACAAGGATCATTCCTTCCCACCTTAGTACTACCCCTTTTAACAGTAACCTGTTTATCTACTTTACCTGGCCTATTGTCTGTTAAACTCTTTACTTCCTGTTTTTCTGTTCTAACAGGTGCTCTAAGTTGATCTTCTCTTCTTACTACCCTAACCTTAAAGAATCTGTTTACTGTATTTTGATCTACATTTACTAACATCTCATCAAAAAGTTTAAACCCTTCATTCTTGTACTCTACTAAAGGATCTCTTTGAGCTAAGTTTCTCAAAGATATACCCTCTCTTAAGTCTTGCATATTATCTAAATGCTCCATCCAGTATCTATCAATACTCTGAAGAATTAATACCTTAGATAGTTCACTCATAGGCAGTGGCCCTATACCATATATATGCTCAATATATGATATCAGTATTAATCTTTTTAACTCTTTACTTCTTCCTACTACACTCTTCTCATCTAAACTTCTAAAGTATTCAATACTACTCTTAAACTTAAACCTCTTAACTGCTTTTTCAAATATCTCGTCTGTAAGTAAGTTTTTAATCTGAATATATATATTCCTCTCCTCAATATTATCTATTTCCATATCCCCATCCAATTAGATTGTACAAGGAAATCTACATGCTCAAGTATCTTTTTTAATATGAATATATCAAGGGGAGTTACTCTAAACTTTAGCTCTTTGATAAAGGGAATATCCCATGTCTCTCTTTTGGTTAATGCAAAACCATCTAATATGTCTTGAAGTTCATCAATATCCAGTGATAAAGAGTATTTAATATCTTTCTCTAAATCTAATTTACTCTCTACATACTCCTGGTTAGATATCTCTAATATCTTACTCCTAAGGTCATAAATGATATTTCTCTGTTGATTTAATACATCATCATACTCAACTAGATGTTTTCGGATATCATAGTTGTGTGATTCAACCCTCTTTTGAGCATTCTCAATAGTTTTACCCAGTATACCCATTGATATTGGTGTCTCATCATCAAGTCCTACCTGAGTCATTACAGTTTGCATTCTATCTCCACCAAAAAGCCGCATTAACTCATCTTCGAAAGATACGAAGAACTTAGATGAACCAGGATCACCCTGCCTTCCTGATCTACCCCTTAACTGATTATCTATTCTTCTAGATTCATGTCGTTCAGAACCAATGATATACAAACCACCAACCTCTTTAACACCATCTCCCAATGCAATATCTGTTCCTCTTCCTGCCATGTTCGTAGCTATAGTTACAGAGCCCTTCTGACCGGCCTGTGAGACAATCTTAGCCTCTCTTTCATGATACTTGGCATTCAATACCTCATGCTTAATTCCCTCCTTAGAAAGCATTGTAGAGAGCACCTCAGATTTCTCAACAGAAGTAGTACCTACTAATACAGGTTGTCCCTCTTTATGATGCTCTCTAATATCCTCCACTATTGCTTTAAATTTACCCATCTGTGTTCTATACACAACATCATTGTAATCTTTTCTAACAACAGGCCTATTTGTAGGAACAACAATTGTATCCAGTTTATATATAGATGCAAACTCTTCTGCTTCTGTTAATGCTGTACCTGTCATACCAGATAAATATGAATACAACCTAAAGTAGTTCTGTAAGGTAATTGTAGCCATAGTTCTACTCTCTCTTTTAACCTCTACACCCTCCTTTGCTTCAATTGCTTGATGCAAACCCTCACTGTATCTTCTACCCGTCATAGCTCTTCCAGTAAACTCATCAATTATTAATACTTCTCCGTCTCTAACCATATATTCATCATCTCTTTTGTATAGCTCTTTAGCTTTAAGTGCATTATCCAAGTGATACGCTAACTGAGCATCCTCATATACATTCTTAACCTTAAGAATCTTCTCAACTTTGTCTATCCCCTCATCTGTTAGTGACACAGAGTTACTCTTCTCGTCAACAGAGTAATCCTTTTCAATATTTAAACTATTAACTAAATTAGCAAACTGTCTATACATCTCATTAGATGCCTGAGCACTTGTAGAAATGATTAATGGGGTTCTCGCTTCATCAATAAGTATAGAGTCTGCTTCATCAACGATAGCAAAGTATCTTGGTCCCTGTACCCTATCCTCTAACTTACTAACCATATTGTCTCTTAAGTAATCAAAACCGTATTCATTGTTAGTTCCATATATTACATCACAAGCGTATGCCTCCTTCTTACTACACTCAATTAGATTTACACCACTCATATGATCATATTTGAGTCTACCTGCAAGCTTAGCTTTCTGGTCCCTCTCTTTGATTAGCTCTTTAGCCTCATCTCCTTTTAATTTAATTGCTTCCTCATCAGTAATATATCTAAACTGTGTACCAGAATTAATAGCGGCTGTACTCATACCCAAGCTATTAAGTATATGTCCTGTCCACTCTGCATCTCTTTTAGCAAGATAGTCATTTACTGTAACTAAGTGTGCTCCTCTACCAGTTAATGCGTAAAGATACAAAGGCAGATTAGCTGCCAGCGTTTTACCCTCACCTGTAAATAGCTCCGCTATCTTGTTATCAAACAGTACATACCCAGCCATAACCTGAACATCAAAGTGTCTATGATTAGCAACTCTTTTGGAAGCTTCTCTTACTACTGCAAACGCCTCGGGTAGTATCTCTCTTAATTTGTTTTTCTCTTCTTCTAAAATCTTTTTTAACTCAATACTGTTGTATGTATTAAACTCTGTTCTACATGTATCAAGATTAACACCTAACTCTTTTCTAAACATTAGTGTTTTATCCCTAAGCTCCACATCTGATAGCTTACTAATCTCATCTTCTAAAGAGGCTATTTTGTCAACAACCTTTTGTATTTTGTTTATCTGTTTCTCATTTGAGTCAAACAGTCCTTCGAATATATTTTTCATAGCCTCCGATTATATCAGTAATTTAATCTACTAGAAACAGATTTAAGTACTTTTTAATTTCTACTTACTACAATATATCTATGATACCCCTATTACTATCTTCTCTTTTAACACTTACTCCTGTATGGACAAGTAGGGAGATATTTTCAAGTTGGACAAACAAAGGAGTTGGGTATGAGTATGTATTTGAGGTATATACAGACAGGGATTTTACTAACCTCTATCTCTCTAAAGAACCTACTTCCAAGATATATACATATACCACCTACTATGACACCAATCTCTACTTCCAAAGGGTTAAATACTATCCAACTACCTCTCCAGAGAGTTATGAATACTTGGAGTTAGGACAGTTTTACTTAAATCTAGAGTTAGGTATTTTAAGCGAAGATATCCCTGAGTATTTAAATATCCCCCCACAACAAGAAGAGGAGGAAGACGATCCTCCCCCAGAGGAGCAACAAGAGGAAACAGAGGATACCCCTCCAGTTCAAAATGAAGATACAGAGGTACTTCCATATGTCCCATTACCCAAGGTATTTACATTACCTTTACAAATAGATTACAGAGAAGATATTAAGAAAGATATATTAAACTCCTCTGTCCTAGGAACAAGTATAGACAATACTAAGGTATGTAACATCTTTTTACTTAGAGATACAGAGACTAAAGTAAAATCTTGGGAGTGTGATAGTAATATACAGATATCTGAAGTTAAATATTTAGATTGGGATGATTACAATTCTTTAGAGATTAACGGTACATACCCTAACCACATTAATGTAAATATTAAGGTATATGAATGTAAAAGATTTACTCTCTTTGAACCAAAAACTTGGTTTGGATGTAAAGAGCTTTTAGTAGATACATATACTGGGGATATTAAATTAATATACTCTGGAAATATATATCTAAATGGTAAGTTAGTAGTTGGTTCTAACTTTAGTTTCTCAGATACATCATTTTACTTAGGAAATAGATTTAAGGATGATATTTCAAAAGATAAAGTAGAGATATACATGTATACATATTCCCAAGTTAAGAGTAAGGAGTGGATAGATATACAGTATACAGTTAAAAAGGATATTACTGTTCCTAATCTTCAAGAAGTAACTCCTAAGAAACCCTTCTCTTTTCCTCTAGATAAATTAATTGGAGTAACACAGTGGCATGGATGTACACAGTATCAGTGTCCTCATAAGGGGATAGATTTTGGAGCGACTAAAAACACTATTTTGTCTATTGGAGATGGTACTGTAACAAAGGTAGGATATGACAAATATGGTGGAGAGTGTAATCAGGGAGGTAACTATGTAATCGTAAAACATACAAATGGGATTTACTCTACTTACTTTCATTTAGATTCATACAGCGTAGGTATAGGAAGTAAAGTAAGTAAACAACAACCTATTGGTATATCTGGTAATACTGGTATGAAGAACTGTCAACCTTTAAAGTATCATTTACATTTTGAAACGAGAAACGGTTTAAGTTCGTCTACCCATGTTAATCCCGTTGAATATATTGATGTTGATTGGAACTTAATTCCTACTCTTGGATATATACAACATCCTGGTAGATTAACAGGGGATAACCCTCATCCTAATTTTTAAATTAAAGATATGATTAAACAGATAATTTTGTATATTCTTTCTTTACTTTTTCCTAAAGATGAGACCATATATGTTAAAGAGTATATGATTGATACTAAGTATATTCCTCAGGAGATTGTCTGGATTGATGATATTAATGTTCTACTTTCCTCTTCAGGATATACTGAGATTTTTAATACGAACAATAGAAAGAAGAATATCATTGAGACTTGTGAGAACTGTATATATGGATATGACTTTGGATTTATATATTGTAGATATATAAATAGAAACATAAATAGCTGGGATGAGTTTAGTACTACTATTGAAGTATATGATATTAACGATGATTTGCTTTTTTCTAAAGACATTTTTCCTACAGTAGTTCCTACTGTTTGTAGAAAGGATTTCGTAATACTTAAAACAAATGATCCTAATTTAGAGGAGAAAACATATATTTTAGATATTGAAAGTAATACTCTTAATGAGGATTTTAACAAGGAGGTACAGAGAGAATGGTATTCAAAGGATATGAAGAGAAAGATAATAATTGGAGAGGATTATAGATTGTGGGTGTATGTAAGAAACAAATGAGTACCAATACTATTAACAAAAAACCCATAATTTATGCTTTTATAGATAGCCAGAACCTTAATCTTGGTATTCAATCTCTTGGTTGGAAATTAGATTTTAAAAAATTCAGAATCTACCTTAATGATAAATATCATGTTCAAAAAGCTTTTTTGTTCATCGGATATATCGAAAAATACAAAAATCTTTATAAACAGTTAAAATCCTATGGATATACCCTTATATTTAAGAAAACTAGTACAAAGAGATGGGGGCAACCGAAAGGTAATGTAGACGCAGAATTGGTTTTATTTGCCTCTGCAATAGAATTCAATACTTATGATAGCGCAATATTAATATCAGGGGATGGAGATTTTAATTGTTTGATATATTTCTTACTTTCAAAGAGAAAACTTTCAAGGATTTTAATTCCTAACAGAAGAGGTATGTCAAAGCTTCTTTGGGAATTCTCAAAATATATAGATTATCTTGAGAATTTAAAATACAAGTTAGGAAAATAAAGATGGGGGTTGTGTTTTATGCACTTACACATAAAATCTTCTCCCCCTCGTGATTGTCATTATTGTATATTTTTTCTGGAATATTTACAATATACTTGCAGAGTATATTTATTAAACTTCTGAGATATTTTACTTTAACCCTAACTTTGCAAATCTATCTAATGTATCCTGTCTATCTACTTGTTGACCATTATACTTAGGTAATGTGAATGTAAATGTACTACCTTTTCCTACCTCACTTTGAACATTGATTGTTCCTCCCATAAGTCTAACTAAGCCGAATGTAATGTATAAACCTAAACCTGTACCTCCTGGTCTAACAATATTTGAATCTAAGTAGTTATCTACTCTATAGAACTTGTTTCCTAATTTAGATAGGTCCTCTTTAGAAATACCTTTTCCTGTATCTTTGATACTCACAATTATATTATTATCACCAGAGGTAGCAGATATTGCTACACTACCTTTATCTGTATATTTTATTGCATTACTTATCAAATTATTTAATACCTCAGCTACTCTAATCCTATCTGCATAGGCTTCTGGTAAGTTACTATCTACATTTGTATATACAGATATATCTCCTTTTATATCTCTTTCATGTCCATGTATAGACATTTCTATTTCATCTTTAACATTTACTCTCTCATGTCTTATTTCTACTTTATTTCCTTCTAATTTAGCAGAGGTCAGTAGTGTATTTATTAATCCTATTTCTGTTTCTACTGCTTGTTTAATTCTGTCTACATATTTACCAAACTCTTGAGGATTTTCTTTAATATATTTTTCTAATAGCTCTACATTTAATTTAACTACTGTAGCAGGGGTTCTTAATTCATGTCCCATTATATCTATCATGTCATTTTCTTTTCTTCTTGCATCTTGGAGTTCAAGAACTTTTGTTTGTAATTCCTTGGTCTTTTCATCAACTTTTTGCTGTAAAGAGAAATTAAATTGTTCTAACTGTTCGTATAAAATTGCACGAGTTAGATAAACAGCTGTCGTATTAACGATAGATTCAAGGAAATCAATCTCTTCCTCGATATATGTAGAACTAGATGAATATCCTTTACCGAGTACACAGATAGCCAACAACTCCCCTTCATAAACAATTGGTAAAAGAAGAATTAAATCATTACTCTCTAATTCCTTAACAAAAGATTGTAAAGAAAGTACTGCTGAAGAGTTCTCATTTTGTAAAATTCCAACTAGCGTTGCAAGAGCTAAATGTTTTCGGTTTTTTAGATCTACTTCTTTTTCAACAGTTTCAAATATCATTTTGTAATCGATATCCCTATATTCGACATACTGTTTGTTAATTATTTCTTGTCCATCTCTTGTTATAACTGAGATGTATTTCGGATATAAAGTCGTTTTAATAGTATTCGCAAACTGACTCAAAACATCGTTTCGGGTAGACATTTTACCCATTTTTGTATTGTAATCTTTCAAAACCGATATTGCATCAAACCCTGGAGAGATAATTTTTGATTGAATTTTATAAAGTATGAAGCCTCTATACTTCTCATAAAATGAAACGAACAGTATTGCACAGAATAATCCGAAAACAAGGTACTCAAGACTAAACAAATTCTTAAAAAGAATTCCATTTAAAAAAGTAAAAAATATAAATCCCAAAAACATAATTATGGAAGTTGTGAATGTAAAGGAAACCTTTCCTAATAGTAATCTAATATTAAACAATTGGTATTTCATTATTCCAAGGAAAATTAATGCCAAAAAAATAACTGTGAACTGAGGACCAACCCAAACCAATTTATAATTTCCTAGAAGTGGTAATATTAAGTTATATATCATTCCTAATATTCCAGAAATTAATAATCCTGAGAAAATTAAAATTACCTGTTTTTGAACAATACCTGATGACTTAAGTAATTTAATAAATAATACGACCAAAGTAACTAAAAAATATAAAGAAAAAATAATTGCATAAACGATATGACCTGGTTTAAAAAGTAACATTACATTTCCACCTTCTTCAATAATTGCCTCTTTAAGCAACAAATCGTTAAAAAATACAGTTATTATTGAAACTGCAATTATTGGTATTATCAATAAAACTCTATTAATGTTTTTTATTAACTTCCCCTTTGCTAATGACAAAACAAATATTAATAGATAATAAGAAACAAAAATTGATGCGACATAATGGAATTTTGCCCAAAAAAGTGCCATTTCTTGAGATTTCGAGCCCAGAAAGGCTGCTAATCCTATACCCCAAAATCCAACACAAAATAAACTACCTGCGAAATATTTAGTGTAAAGGGTAACTTTTGATTCTTTCCAAGTATATATACCAAAAACGATATTTATTAATGAAAGTAAAACTAATGAGTATATATAGTTACCCATATATGGCAGTAAAAATAAATATTATCCACTAATTACAATAGTAGTATATGTTTTATTAGGGGTTAAGTAAATCTTCTTTATATTTAACTTCGCTTCTTTTATTTGATTTACATATTCATTTATAGGTTGGGGATTTAATTTCTTAAAGCCCATTTTATCGAAAATGCCTTGTTGTGGATTATTTGTCAACGCTGTTAAAACAAAAGTGTCAGAAGGTTTTAATGAATTTGCAATTTTGTTAAGGAATTTTATTCTATCTGAAGGATTTAAATATTCCCAAAACCCTGTGCATTCAATAACTTGCGGTTTATCACTATTAATCTCATCTGGAATACCTTCATTCAAGATATCAGAAGGAAGATATTTTATTCCAATACCGATATTAGAATATTTCCTACCTAACTCCAAAATCTGTTCAGCTTTCTCATTTGCCTTCGGTGAATAATCAACATTTACAATTTGAATTCCATATTTTCCCGATTGGTATATGGCTTCAATAGGAATTAGGCAACTTCCACCTGCGATTGATATAATTCTTTGAACATCGTTCCCACTCAAAGACTCTGCCATAACATTACTAATTTGAATTCTCCTCTGTAAAGAACCGATGGCAATATCTATATTGTCCAATAACCCATGTACCTTCTGAGGCACACCAATACGATAAATTATATCCATCGTCCCTCCAGATAACCCGGTAGATATCCCTTTTGTTAATAACGACCATAAAGCTGGTGTACCACCAGCAATTAAAGCTAATCGAAGATAAACCTCTGTATTTGAAGATGCATCCAATATGGCATTTAAATTTTTTCCAAGGACAACATTAGGAGATATATTAAAATCTGCTTGAGGATATGTGTACAATGGATATCCATCAATCGAACCAATTTCGACATCTTCCAAAAGAGGGGTCTTTTCAAAACGAGGAGATCCTAGTTCTTTCATTGTAAATACTTCTGATGAATCTCTATTCAAAACAATGTTTGTATTTTCTTTTTCCATTCAAAATTACTAAAATATTACATAATTATGATATTATACTTTTAACGCAATCTTTTGTAAATTAAAATTGTTATTATTATCAAGGATATACTTATCAACATTTTTATATTTTAATCTTTGTGCAGTTGATAATACCACCCTTATATCCTATAATCATTTATCTCAACTCAGAAAGGAGGTGAGTACAATGTTTGCAGTGAAATATTTCACTGAGATGGATTCCACTGGACCAGAAAGCACATCGACAGTGGGAAATGAGTCCGGACAGACTGACTTTGATTAGTTGTCACCGGGCTAGCCATCGGAATGGAGATACAGTAGCTCTCAACATTCTTACATTCATAAAAAAGCTCTGTATCTCCAGCTCTTTCACAATATTTAAGGAGAATAACATGTCCAAAATTCTAGTAATTACTTCATTACCAGACCCCCATATTGAAATTGTTAAGAAACATCTTCCCAAAGGGATATCAATTCAAATTTTTGATCCAAAGGCACTGGCTTTGTCTGGAGAAATAACAATCTCGCAGAAAGGATTTTTAAAGAAGCTTGGAGAAGAAATCCCACTTTCAATTTGGTATCGTAAACCTAAATTTCTTCAAATTGAAGATTTAGAAGGGATGAGTATTCCCAAAGATTATCTCTCATCTATACTTTCACTACATGAAGAAGGATATTCGTTAATTTTTGGAACATATCCTGATTGTCTTTGGGTCTCAAATCCATATGCTATTAAGAAAGCTTCCAATAAGCTTACACAACTCTTAACAGCAGAGAAGTTCGAATTTAAAATCCCTAAAACAATATTTTCTTCCGCACCAGAGGACATTGAAGATTTCAGATCGCAAGTTGGTGATTTAGTAATGAAACCACTTGGCCTCCCTTATGCAAAAGTAAATGGCGTTAACACTTGGCTATATGCAACATTAATACCATCACATCAGAAAATGGATTATGAGGGACTAGGCATAACACCTATGATATTTCAGGAAAGAATTACGAAAGTATTCGATTTGAGGGTTACCGTAATTGGTGAACAAGTATTTGGATGTAAAATAGTCTCAAAAGATTTAGACTGGAGATTATCACAATCAAAAGCTGATACTATTTACACCCCATTCACACTAGAAAACAGCTTTGCTCAGAAATGCATAGAAATGACCAGATACTTGGGTCTCAATTTTGGAGCATTTGACTTTGTAAAGTCCATAGAAGAAGAGATCTTTTTTTTAGAGGTAAATCCAAATGGTCAATGGGGCTTTATTGAAGAAAAAACAGGATTACCTTTATCTAAAGCTATGGCAGAATTACTCGTCTGTTCCCCTTAAGTATGCTGGGAGGTAAATAGTTTGATAGAATATATCAAATAGCAATATTTACTTCCCAGCAAGAAACTCTAAATATGAAAAATAAAAAAAATATCACAAATAAAATTCTTAAAATGGCTAAGAGAGAGCAATCTCTTAGAATGAACTACCTTAAGACAAACAGTAAAGAAGATTTTCAAATGGTTAAACATGTTGACAAAATAAATAAGGAAGAATTTAAAAAGATATTTAAAGAAATAGGGTATATTTCTTCTGAGTATGGTAAAGATATCCAATTAGCAGCTTTTCTAATAGTTCAACATATGCCAAAGGAAGACACTTCTTTTATGAAACAGTATCTATCCTTAATGAAAGATGATTTGGGAAATATCAATCCTTTAAATTATGCACAATTGGTTGATAGAGTAAGAATATATGAAGGAAAGAATCAATTATATGGTACACAATTTACTTCTATTGAAGGTAAAAGGGGTAAATACAGATTACATAAGGTATATAATTCAAAAGAGGTAGATAAAAGAAGAAAAGAAATAGG
>Ga0116144_10003493_pt1 | contig 15654 bp, 14 predicted proteins | sample AD_UKC035_MetaG_FD_89746 | JGI IMG/M metagenome (GOLD analysis project Ga0116144, IMG submission 89746) | Active sludge microbial communities of municipal wastewater-treating anaerobic digesters from USA - AD_UKC035_MetaG | ecosystem: Engineered > Bioreactor > Anaerobic > Digestate | place: USA...
CAAGGGAATCGGTTGTTATGGCTTCCCATCCAATATTGTTATGGTTCAAATGAATGGCTTTGATTACGTTGCCCAGCGTGTCAAAGCAATACAAGACAGGAAGCCGGTCATCATTGTGACTCCACAAAAAGCCATCCTTATCAATATAAAGTCCGGATGCTTCTTTTAGAATGGGCGGGATTTTTCCAATGGTTCTGAATTCTGTTTCGGTTAATGAGGTGATTTTATTTTTTGCCTGGGCAAAACAGCGTTGCGTAGCACTACCACCCATTAGTATAAAGAAAAGCAAGAGCACCGGATAATTCATACTAAAACTTAATAATAAAAATTATGCCACCGCAGATTTTTGGTAAACTTCTTTATAAATCTCCAGGGTTTGTCTTGCATTTTTATCCCAGCTAAAATCCTTAACACGCTGATATCCGTTAGATATTAAGCGCGCTTGTAGGGAGGGATCGCTTAGTAAAGTATCAATGGCCTGTGCAATACTTTCTGGGTTCAATGGGTTTACTAAAAGTGCGGCATCATTCACTATTTCAGGCATAGCCGATGTGTTTGAGGTGATGATGGGTGTTCCGCAGGCCATTGCCTCCAATAATGGTATGCCAAAACTTTCCCGTAGGGAAGGATACAGGAAAATTTTTGCTAACGTGTAGATAGCCGGTAGCGATTGATTAGGAACATAGCCGATTATTTTGATGTGGTGAGTCAAGGCTGGATTGATTTTATTAATCAAACGATCGAGGTATGGTTTGTTAATATCCAGGATGACTAGCTTTGGCGGATCTGGCATTTTCTCAATAAGGAATGAAAATGCTTTTAAAGTCCCCACCAAATTTTTTTTAGGATCTGTATTTCCCAGGTAGAAGATAAAATTATCCGGGAGACTAAATTGTTGTTTGGCAGAAGTTAATAGAGCTGCGTCAGTCAGTTGTTTGAAAGAGTTGTTTATTGCATTGTAAACGGTGTGTGGTGTCAGTTTTGGAAACCGGGCACCAATTACCTTCTTTTCAAAATCAGAAACGGTGATTATTTTTTTTGCCCTCCTGATGATAAGCGGCACCACTATTCTTCTGTAGAGATTTCCAAAGATTTGGTAAAGAGATCCCTTAAATGGATCAATCCGCTCCAGGTAAATGATGTCGTGAATAGTTACTACCATAGCCATTGACAAACTAATTGGAGCTGTATTGCTGGTGCAATGCAATAAATCCAGTTGATACCGTTTTGCTAATCTTCTTAGGAGAACCTGTTCCCACCAGGCATAAGGATATTTTTGAGTAACAATAATTTTAAAATTCTTTGTTTCTCGTAAACATGAACGGTCTTCATCGTTTTTCACGAAAATCAAATACTCGTTTACAGTATCAATTTCTTGCAGCGCCCGGATCAGTTCAAGTGCTACAATATCCATTCCGTGTTTGTTTCTACGGAATAAGCGTTGTGCCTCGATTCCTATCCTCATAATGAGCGGGGTTACTGAAATGCCAGGTAATTGCTTTATAAAAAGATTGAAGGTGTTTCCATTCGCCTTTAAGGAGATAAACCAGTGCATTTTTTGGTAGCGTAATAAACATGAAATAAACAATGAACACCAACTGCTGATGGAAGTTCGCATTTCTCCGTATAAACAAAATTCTGTTTCGGTTAAGGTAGTAGGTTTTTAATGTGCTTGTTTTTCCGGTTGTCATAGATTCCTTGTGATGGATAAGCGCACCCGGGTCATAGTAAATCTTATATTTTTTGCGCTTCATAATCTCACACCAATCCAGCTCTTCATAATATAAAAAGTAATTATCGGGCATCACACCAATGTCTTTAATTATGGCGGCCGGAACCATCATTCCTCCTCCATGTGCATAAGAAGTTTCAGAGAGTTCATTATAGCGGCCATTATCCAGTTCCTTGTTTCCCCGCATGGTAGCCCTTGCGGTAAAAAAATTCATTGGATTATACCCGGCATATTCGATTATACCGGGATGAAAGTAGTAATGAAATTTCGGACTTACGGCACCTGCATCGGGGTGAGCTTGTAGCGTTCGGACTAATTGCTCAATTGCACCGGAGGTTATTTCTGTATCGTTGTTAATAAATAGCAGGTAAGCTCCATTGGCTTGCGCTATCCCCAGGTTATTTCCCCCGGCAAAACCCAGATTGCTAGCACTTCTTATTACTTTTACTTCCGGCATTATGGCACACAGCTCATTTGTGGGATCTTGCTGAGACGCATTGTCCACCACGATTACCTCAAGGTTTGGATACGGATGTTTTTGAATAGATCTTAAAAGATCGAGCGTTACAGGTGTACTGTTATAGTTTACTGTTATAAGTGAAACAAGGGGTGTGCTACCTGGAGTCGTCATTTTGAAAAACGCTATCGACACCCGTTTTGGTGTGGGTGGTATGAATAAATTTATTTGCTCCTTTCATTCTGAAAAATGCCTGGATCATTTTGATGAAAGCAAGCGGAATTGAGAATATTGCAATAATCAATTTCTTACTATAAAGTTTACGAGGTATAGATATGAGTAAACAGATCACATAAAGAGCGGTAAGTGGCCACCAATAGATTGAATGATTACTTCGGAATCCTGTTGAAATAACAGGAATGATAAATAGTAAACCGAGCAAAATTAACCGGGGTGGAAAAAGGTTATTCAATACGGTGAAATTATAGAATGAAAGATTCCCTTTAAGAAGCATCCGGTGTCCCAATCCGAAGTAGTCGATAAACGACTTTACCTGTGCATACAACCACCTTCTTCTTTGATTTTGGAATGCGGCCGGGTTGTCGATCTTTTCATCGTAAACCAATATACCTTCTATATATAGTATTTTGATATTCCTTTTTGCCAGTTCAAACTGAATCTCACGGTCTTCATAAACGGATTCTATTTTTGAAATAATATCCTTTAACAGGGTGTAGTGGAAGGCCATTCCTGAACCTATCAAGCTTGAAGATAGCCCGAACGCATTATGTCCTTTCCGGAAAATATGATTATTAATGGCTTCGCTGCATGCATCCAGCAAGGAAAAAGAGGTATCTGTATTTTTTGCTACCCGTTGTGTTTGAATAGCACGCACCTCGCCTTGCAAATAGTAATTCAATTGGGTTAAGAAATCAGGGTGTACCACGTTGTCTGCATCTAAAATCACTACGTTATCATATTTTTCTGGTAAAGAATTGAACGCAAAATTTAACGATTTGGCTTTTGAGCTTTTATCAAACTTTGGTTCGAGTAAGATGATAGGTAGGGTAGAAAGCTTTTGAAGGGTTTCAGGTTGGAAAGAATCCGCAATAACTACAATATCAAAGAGATCTTTAGGGTATTCTAATTTTGTAAGTTGTTGCGCTACATGAAAAATAACAGAGTCTTCCTTGTAACCGGGTACAAAAACGGCAAACTTCTTTAATACAGGGTTTTTACTTTTTGCTGGTACTTTATACAGATGGCCTGCAACACAAAGTATTACTGAGTACAACACAGCTAAAGCCAGGTAGAAATAGATGATGTATTCAATAAAATACATAGCTAATGATAATTATGATACAGAGTTAATAAATCTGCCATAGATCTGTTCAGTTTTTTGAATCATGCACTTCAAAGTGAATTTTTCCTGGATGGTTTTGAGCGCATTTGACCTTATGTTGTCGTTATGGCTATTTGCTTTGCTGCCTTCCTCCAGTAAATTACATAGCTCTGAAACGTTCTGAGGAGAAAACAAGTATCCGTTTTTATTATGGTCGATAATTTCGCGGGTTCCGTCGACTGCTGTGGCCACTACTATTTTTCTCATAGCCATTGCCTCCAGTACGCTAAGAGGAAGGCCTTCCCATAGCGAGGGTAAGCAAAAGACATCAAGGGTATTCAGGAGGTCAGGGATATCATTTCTGAAATTTTCAAATCGTACCATGGTCGCCAGGTTTAGCTCATTTACGAGTTTTATTGCCTCGGCTTTTTTCTCACCGTCTCCGATCATCAAAAGAAGAAACTTGTTCTCCTGATTTTGTTTCTGAACAAGCTGGTGAAAGGCGTGAATAAGGGTTAGCGGATCTTTTTGATAGGTCATTCTGGCTATAAAACCAATAACAGTTGTATTGTCCTTAATATTAAGTTCTTTCCGAAGGTTTTTGAACTGTTGGCCAGTGTTAAATATTTCTGTGTCAATGCCATTTTGGATTACTTCAGATTTTAAGTTTGGAATAACCTTGCACCCGGTTTCTCTATTGCTTTCTGAAACATTGATAACCACCCTGGCTACTTTTGTGAAATATTTTTCAATAGCAATTGTTAGTTTGTGTCTGATTATATTTTGGTAATGATTAAACGACCAGCCATGAACTGTATAGATAATGGGGATGTTGATTCTTTTTGCGGAGACAAAGCAATTGGAAAATGCCCTGGTTCCATGAACATGGATTATATCAATATTATTCTCTACAATAATTTTTGATACGCTACTCCAGATGCGAAAATCAAAAGGGAATCGGGTGGGAACCACAAAAGCCGGAATGCCTTGTTCATGCAGGCGTTTAATCATGGGGCCATCTGTAAAAGACAGAACCATACAAATAAATCGCTTTCGATCAAGATTTTTAACTAAGTCGAGTACATGACTTTCACCTCCACCAATCTGCCCCTGTCTGATACAATGAAGAATTCTAATTTCTGGCATGAAGGAAACCTAAATGTCAGCAATTTATACCTTTTCCTTTTGAATTAATGCCGGAAAAGTAGCAAAGATGATTTTCATATCGAGCAGAAAAGAATTGTTCATCGCATACTCCATGTCCAGATGAATGCGTTCATCCAGCGACATCTCTTTATTACCTCGTTTGGTTACTTGCCAGAGTCCGGTAATACCGGCCGGGGCAAGGAATCGCCAGGCAATCTGATCTTTTGTAAGGCGTTCTGCCTCATAAAGTGGTAGTGGCCTGTTTCCTACCAGCGACATATCTCCTTTTAGTACATTGAAAAGCTGGGGAAGTTCATCCAGGCTGGTGTTGCGCAGAAACATTCCAAATCTGGTTACGCGGGGATCGTCTTTGATCTTAAAAAATACAGCATCCGATGTGTTATCTGAATATTGGTTAAGATGAGCCAGGTTTTTTAATTCTTTGTCGGCACCCGAACGCATGGAGCGGAATTTGTAAAAATCGAAAATCTTATACCCAGACCCAGCCCGTTTTGAAATGTAAAAGACAGATCCTTTGGATTCAATCTTAATAATAAGAGCAATCAGCAGTAAGATGGGTGAGAGTATTATCAAAGCAATGGATGATAATATAATATCCGATAGTCTCTTAAGCCTCCAGATTTTGAAAGACTGCATTAACTCAATGCTTTTCATTGGTTGCAGGTCTTTCTGTTCGGAATTTTTTCGTGCTTTTGTCTTTCTGATAAAAGAAATTCGTTTAAGCATCAAATCAGTAAATGCACCTATCAGGTAGTCGTCTGCCTTTACCTTCAGGGTTTTATGTTTTGCTGATTCATCGTATTTAGTTGTATGGAGGATAAAGGGAATATTATGAGTGTTTAAGAATGCTGAAAGTTTGAGCATTTGATTTGTATCCGCTTCAGGGCCGATAAACACGGCATCTACCACCCCCGGATCTTCCATAATAGAAAGCGTTAACGACTCCAGCGAAAAAAAAGTAAAGTGCCAGTTATCCTGAACAAAATCTAGTTCAGAATTTTCTTCCCTCTGAAGTAAGGCAATGCGAATTAAAGCGTTTTTGAAATGCCCACGTTTTTGGGTAGGCATAGCAATATCGGAATCGGGTTTCATCGATTAATAGCCAACGGTTTTTCTACTCTTTTGAATGTATCCTCGATCTCCTTAAGAAGTAACTGTGGTTCGAATGGTTTTATTAAATAACTGCTTGCTCCCAGGTCCAGGCACTTTTTCCGTTTCTCCGGATCTTCACTCCCGGAAAGAATAATAACGGGGATATTCCTCAAAATTCCACTAGTTTGAACGTTTTCCAGCAATTCGATACCATCCAGCGAAGGCATATTTAAGTCAGAAATAATCAGATCGGGTAATGGGTTAGCGGATAACCAGGAGAGGGCATCAAGGCCATTTTGCATAATGATGGATTCGTACTTCCCATTCAGGATACGCTCCAATAGCCAGCAAAGTGGTTCATCATCTTCAATTATTAGTAGTTTTTTCATGTCTGTTGTTAACCCCGGAAGGGTTTAAGTGGCTCGGTTGCTAAAGGGTCAATACGAACCAGCAACTTAGTCAAATGTTAAGTCATTGGCAAGAACCTGCTTATTCCACTCAAAAATTAGCTATCATTATTACAAAAAAGGCTACAACTCATTGCCAGAAGTTATATATTAAATAATGCTAACCAACCCACCATATGCGTAGAGTAGGGCTTATCCTTGTGGTTTTATTTTTTTCATGGCCTTTGTCAGGCCAATACCATCACGGCTTCCCTTTGGGAAGTGTTACGTTTGATGAACTGAATCTTAACGTGTATGCTCCGGATACAACGGCCGGGGCTTTGGTGTTGGATGAGTTTGGCGAGGCTTACATTGATAACGGTGGCGATAACAATCTTTTGCTGGAATACCATGTGAAGATCAAAATTTTAAAGAAAGAAGCATTGGATCGGGCTAATTTCAGGCTTTTGCTTCGTAAAAACGGGACGGCCCGGGAGTGGCTGCGCCAGGTGGAGGCCTACACGTATAATGTGGTAAATGGTTCGTTGAAAAAAACGTCCATGCCTTCAAGCAGCATTTATACAACTTCGTTAAACGAATATAGGGACGAGAGTATTTTTACGCTGCCGGAGGTACAGGTGGGTAGTGTTATTGAAGTGCGCTATATGCTGGAGTCGCCCTTCTTCTTTAACTTTTATCCCTGGCGTTTTCAATCGGATATCCCCAAACAAAAAAGTGAATTTTGGGCTCGCATACCAGCTAACTATATCTATAATATTTCCCTTCGCGGATACCTGGATTTAACGATGAATGAGAGTACTCTGGTAAAGGATTGCTTTACACCGGGTGGTGGTAACAAGGCAGACTGCTCTTTATACAAATATGTCATTACTAACATTCCGGCTTTGAAAGAGGAAGAATATATGTTAGCCCGCAGCAATTTTCTGGCTGGGATTGACTATGAACTTTCGGAGGTAAGAAGGTTTGATGGTGTAACGAATAAATACACAAAAACCTGGAAGGATGCTGTGTACGAACTTAACACATATGAAAGCTTTGGGGTGGAAATAAGGAAAGCCCGGAACATTTGGGGCGAGAAGGTTACGAAGGCTATTGAAGGTAAAACAACAGATCAGGAAAAGGCAAGAGCCGTTTATGATATGGTAAAAGAATGGTTTTTATGGAATGAGTATTATGGAAAATATACAGAGCAGGGGGTGAAGAAAGCATTTGAATCCCGAAAGGGAAATGTGGGTGATATTAACCTTTCGTTGGTAGCAGCTCTTCAGGTGGCAGGTCTTCAGGCCGATCCTGTAATACTGGCAACGCGCGAAGCCGGTTTACCTAACCAGCTTTACCCGGTTATAAGTGATTTTAATTATGTAGTGGCATCCGTTTTTTTAGAGGGTGATTATTTTCTATTGGATGCAACCGTACCGCTATTACCATTTGGTTTGTTGCCCCGAAGATGTTTAAATGGTACCGGTCGCCTGATCCCGCGAAAGGAAGAAGAGAGTAAATGGATTGATCTTAAGCCCCGCGAAAAAGAAAAAAAGCTAATGTCGTTGAATTTAAAATTGATCGACAATGAATTTGTGGGCGATCTTTCTATTACCTCTTATGGATACGAAGCGGTTGACAAGCGAAGAGAAATTGCATTGGCGGGTTCGAAAGAAAAATACCAGGCAGAACTGGAGAAGCGTTCGCATGATTATGAAATTCTGGAATATGAGGTGGAAAATGTAACGGACATCTCAAAACCAGTGCTGGAAAAATTTAAGTTAAAGGTAACGGTTGAGTCCTTTACGCCCGATATACTTTATCTCAATCCTTTTTTTATTCGCCAGTGGGAATCAAACCCATTTAAAAGCAATGAAAGATTTTATCCGGTGGATTTTGGTGCGCCTCTTGAAACCACATTCATGTTAAATCTGGAAATTCCGGATACGTATCTTGTGGAAGACCTGCCAAAAAGTACTGCCTTGGCCTTGCCTCAGGGCGGAGGTCGGTACTTGTGTAATATTGCGAATACTTCAAATAAGTTGTCGCTTACCAGCGTGCTTCAAATTTCCAAATCTGTTTACTCACCGGAAGAATACCATGCATTAAAAGAGTTGTTCAACCGGATTGTTAGCACAGAGCAATCGCAGATTGTATTAAAGCGAAAATAGCCATCCATCCGTATAATGCACATTTAATCGGCTTATGAGGCTGCTAATCCAGCCTGCCTTGTTTAAGATTGGGGAGGGCAGTAGATTGGCCAATTCTAAGTTGTTATCTATTGAAAGGTCAGGATAATTTTACTTCGCTAACGAAAAAGATTGAAGAAAAACTCCTGTAACCTTTTAAATACTAAAAATGCAAACACATGAAAAGGCTTATCTTCCTGGTTGCTCTTATCCTTCCACACCTGTTGAATGCCCAACTTGCCGCCAAGGCGTTGGAGAGTAATGCGGAACTTGATTTGAAAGAACGTTATCAGGTAATGAAGACCAATTCGCAGACGTATGAGGATTATAAAGTAATTAAAGAATATATACTGGATGGTTTTTGGAAAATCACCGTGGATTCAATCAGCAAGAAAGAATCTCTTTTGGTTGCTGAACGCCAAAAAGTAGTTGATCTTCAGGCTGAACTTGCGGCTTCGCGTCAGGAACTTGCTAACCAGCAGGCATCCGTAGAAGGTATTACGTTTGATAGTGAACATATTTCTGTTTTTGGAATTCATTTCAGAAAAAGTGTTTTCTTAATTATCACGATCGCGGTAGTAGCCGGTTTGCTTACTGTAATTGTGGGTATTTTGGCAAGATTAAAAATTCTACAAACAACCGTGAAGGATAAAACCCAGGTTGCTGATTCGCTAACGCACGAGTTTGAAGAATACAAACGAAAAGCGTTAGAGCGGCAATCCAAATTATCGCGCGAACTTCAAAACGAACGGAATAAATTAGTGGATCTTGGCCGGAACTAAAGCGTGATTTTAGTGGCGAGCCGGTTAAACAACTTCCATTCTTTACCAACTTTAACATAAACTTCTGTATAGAATAAACTCAGGTTAAACTCTGATTTATCGGGCATGAGTCCGCGGAAGCGACCTTTACCTGATACTACAGCCGTATTCTTGTAAATTGAAGTTGTTGCCTCTATAACTTCAATTTGGGTATAGTTTAGTTTACCCGTTTTTAAATCCTCAATAACTTCCTTTTTGGTTTGTACCCAGCCGTTGGAGTGGATGTAGTTAACCTGTTCGTGCAGCAGTTGATTGAGCGAATCGTAATTTTTATTGATAAGCCAGTTAAATTTTTTCCGATGCAATTGATCTACGGTTGCTTCATCTTTCTGACCAAAGGAAACAAAACTTAACAGCAAGAAACCGAACAAGAGTATTCGCATAAACCTTTATTGATAAATCCGCACATAATCTATCTCCATTCGCTGTGGCCAGATGGAATCATCAATACCTTCTTTGCCACCCCAGTTTCCGCCTACAGCAATGTTCATAATCAAGTGGAACTTCTGATCGAACGGCCAGCCGTTAAAATCATCTTGTGGATCGCGTGTTACGGAGTGGTACAGGCTATCATCAACAAAAAAATCGATCTTGTCTTTTGTCCAATCAATGGCGTACACATGAAATTGATCCATCACATCAGCAATTGTTATTTTTCCTTCCTTCTGAGTTTGTTTAATGTGATTATATTTTTCGGTATGGATGGTGCCGTGAATTACGCCCGGGTCATATCCAACATGTTCCATAATGTCGATTTCGCCACTGGCAGGCCAGCCGCCATAAATCCAATCGGTGGAAAGCATCCAGATGGCAGGCCAGGTTCCTTTGCCTTTTGGTAGTTTGGCTCGTACTTCAATTCTTCCATACAGCCAGTCGCCTTTGTGTTTACTCACGATTCGGGTTGATGTATATGCTTTCCCTCCCAGGGAATCTTTATGTGCTTCAATAATCAGGTTGCCATTTTCAACCCGAACATTTTTGTTATCGGCTGTGTAGTATTGCGCTTCGTTGTTTCCCCACCCGCACACATCGGGGCAGCCATCGCCCATATCGTAATTCCATTTGGTTGTGTCGGGTTTGCCTGCTGTATCAAATTCATCAGACCAAACCGGTTTTTCAGACTCAACTTGCTTTTTTTCGCAGCTTATCAAGCAAACAATAATCGGGAGTAGAAGGAATCTCATGTTTTGGAAGTTTGAATAAAATTAGAAAAATCCTGTAACCTACTTTATCAAGGCAATTACATCGGGTTGCCCATGTACCCCACACCGCGCGACATGAGCCCTGCCAGCAATGGGATGATGAATAGCAGTAGTAATTCCAACCGCACTAATAGCCAAACTGATTTAGGAATGGGTACCAGTTCTTCCGGGTTGCCCTTCCTGTTTTTGAGAAAGAATATCGTTGGGTAGATGGATAACAATCCAATGAGTGCGAACAAGGTTAGCTTGGTATGAAAGATCCAGTTCTTGCTGTAGAATACAGCAGGCTTACCAAATTCGCCCAACCAGAGTGTGAGGCCGGCTGCTAACAACGTAACGGCAGCCAATCCGTAAACCGAATCGATGCGGGCAATTTTTGCAATAGTTTTACGGGGAAGTTGCTTTTGCAGAAGGCTGTATTCTGAAACAAGCGATCCAACAATGGCAAAAATGCTTACAAAGTGAACGTAACGAAGAAATAACTCGGTGGTCATGTTGTTAAGGTAAAATGTAATAACCGTAAGTCGGGAAATGATCGGATGTGGTCATGGTCCTATCAACGCTATATTTCTGGAGTTTAAATCCCTTACTAAAAAACTGGTGATCGATGCGCAGAAAATAAGGCTTCTGGTTTAGCGTAAATCCAAATCCATTCCCTCGTTCTTCAAAAGCATTGGTAAGTTCACGCCTCATTCGGGAATAGACGTAGCTGTAGGGGGTTTCGTTAAAGTCACCACAAACTAAAAACGGATAGGGTGAGGTTTTCATGTGGTTAAAAATTGCATGGAGTTGTTTTGATCGTTTTATGGATCCGGTTTTAAGGCGGTTGAAGACATAATTCAATTTACCATAAATATCTGTAGGGCGAGCTCTGAAATTCATGGAAGAAAGATGAATGTTATAGATCCTTACTACCTTGTTGTTAAACTTGATATCCGCAAAAATAGCAGCATTTATAGTTTTCGAGTCTTGCCAAACAACTCCAGAATTGATGATTGTACCTCTTGTGAAGATGGCAATTCCAGGAATTTGATCTTGCTTACCAGTAAAAGCCTGGTACACGTATCCTTGGTATCCAAGGCTCTTTAGCCTTCCGGTAATGTCGGATTTAGCCCCTTTCGGATTTGTAACGAACTCCTGTAAGCATTTGACAGATGAACTGTCCTTTAGTACCCATTCTATTATTTCACTTGAAAATTGCTCGTGCTTTTTCTTGTTATAGAACAAGCTAACGTTTACACTTAATACACGAGTTGTGCCCCTTAGGTTATGATCTGAATTAAACCGTATGGTGCGAAGCAAACTCGGAACTCCTGCAGCAAACAACAAAAACCAAAGGAAGGCCGTTAGTCTTTTTTGTTTTAATGCGAGCAGGAAAAGTACAAGATTGAGAAAAACAAAAAGGGGTATTCCGTAAGATAAAAATGCAGCCGGCCAGAAAATATGTGGTGGAATTCGTAAACTCACATAGCTAAGCAGCGTTATCAAAACCACCAACGTGATGAATATTTTTCGGTAAGGTTTTTTTGAACGCATTGTGGAAATCTATGATCTTAATTCCAGGGCTTGTAACCGCTTTAGCAGGGGAGGATGGGAGTAATGAAAGAATACATACCACGGATGGGGATAGAGATTGCTGAGGGTATCTACCGATAACTTTTTCAAAGCGTTGGCAAGGGCAGTTCCGTCAAATGTATTTTTTGCATAGGCATCGGCTTCAAATTCATTTTTGCGACTCAGCATACTCATCAGGAGTCCGGTGATGCCGGAAATAGGAGAGAAGAGTATAGTGAATGCAATCAGGTTGAGGTGAATGGCTTGTTGTGATCCTCCCAATGCCGCAGAAAGTTTTTCATTAAACACCATCGTAGATAGCACGAACAACACGAAGAATACCTGCAATATCGAAATCAGGTAGGTGAGGATGATATGCTTTTTTTTGAAGTGCCCGACTTCATGCGCCAGAACCGCCACCAGTTCATCGGTAGTGTGATTGTTGATGAGAGTATCGTAAAGTACAATCTTTTTCTTTTTTCCAATGCCGGAAAAGAAGGCGTTGGCTTTGGCCGATCGCTTTGAGCCATCCATGACAAAGATGTTTTCGAGCGGGAAGTCAACCTGCTTTGCGTAGGTAGTGATGGCCGTTTTTAAATCACCTTCTGCCAGGGCTGTGAGTTTGTTGAACAAAGGCAAAATGAGGGTAGTGTAAAACATGTTTACAATCAGGATAAACAGGGCTGCCACCATTCCAAACCATATCCAAAAGTCAGGGCCAATCCATTGTATGAGGTAAATGAGCAGCGCCAGTAATCCCCCGCCTACAATCGCACCCAATGCATACCCTTTTATTTTGTCAGCAATGAATGTTTTGGGAGTGGTTTTATTGAATCCAAACTTTTCTTCAATTACAAAGGTGCTGTACCATTGAAAGGGCAATGTAAGCAGATCCGAAGCGATCATAATCACACCAAAAAAAATCAACGCCAGTACGATCTCATTCGGAAAGTGTGGCCTTACCAGAGAATCAATCCAGCCAAAACCACCGGTAGCCAGCATTGTAAACGACAGGATAAAACCAAATGCGGCCGTAATAAAGGAGAACCTGGCCTGTGTGCGCTGGTAGTCAAGCGATCGGTTATATTTTTCTGGATTATAGAAGGTTGCAATTTCTTCTGGTATGTCTTTCCGAAGCGCTTTCAGATTCAAATAATCGAGGAGTTGGTCAAAGGCGTAACTTAATAGCGCGATGCCTAAAATAATTTGAAGAATGGTTTCCGGGCTCATGCTCTTAGTTCAATAAATCAGTAATTGCCCGGTTTACCTTTTGAAAATCAAAGCGCTTCAGAATCTCCTGAAAGTTAGACTCAATTTTGGCAGTCATCAGGTTGCCAATACTTCCTTCGTGTGTGTGGTTAATGTGGGTTGTGTAACTGAATTTTCCTTGTTCAATATCCAGGCCTACTTTTTTATAAGCATCCCGGAAGGGCATACCGCCCAATACCAGTTTGTTTACTTCCTCTACACTAAACAAATATTTGTACTTTTCATCGGCCAGAATATTTTCTTTCACCTGCAGGGAAGAAATCATAAGGTGTGTCATGTGCAAGCAATCCTTCAGGGTTTGGATGGCCGGGAAGAGTTTTTCTTTTAGCAATTGCAAATCGCGGTGGTAACCGGATGGTAAGTTGGTGGTTACCATACTCAACTCATTCGGTAATGCCTGCAGGCTGTTACACTTGGCCCGTATAAATTCGAATACATCCGGATTTTTTTTGTGTGGCATGATGCTGGAACCCGTAGTCAATTCATCCGGAAAGGAAATGAATGCAAAGTTTTGATTCAGAAACAAAGTGCAATCCATTGCCAGCTTGCCGATAGATGCAGCTACATTGCTCATAGCCTGTGCCACGATGCGTTCGGTTTTGCCGCGCCCCATTTGTGCATAGGCTGCATTGTAATTTAAATCATCAAAACCTAAGAGTTGTGTGGTAAGTGTACGGTTAAGTGGAAAAGAAGATCCATACCCGGCTGCCGACCCCAATGGATTTTTATTCACTACCTGGTACGCGGCATGAAGCGTAATGGAATCGTCAGCCAGGCTTTCTGCGTAAGCGCCTAACCACAAACCAAACGAAGAAGGCATGGCTACTTGCAGGTGCGTATAGCCCGGAAGTAATTTGTCTTTGTGTTTTTCGCTTTGCGCGATGAGTAATTTAAAAACCTGTTCTATTGCCTGTGTGAGTTGCTCAATTTCATAACGCAGATAAAGTTTAATATCTACCAGCACCTGGTCATTACGTGAGCGACCGCTGTGAATTTTTTTACCCACATCGCCCAGTTTGCGGGTAAGCAAAAGTTCCACCTGAGAGTGAATGTCTTCTATACCGGCTTCAATTTGAAACTTACCAGACTGGATTTCGGCATAAATTTCTTTTAGCGCTATGCGCAGGGTATCCAGTTCGGGTTTAGTAAGCAACCCGATGGTTTCAAGCATGGTGATGTGAGCGAGCGATCCCAACACGTCAAACGGAGCAAGGTGCAAATCCAGAACATTGTCTTGCCCCGTGGTAAAGTCGGTTACTGTTTTAAGCGATTCTTTGTCTTTGCTCCAGAGTTTCATATTCAGTTCCCGATTTCTTTAAGATTAAAGATTCAATATTCAAGATTTTAAATTCAAGATTCAAACTTATAACACGAAACCGGTAACCTGTTGTTAAAGAATTTGTTCCAAAAGTTGAATATACGATTCAATTCCAGCCTCAATTTCGTGCACGTAGATAAACTCATCGGCACTGTGCGAGCGGGCCGAATCACCAGGTCCCATTTTAATAGAGGGTACCGGAATTAAGGCCTGATCGGAAGTAGTAGGGGAGCCATAGAGTTTTTTGCCGATGGACTTTCCGGCTACTACCAAGGGATGATCGTTGCTGATACCTGAAGGTCTGAGTCGGAGTGAGCGTGGAGTAACTTCGCACGAGACATGTTGCTTTACGATCTCCAGAATTTCTTCTAACGAATAAGCATCAGTTGCGCGTACATCCACTGTAAACCTGCACTCAGCCGGAACCTGGTTATGTGCCTGCCCGGCATTAATTACCGTTACTGACATTTTTACTTTACCAAGAGTTTCAGATTCTTTCGGGAATGAAAAGTTGCGAAACCACTCAATATCTTTTAGCGCATTATAGATGGCATTTACTCCTTCTTCACGGGCTGCATGCCCGGCCTTGCCTTTCGCCACACAATCCAGCACCATCAATCCTTTTTCGGCAATGGCAATATTGGTTAGTGTCGGCTCGCCAACAATGGCACAATCAATTTTTGGTAAATCATTCCAGATCAATTCAATGCCACCGGTGCCCGAAATTTCTTCTTCGGCCGTAGCAGCCATTACTAAGTTATATTTCAGGTTTGATTGATTGCTGAAATAAAAGAAGGTCATTATCAAGGATACCAGCGGGCCACCGGCATCATTGCTTCCAAGTCCGTAAAGTTTGTCATCTACAATATGAGGAGCAAAGGGATCGCGGGTATAACCCGGATTAGGCTTTACCGTATCATGATGGGAGTTGAGCAGGAGGGTTGGTTTTTTTGCGTCAAAATGTTCGTTGATGGCCCACACGTTGTTTCCTTTCCGGAAGGCCTTTATCCCATGATGTTCAAAGAAACCCATCAGTAACCCAGCAGTCTTGCTTTCTTCTTTACTGAAAGAAGGTGTAACTACGAGTTGCTGTAGTAAATCGATGGCAATGAAGGTAAGGTGTTC
>Ga0116144_10003495_pt1 | contig 15640 bp, 19 predicted proteins | sample AD_UKC035_MetaG_FD_89746 | JGI IMG/M metagenome (GOLD analysis project Ga0116144, IMG submission 89746) | Active sludge microbial communities of municipal wastewater-treating anaerobic digesters from USA - AD_UKC035_MetaG | ecosystem: Engineered > Bioreactor > Anaerobic > Digestate | place: USA...
CCTTCAAAACATTCACCATCCGAAATCAAACAGTAAACATTTCTATTACGATCAGCAAGTGCCATCCCTAAAGCTATTGTAAGTCCATGCCCCAAACTACCTGTGGAGCACTCTATTCCACATTCTTTACATCTCTCTGGATGAGTACCATGCTCATTAAAAATCCTTTCAGTGGGAATACCCCGATGCTTCTCAATTACTGCATATAATGCAAGGCCACAATGTCCACAAGATAAAATAAAAGGTTCATTCTCTTCCTTTGTTTGATATATTTCATCTATGATGTCCACAGCAGTTAGACAACTTCCAAGATGAGATAAACCCAACTTCTTCGATACCTCTAATATTTTATTATGCAATTCATTCATTCTTTAAAATGTCTTTTATACAATCACATACATATTTCACATCTTCATATTCAAGTCTGTGCCCACTTGGTAAGTTTAATCCCCTTTCCCCTAAGAACCTTGCCGTAGAATTATTTGCATTTTTAAACATCCTAAACGAACTTATTGGAGGGAAGAATGGACGAGTATCAACATTCCTGTTTTTTAACTCATGTATTAATTCAACTCTACTCATCTTGACTTCCCTATGTAACACCATCGAAGTCATCCAATATATAGGATCTGCATAAAGAGTATGATGAGGTTTGTCATTTAGGAAAATGTAATCAATACCTTTCAATTCTTCATAGTACCAATTAAATATTTGTTTCTTTTTTGCAATTAATTCATCAATCCGTTCAAGCTGAGCCAAACCCAAGGCTGCTTGTAAATTTGACATCTTATACTTAAATCCTATATCCCCTATCTCAAACCCACTTGAAATTCTGCCGTGCTCCGCATAATGCTTAGCTTTCTCATAGAGCTCGGTATTACTTGTTACTAACATACCCCCCTCGCCTGTAGACACCATTTTCGCGCCTTGGAAGCTAAAACATCCAAAAGTCCCCCAACTCCCTACTTTCACACCTTGATATTTTGCTCCAAGTGCCGGTGCGGCATCCTCTACAATCCACAAGTTATGTTCATCCGCAATATCTAGAATATCTGACATATCTGCAGGATGCCCATACAAATGAACTGGAATTATTGCTTTGGTACGAGATGTTATCTTTTCACGAATTGACTGCTGATCAATACACCAAGTATATGGAAGTACATCAGCAAATACAGGTTTTGCCCCCGTATAGCAAACGGCAGCAGCAGTTGCAATCCAACTCATATCTGGAACGATAACTTCGTCTCCTTTACCTATACCAAGTGCTACCAATGCTAAATGTAAGGCACCTGTACAGGAAGAGGTAGTCATTGCATGTTTTACTTCAAGGTATTCAGCAAATGCTTTTTCAAAACGTTTAATGTAATCTGCCCAATGTTCGTCATAACAATTGGTTACCGCATCAGTCACATAATCTATTTCCTTTTGTGTGATTGATGGACCTGCCGTTAATATCATCTTCTGCCTTGTCATATACTTATTCCAATCTGTATTCATCATTTTATTCTTCCAATTTCATACATAGAAAATATTGTTCTGGTATTCTACCTCCAGGATCTTCCATAGGCTCCCAACTTATCATGTCTTCTTTTTCAACTCTATAAAGAGGAATTGAATGCAACGTCTTAAATCCAAGATGTCTATAAAACCTAACTGCATGCCAATTGTGTGATAAAACTTTTAAATATATATCTTTCAATCCTAACTCTTGTTTCCCCCAAGTCATAATGGTTTGCATTGCGAATCTCATTAATCCTTTCTTGATTGCCTTTTCTCCTCTTACCACATTATCTATCTCACAACTTTGGGTTTCAAAATTGAAAGAAGAAAATCCTAAGTGCCCAATTGGAATGCTGTCCATTGTATATACCATGAACAGTATTCGATCTTTTCTAGGTAGCAAAATATTATCAATCCAATTTTTTGTCTTCTCTTCAGTATTTTCAAACAAATTAGCAAACCCTATTTGATTATCTGATCTCCACTTACAAATAAGGGAAACCCATTCCGGCCTACAATAATATGTCACAGGTACCAATGTTCCTTTCGTTTCGTCTCCTACAATAATAGGAATAGGACGATTCCTACTACACTTGTAAAAATCAAAAACTAAATGTACCTTTGTTTCAAAATCGTTCATAATTTCAATTATACACTTTCTTCAAAACTTCTAATCACATCCTCTATATATACGAATACATTATTACCATAATGAGGAGCACAGCCCATAAAGAAAACTTTATCAAGTACCTTATTGGCTTCGGGATACTTCTTATAATCATCCAAATGACTATACCCTGGATGCAATAATATATCCCCAGAGAAATAATTCCTGGTTTGTATTTTATTCTTTTCCAAATGTGCTACCAATCTATTCTTTATTCCTTCTTCTTCACATATGAAAGGAACACCAAACCAATGCGTATCTGCCTTCTCAAATCGAAAGACTCCCTTTACCTTCTTTGGCAGGTGAGAAGTCACAATCATTTGAATTACTCTTTTAGCAGACTTCCTACGATATTCAATTGAATTAAACTTTTCCAATTGTACCAATCCAATAGCTCCCTGTAAATCAAGTGGTTTAAGATTATATCCCATATTGGAAAATACATACTTATGATCCACTATCCCATCATGCAGTGGTAACCACTTATCAAAACGTTTTCCGCAGGAACCGTCCTTCAACATATTACAAACACCAACGCAATGACAATCCCTTCCCCACCATGCAATGCTTGTCATTAATTTACTCAATCCTTCATCATCTGTACATACCATTCCTCCTTCTCCTGTACTTATATGATGTGCAGGATAAAATGAATAGGACGAAGCAACGGCATATTCGTTTAGGTATTTTCCATCCCACTTTGAACCTAAACTATCACAGTTATCAAGAATCAATTTCAAATCGTACTTATAACAAATCATAAGTAACTCATCCATGTTTGGAGGATTTCCAAGTACAGGAGATAAGAATATTGCTTTTGTACGTTTGGTTATTTTCTTCTCAATTCCACAAATACAAAAATTCAACGTGTCCCATTCAATATCTACAAAGACAGGCTTAAGATTATTTTGACATAATACAGATATTGTGGTGGGAAAACCTACCGGGGATACAATTATTTCATCCCTATCTTCCCAACCATAATATTTCTTTAACGCAGTAATCATGACAAGATTCGCAGAGGAACCACTGTTTACCATTAATGAATGTTTGACATGAAACTTCTCACTAAACTTTCCTTCAAAGTCATAAACATTCTCCCCTGAACTTACCCAACTGCCATTCAATAAAGCTGAAATGGCAACCTCTATTTCCTGTGAATCCCAATACATTCCTGAATAAGGAATTAATGTCTCCCCAGGTATGAAATTTGATCCATACAAATATGGAGGGGTATGATTCCCAGCCAAATTACTTATTTGTTCACGTACTGTCATAATTCTTTTAATTCATTATATAGTGGTCTTTTACTCCAATATCTTCTTTCACGTCCAAATGCTCCAGGATCTTTCTTGAAGTTCTCAGCACAAAGAGGATTCTGATCATTATAAACATACAATACCTTTTCAATATATTTGGTATGCTTTAATCCAGCCATCTCAACCATTGGATACATAAAGGCATTGTCAAATGAATGATTTGGCAAATGCCCTTGATACAATAAATCTTCGTACTTGATCTTTCTCCACAATTCTATTCTACAAGTAATAAGATGTGAAGTAAACCATTTTCCACTTCTGCGGTACGTCTTTGTATCTGTAAGGGGTTTACAAAAGTCTGCACCTATTGCTCCACTGCTGCTAACAAAACTACCATAAGTCAACCAAATGTCTTTGTCCTGGTAAACATTGTTAAGGTATTCCAAAACATCATTACTGTACAACCAATCATCCCCACTAAGCAATACAAGTATATCTCCATCCTGTGAAAACGAATTTATTCCCCTTATGAAATTTACACACCACCACTCATTAGGTACGAAATTACGAATACCATAGAAAGGTTCAGGATATTGACAAACGATTTCCCAGGTACCATCGTCCGAAGCATCATCCATTATTGGAACAATATAGTTCTTGTAAGTCTGCTGCATAACAGAATCCAAGCACTTCTTTATGAAAGCAACTGCATTCCGCTGAGTAACTAATATCAAAAACCTATTGTTCATATGGTAACAATTTTTCAATCCAAGGTAACGCTATACACCTACATAAAGGATGCAATGGGATCATACCTTCTATCGTATCCAAGTCAAATACTTTCCCTTCCATATGAGCACACTCTGAGCATACTCTATTATCCCCTGCCGTTTTCCATTCAGCCTTAACTTTTATTCCAACAACGCCCCAATTACGGTATTCCTGTATTGTGGCAACATGATGTGCTCGTATTACCTCCGTGCGGGCTAAAAGCTCGGCTCTGCGTAAGGCAGGAAGTGTCCGACCCATTGTATCCTGTAGGCCAAGATCTCCTAAATGCTCGCCGTTAATAGCCGCTACCAGCTTTCTTGCTAGAAGGGCAGGGCCATCCCCGTCTGCCAACCCTTGTGCCAGTATTCTGCTTATGGTACTATCCATTGCATCGGTAATCCCTTTCAAGTCCTTAAAGACTCTGGTATAAAGTAATCCCAACCGATCAACATGGAAAGGTTGGTTTACAATAGCCATGATACCTCCTGAGTCCTCAATGGAAGGAATTATATGCCCTGCCAATAGCATTTCGTAACGAGCTCTTATGACTCCTCTTTTATATGAATCCGCAATGAATAAATTAGTCCAAACTGCCTCCACTCCTGTTCCTACTTGTTCAATGTCTTGAATAGTTAAAATACCCCGTTGCACTTGTCTTTCCAACCATTTCATAAAAGCTGCCAACTTCTCTTGGCTCCTTGGAAAAGCAAAGGATCCCTTTACTGGTGGGGTAATTTGTAATGTATGTATCTTTTCCTTCAACTCAAAACAATCATTCTTTCCAACACCTATCCTAATGGCTCTTATAAGCTCTTGAAACCTACGTTTCATTTCCCTTGCAAACACATTCCTTAAGACTGTCGTATGCGTAGGGTCATAATTCATACGGAATGTTTCAGTATATGTTTCTACCACTTCCATTACTTCACTGGTTTTGGCTTAGGTTTTGATTTTGCTGTACCTGCTCCAGGTGCCATTACAGGCTTTGGAGGGTTAACTTCATTCTCAATAGCCTTAATAACCTTGGCATTTAATTCTTCCTCTGAAATAACTTCATCACGCATTGCATTAATCAATGTAATTTGATCCTTACTAAAGCCCAAGAACATTTCATTAAACGCATTAGGAGGAACAATAGCCTGAGCCATTGGTGAATACGTATATTCACGTAAGGCATTGGCTCTTGACTTACCTACCTCTACTCTTGCCTTCTCACTTAATGAGTATAGATCATTCCATTTAACTGAGTACTTAGTTGACTGAGGTTTTGGTAATACCTGAAGTTCTATTAATCTTCGAACGAAAGGACGTATAATATTTAATTCAGCAAATTCTTCTCGTCTAGCTTGAACATATTCCTTCCATTCCGTACTATCCTGAGCACTTGACAACTCCCCTCTTTCACTTCCACTTAATATACGTTTGGGAATACCTGTCACCGCGGATATCATTGTTAATTGTACATCAACATGATTGGCAGGATCCGCTATCTGTTGGGCTAATGCTTGAATATCTACTCCCTCATTAACCAAGAACCTCCGTAAATCAGCTTCATACTCATCCAACTCCTCATTCAAGTCCTCACGCATTTGAGGAGTCATTTGATAATCTGGACTAATCTTTGCTTCATATCCAGGTCTTGCCCCTCTCCAAAACATTTCAGCGTCCCCTCCTACCAACTTTTCCAAATCTATTAACCTATTGAAAGGAGCTTCGAGTCTTGGAGTACCATACACCTCAGATTCCAAAAGATCATCAGTAATATGAACCACTCTGGTATAATGTACAGCAATAGGAATGCTTGTCTTTAATTTGACATCTTGCACCTCTAACTTATAAATCAAAGGTTTTCCATATCTTTCACTGGTTGCCTCTTCATCAAGTTTAAATATTGTGGCTGTGCTTTCCCCATATGGTCTTAAATATTTCAGGATCCTCTTGCCTGCCTTTACTGGTTGAGCAAATCCGTCCCTGCTCTTGACATCGTCCAGTCCAAGTAATAAAATACCATATCTTCCTAATCCTGTTAATTTGTCAACTCTTGAAAATATCGACTTTAATCCTATATCTGTATTTAACTCATCCCATGCTCTTTCAAACTCGGTATCTTTTGCAACACCAGATTCCATAAGATCAAGAGGACCTTGCCATGTGGCTTTGACAGGACGATCTATAATAGCCTTAGCCATGTCATGTCTGGCATACTTTAGTAAGAAGTCTTCATATTTTATCTCCTTCTCATATCCAAAACTTTTATATATGTCCCGAAGTCCTCCAAACTGAATTCCAAGCCTTGATGCAAGTTTTGCTCGAGAGACAAGAGCACTGGCTAATGTCCTTATTTGATCCTCTGATAACTTCTTCCTTTTCATCCTCTGATCTTTTTATGAGTAATAATAACCTGGGCTGTATTTCAAGCCCAGGTAATCATCCACACACCTCCTTATCCATCTACCGATTTAAACATCAGTATAATGGAAGTAATAGCACCCCATACGGCCACAACGGCGTTTACAACTGTCGTTGCGTGGGTCTGCAGCTCACCCTGCTGTTCGGGTGTAATCACTCCAAATCCTACCAAGATTGTAAGAACCAATGTTATGATCCCTGCAATGGTGGTCACCAAGTTCCGGGAGGGAACCTGACGATCATAAAAATTTCTGCTCAACTTTGCCATGGCACATTTAATTTAAGTTAATACTTGCTTATTGATAAGCATTGAATTCCCCTCCAATGTAGGGGTTTGGTTATAATCTTTGTTTGGTAAGAACTCTTTTACTTTTTCAAACCAAGTCTTGTATGTCATATTACCAACAAGTGTATGATACATAAAATATGAACCTACACCATATACCTTTCCATCTACCTCTATTTCACCAGAAGTTTCGTTTTCACCGCACGTGCTGAAAACAATCCACTTCATATCTTCATACCAACGCCTCTTGATACGAACATAAGGTTTTACTTCAAAGTTCGGTGGCATGAAACGGCACCTACGTGGATTACGAGTTATTGTCCCTGAAAAACAACTGTCAATAATTAGTAATACCGTTACACCTTGTGGGATGAATTGTAACATTTCATTCATTTCATCATCAATCAAGTTACCATCATAAAGACACAAAGCTTCGTCATACCCATCAATTTCATCCCCACTTCTATCTTTCACATAGGTCCCATGTCCACTGTAATGAATTACAATCACATCATTCTCCACAGCATTAAAAATGGCGTATTGAACCTGGTTTTTGAAGTTCTCTATTGAAACCTCAGAATCTGTGAACTTCCTCATTTGAAATCCAGGAAGCCTGGTCACAGCCAATTCAACATCATTTAAGCATCCTTGGAGATCATTGTCAAATCCTTTGTAGTCATTAATGCCAAACAATAGTGCAACCCTGGGATGATGTTCCCAAGTAGGGGGCTTCGGGTTACCCCCTCCAAATAACTTCTTTAACCAGCTCATACACATAACAAAAATCTTAGTAATGATTATATAATACTAAAGTATCCCCTGCATGATGGAAAGTCCAATAACGAGAACCAATTCCATTAATCGCATGCGCCGGATATGTCCAAACCATCATCCCATATTTATAAAAGGTACTATCCTGTGAATCACGAGTTAATCCAAACTGCTCATATGGAAACGTTTCATCAAAATTATCCATAAGGGATGCTATCATACGATCAGCTCTATTATACATTTCATCAATCTTATTGTACGTATTCGCTTCTAATCCCATTCCATTAATTACAGGAGGAATGGTATCAAGCAATTGTACGGTAAATGAAACTTGGGATGAGTTATTGAAAACATCCGTTGCCTTTATAGTCACACTTACCAACTGATTGGTAGAACTTAACAGAAACCCTGGTGAAGGTGTTTGTATAACCTGAGCCAATGCACAGTTATCAGTAACCGTGACTTGTTCCACATAATTTGGGAGAGGTGCACTGCAATTCTCTCCAGCATAAATAAACTGGGGAGGGATCTGCGAAAGTGTGCAAACACAACTGCTGCACAAAACAATCATAAAGAAAAATAACAGTTTTTTCATTTCAATTAATTTTAGTAAATACTTAACTTATATATTCATTTATATTTTTTACTTCAAATCCTATCACTGTTACCTTCGTATATTGATATTTTTTCTGACATAGATAATTTTATCGTATGTGGTCTCATCCTCCCCAGAAAGCCAGTATCAGCAAAAAGACAAACAGTCCTCCGGTAATGTATTTAAGTAATTTGGTCATGTCATTTTTTGTTTATCCCCATGTGGTACGATTACTTATTGTGTATTTTGTCATAATTTATTTTCGTGTCGTTGATACCGTAAGCCACTATGTAGGATACCCAGTCCCATTAATTGTGAAATTAATAATATCTAATCCCTCGGTATCTACTGCAAAATCAGGTTCTTCTGATTCATTCGTAAAATTAGTAATGGTTATATTTTGGCAATCCTCTCCTAATTGAAATGCAGCTCTATGGTCTTCTCTCATTGTTTTTACCAAAACATTATCCATTGTAATATCTTCTATGTCTTCTTTTGCCGGTGCAACAGTTCTAAATGACGTATATCCCGTATAAAGAACCCCTCCGCAATAGTTAATTAAAACATCATTAAAGGAAATATCATGTACTTTATTGCCATCCCCACATATAATTATATATAAATGATATAACTCTCTGAATACTTTAATATTATCAATATCAATATTATAAATATCTCCTGTTGTATATGCTGAATGGAATAGCGTAGAATCCATAAAACCACCCCTATCTCCCGCATTAAAAGCAAAAAAGTCATCACCACACCAACCACGTATATTATTTATTGTAATATCATGTGAACCCCAACCAATTGTAATACCATCCTGATTAAGCGTTTCTGTTTTATAATCAAGATAAATATTATCATATACCCCGTTGCTATTGCGTACTCCTCCGAGTGCTACATGAGGACGATCTGATATTATAATCCCAGATATTTCAAAACCATTGACTTTTTTAAATGTTGCAGCCGTATATTTATAAGACTCAGAACTATTAAATCCATGAGTAGTATAACACTTAACACTATTAAAAGGATTTGCTTCAATATTATTAATTGTATTTCCGTCAAGTATAAAATTCCCAAGACCCTTAAAATTAACATTTACATTGCCATTAGTAAAGTCGGAATTTCTGAAAAAATTATCATAAGCCCCATCTGCTAATTTTAATTTAGCATTTTTACCATAAACGGTTCTATTGCTGGGGATTTTAATGCTCTCAGAAATTAAAAAAATACCATTTTGCAGAATAATGTCATCTGCTAAAATAGCTTGATTTATTGCAACGCTACAATCAGTTATTCCGTCAGCTTTTGCTCCATATACTCGTATATCTATCATGGTATCATTGTGTTAAAATCTTTTTTCGTAATATATATATCTCTCAGATGCGTTTCAGTTGCGAGGTAACCTGTTGATGTCATTGAAATTCTAGTTACCAAGCCAGTAACATTTGTAGCTACATAACTACCAACAAGCACCCATGCGTCATTCGACCATTTATAAAAATGTAACGCATGAGTAGGTGTATATTTAATTTTGAATATCACAAATTCATATTCTCCAATGTCTAAATCATACACATAACTTGTTCCATTATAAATTCTAAAATGCAAATTTTGATTTATATTATCAAATCGCTGTATTGCAAATATATTCTTAGTACCGAATGAGTAGGTAAGCGACCTATAAATAGTCGGTTTGTAAATATCCATTAACGAGCCTGCAAATACTCCATAATTCATGGTTATTACGGCAGCTATATTATTTTCCCCTGCTGTTGAACTAACCCCAAGAGATCGCATTATTATTGCGTTATTCTGTTCAAATTCTACTGATAACGGCTGTGGATTTGTAATAGTCCATACTTCCTCATCTATTATATCTCCGTCTGCCGGATAGTCGAATAAAGCTGTTGATGAATTAATTGCAAATAGTAGGTTATCTATTGCATCACACATCACATTCATATCAGTTTGGTCTAACTCATCTCCTGCATAAAATAAACCGATGGTATCATCAGCAAATAGTGAAGCGTCAGTTCCATTATTTGCAGCAAGATTATGCATCGTAGCATTCGGGAGAGCAACGCTATTGTTAGTAATGTCCGAGCTTAGAACCCTATCCCTGCATATATTTATTGTTGTAGCGTTTTTTCTATTTATATTAAATAGGAGATTAGTACCTACTGTACTTGTAAAGTTATGCAAGTCGCCATTAACCCTTACCCTAACGGTATTGTAGGAAACTTCTGGATTTATATAAGTTCCATTCCCAGTTATGGCAATGCCATGAAATTGTGTACCAGATGAAGCAGGTCTTATATTCCGAAACCAATACCCCACAGAACAATTATCCTGAGTATAAAGAGTTCCACCATCAGATACAGGATTGAATGTTGTGTCAATATATGCTGAATTTGCACTGTCTCCTGTAAAACCTTCAAGTAGCGTATAGTCAGGAGCATGAGCGGAGAGCGTGGCTTTTCTTGCAGGATTATTCCACCAAATCAAAGCGTCTTCTGCTGATGGCATACCTGCAAAATAAGGAATTATGCAAGCTAATTTTGCCCAAACATTACGGCTATCTGAATTTGCACCAAGAAGATAAGCAATAAAATCGTTCTGAGCATTCGCAACAGCGAGCGATGGTTTAACGTCCAATGTTGCATATAGCTCTTTATATTGTTGAGTCCAGCCGCCTCCTGCACTTGCTAGTGCAACTTCCCCTGTGACTTGTATTGTCACATCAACCGTTAATTTATCTTCTGCTTCCATAGTTAATGGTATTTCGATTACCAATCCTTCAAATTCCAAAGTCGTATCTTCATCATCTGGTAGAGTAATCCTATAATCACGAGCCACATCAATTTCAAAATCTTGTTTCATTAACTCGTATTCAGATCGAGTGAAGTTCATATTTAAGGTAAGGGTCCCCCCTTCCATGAATCCTGTAATGAATTCATCATAGCCCCCATCCGTATCCAAGGCAGTCACTTCAATATTTTCTTTATTCATGGTAGGACCTTCAATGGCATTGATCTCCGCTATAAACTGCCAAGCAGAGCCACTCCATCGTTCAAAGGTTGTTCCTACACCAGCTATTGCGTTTGCCATTTTTCAAATTTTTATTTGTGATAATCTTCTGTATCCTAAAACCCTACTCAATGCATAGGGATTGATTCCTATCATATTCTCTTGGTTCCCTCCTAAACTGTACACCAAAGGTTTTTGTACATTGATATACAATCCAACATGGCCCAACTTAGAATCCTTAGTACCTCTCCAAAAGACTACGACATCACCTAACTCAGGCTCAATAATTTCCTCCCCTACTTCTAACCATGAACGAGCATTTAGCTTCCCACTCCTTTCATATCCAAGCCTTTTACAAAACCAACTCAAGGCTGCACTACACCAAGGGGTCTCATCATCATTAACCCACTCATAGCCAATATCATGAAACATCTTAACAATCTCCGGATTGTGCTGAGGACCAAAGACTTCCTTTAGTCCATAATATTTTAACATTTCACGTAATAATTCATTCATGGTACTTTCTCCCAAGCTTTTTCAATTACAACTTTGACACCAACAATCTCAACAACCACAACGATAACAGCAACAGAAATAATAAACAAAGCTAATATAGCAACCCATCTCTTTTTAACCCAAATCTCCCTACCTTGAACTCTCTTTTCCAACTTTCTAAAGTCCTCCACTACCACTTTACGATTCTCTGATTCCTGCTTCAACTTAAATACATTACTATTCTGTTCCGCAACGTAATCACTTAATCCTTGTATTCTACTGTTTACTATTTCCATTTCAGCTTCAATCTGAACGGCAGAACTGCGTAATCCTATACGCATTTCCTCTTTCAATGCACTAACACAGTCTTTGTGTGCTTGGTTCATTTCAGCAATAGCTCCAAGTATAACAGAGAATTCAGACATCGTATATTTTGATATTAATGACTACCAATCAAATCCAAACGTCACTTTACCACTGATAAAGTCATTGTCATTCACCCAACCTCGCCAACGAACTCCTGCCGCCGTGTCAAGTATAGCAATACGATGGCCCGCTTCAAGTGGAAGCCCAATAACCAACTTGTAATTTTGCCAACCAAGATCACCAGGACATTTGAATTGAAGATTAACAGTTACATCAGAGGTATCAGAAGCTCCTGACGAATCTGACTCGTACTCACGAATGGAAAAGAAAACTTTGTCTATCTTCTTTGTCCTTCTTAACTCACGAATACTAATTTCCTGTGTGCCATACCCAGCCAACCCTGGTTTAGTATCCACTGTGGCATACTCATAGCACGTACCTGAACTTTGACTGTTTGCCATGTCTTATCTTTTTAAGGGTTGATTGACTTCACTCTTTTCACACTCACAGCTTTCTGACCTCTTTTGCTGTCAACCAATTCAAACTCTACTGCATCGTCTTTCTTTATCTTTTCAAGAAGACCAGTAGCGTGTACGAAATGTTCATTTCCAGTTCCATCTTCAATAATGAATCCGTAACCTCTTTGTTCATTGTAGAATTTAATTACTCCAACCATTGCATTAAGTATTAATTTTCGTTATTCTCTTTCCTTTTTGATACTTTTTATATAATGTAACATTTGTAGCATTACCATCTTCAATGGTAAAACTCACAACGTCATATTTTTCAACATTCCACTTTGGTCCTTTTTCTACCTGAGCCGTAATGGAGGGTCTCTTAAATGGATATATAATACCTGTATCTATATCCACCAAAGTTCCACTGTTTGGAGTCTTAAACCTCCAACGGTTTTCCATCTTTATGACTCTACCGTATGCCATTATCTTAACCTCCGTGCTAATTTTTTACCCACTAACTTATTAAAAGCCCCTGCAGCTGCATCCACTTGGTCCTTATAGGTACTATATGGAAAGAACCTATGTTCATCAATAAAGTCACGATTCCAAGGAGCCCTTAAAAGTTTAACCCCTCCATTGTTTACCTGTACCGAATAGTTATCAGCTCGTATAGCTTTCTCTCCAGTTGGTCTTTCTGCATAAACTAAATATCCAGCCAAGCCTAAAATACTACTTTGAGCTGATTCCTTCCCTCCTGATCCTGGTTCTTGCTCTACCCATATAATAGTATTGTATCCATCCATCCTTGCTGTATCCTGCATGATAGCTTCACGCTTCTCAGCGGCCCAACGCCCACGTCGAACGTCTTCAACAATCCAACGCCCACTGGCTACTTGACACATCTTAACTCCTGCCGTATATGCACCAGCGTTCATTGTTCCAGCCTTATCCCAATAACGAACGGACTTTATAATATGCATCGGGGCCGGGAGCTCCTCAATAATCTCAAAATTCCCTACTTTGAACATTCCACCCCCCGGAGGGGTAGGATCTTGTCCGATCTGCCCAGCATATCCATACTGCCCTAAGTCTGCCTCTAAGTCGTGCAAAACCTTCCAGGGGAGCCTATTGGGATCCATTAGATCATCCTTATAATACTGTGCCAGTTCAGGGGGATTTACTTTGTCAAGGTATAGACGACATTCACCAGGTAAACAAATATGCTTGATGTTAGATTTTCGCTTAGCTAATAAATGACCCGTAGGGTCATCCTGGTGTAATCTTTGCATTATTAGTACGACTGGAGTAACATCCTTGTCAGTCTTACGGGTAGGCAACGTCTGTTCCATCCACCTATTGGCTGAGGCTAATTCTACTTCCGATGCAGCCTGTTGTGGATTCAACGGGTCGTCTACAATTAAAATGTCACCATGAAATCCAATTAAAGTACCACCCACGGAAGTACTGAACCTAGATCCCCCTGTCAGGATCCGGCGACTTTCTCTACCTGGGTTGATCACCTTTTTTACGATTTTGAAATTGGATTTTGTATCCTTGTCTTCCTTGATGTCAATCTCAGGATACATTTCTTGGAACTGCGTGGATCGAATTAAGTCTCTGCAGTATTCTGCAGATTCCATTGAAAGAGCTGATGAATAAGACGCAGTAATAAATCTCATCCAATACCACCTTGTCCAACACCATGCTGGGAACATAATGGAACAAGTAATCGTCTTCGTACTTCCGGGGGGTACATTAATAATTAAATCGTGTTCACGAGGTTCGCGTGCTGCCACGCGGAGAGCGAGTTCTTCCAATTCGTTGCATAAGTACTCAATGTGCCAATTATGTTTGAATTTATGTGCAGATACGACAGGCCAAAAATACTGTAAAAAATGGTATAGTGATCGATTATTTAGCTCACGCGTGACGGCAATCGGATTCTTCAATGCTTCCGCAATGACAGTCGGGTCAAATTGTACTTCGTCCCTTCTCCGAATTTTTGATTTAATCACCGTCTCCTGCATGTTCTCCCAATATATTTTGAATACCTAACTGCTCTATCACCTTCAGCTGATCAGTCGTAAACTTGGATAAGTCTAGCTTCCCAACGTTCAAAATATTTAATTGACGTATGTCAGCCTTCGTCCCCTCGTTGACATTAGCCCATCCCTGATCACGTCCCTTAATTGCTAACCACTTAAAAATTGCCATCGTGTCAGGGGGCATAAACCTTTTGACTGTTGTCACCGTGGGGACCCCTTTGACATATGACAAATGTTCTTCCTCATATTCAAACCCCGTGGCTTTCTTATACCCTGCATAAGCCACCTCTGAATTTGCGTGCATCCTTCCCCTCTTGAGTGCGTCGCGAAATTTCGTCTTCGTCCTCTTCCAATATTCTATGGTTTGAACGTTGCACTCGAAGAAGTCTGCAATTTCCTTGTCAGATGCCCCCAACAATGCCAGCTTGAAAGCCTGTTTTGGGCGATCCTCATTCCATTGACGTACTCCAGTGCAACTCATCTGTCATTATGTTTACTTCGTTTCTCTTTATCTAAAACGAAGTAAATTTACAAGACAGAATTTAGAAAAACAAATATTTTTTTAAGTTTGATTTCTATTCCCATCATTTAGAATGATAATGATACTCTAATTTATACTCATTATAAATAACAACCCACACCTATCCCTCCTGACTGGGTAAATCCCTACCCTCCACTAACTTGCATTACTCCCCTGATTTATTTCACATTTCCCTTCTCCTACTTTTTCGTTTATGTATATATACATTTCTTTTCAGGCCGATGTTTGATTGACTTTGTTTTGTATATATACAACTACTTATTTCACTATTGCATGAAATTCCAACATTTTCCAATTAAATTTTTACAAATTTTCAAAACTCCACTTTTTTCCAAAAAAAATTTGTACATTGGCCGCGGGCCTGTTCGCGCACCATTTCATTTCATAGGCGTCATTGAGGGAGGGGTGGGGCGTGATATGGTTGGCTAAGCCAATAAG
>Ga0116144_10003501_pt1 | contig 15631 bp, 9 predicted proteins | sample AD_UKC035_MetaG_FD_89746 | JGI IMG/M metagenome (GOLD analysis project Ga0116144, IMG submission 89746) | Active sludge microbial communities of municipal wastewater-treating anaerobic digesters from USA - AD_UKC035_MetaG | ecosystem: Engineered > Bioreactor > Anaerobic > Digestate | place: USA...
CGATCATCTGCGCAAATGCATGGCCCAGCGCGTCCTGCTCCGATTGCGGCGCGACCGCCACGGTGAGGTTGCCCTGCGCCAACTGCGCCGCCGCCGCCGCAACCTGTTGCTGATAGGCCACCATCTGCGTAAAGGCTTGCCCCAGCACGTCTTTGTGCGACTGGGGCGCAATGGCTACCCCCACGTCCCCGCGCGCCAGGCGTCCAGCGGCGCCGGCCATTCCCTGTTGATACATCACCATCTGGGCGAAGGCATTGCCAAGCCGATCGCGCGGCGACTGGGGCGCCACGGACACCATCACGTCTCCGCCGGCCAGGCGATCCGCAGCATCAGCCATCGCCTGTTGGTACGCGAGCATCTGCTGGAATGTGTGGCTCAACGCATCTGCCGCAGAACGCGGCTGCACCTGCACCGCCAAGTCGCCCTCCGCGAGCTGTCCGGCGTGCGTCGCCATCTCCTGAACGTAGACCCGCAGGGATTGGAAAGCCTGTAGCAAGGCGCCGGTCTCGTCGCCGCGCTGCGCCCAGGCCTGCGCCGCCGGGGTATCCATTTCCCCAAGGTCGCCCACCGCCAACTGCTGCGCCTGTTGCGTCGCCAACACCAAGGGCCGGGAAATCAAACGCGCGATCCACACACCGACCAGCGACAACAGCGCCGCGCACACCAGGGCCACCAGCAAACTCTCGACCATCGTTTCGCGCACCGCAGCGTTCACTTCTTGGAGGTCCTGCTCCAACAGGATACCCCACCCCAACGACTCCGCCAACGCGCCCTCCATCCGCCGATAAGCAATGACGGCGGGTTGACCATCCAAATCGGTCAAATCCCGCCGCCAATCGCCCTCGGCAGTATTCTTGAAGGCGGCCCACAAGACATCCGGCGCCGGTTGCATCAACTGGGTCTCATCGTGGGCATACAGGATGCGGCCCTGGCGATCCAGGAGCGCCGCGTACCCCGTCTCGCCAAAACGGATTTCGCTCAGGGCGTCGAAGACTACAGAGATGTCCACCGTTCCGCGCAAGATGCCAACGATGCCTCTTCCGTTCCGATCATAGACCGGGACGCCAATGTCAATGGCCCAGGAATCCGAGCTTTCATCATATTCGACTTCGCTGACAAAGACCTGCCCCTGACCATCGTTATACGCACTTTGCCACCACGCTTCATCGGATTGCACATAGTCGCTGGTGCGCGCCGTCATCGCCACGTTAACGCCGTACAAGTCGGTCGCGAAGACCTCCATTTCTTCTGGAAAAATCTCCCGAAAACGCTGCAATTCGGCGCTGGCGGGGTTGTTGGCAATTTGCGTCACCAACGATACGACCGAGGCATCGCCGGCGGTCCAGGCAGCATCCAGGAGCGCAGTCTCCGCCTGGATGGTGGCGGCGTCGCGCCCCGCGTAGCTCGTGTTGGCCGTTTCGAGCGCGTCAATAAGGGTGGGAGAAAGCGACAGGGCTTGCAAATTGGCGACGCTGCCGGCCACAATATCCGCGGCGCGCTGCACCGCCTCGTGCCCATAGGCGACCAATTCCTGCCCCTTGGTCTGAACCATACTGACAGAGAGGCGTTGGTAGTTGAAAATGGTCAGCGCGGTCACAGAAACCATCACAACCAACAACACGGTTCCCAGAATCTTGTTCCCGATCTTCCAATGAAGCGGGTAGAACCATGCGCGGCGACTTCTGGATGGTAATCCCTGAATCATCTCGCCCTCCTACCGTTTTAAGGGTCTGATCAACGCCTCTTAGCACTTGGCAATATTTGCTCCAAATCCAGCAACACGAGCAAACGATCGACGTCGCGCCCTTTGTCCTGAGTAGCAACGTGAACAATGCCGGCTATATACATTGAGTCCACCGGCATCACTAACGGTGAGGGTGGTTCAATGGCCCGCTCCGATACACGCAACACTTCAGTAACGGCATCTACAATCATCCCCACTTGCATCTGGCGAATCTGCGTTACCATAATACGGGTTTCTCGTGTGGGTTCACTCAGGGGCAATCCCAAACGCCGGCGCAAGTCCAGCACCGGCAAGACGGCGCCACGCAAGTTGATCAGTCCGGCGATATACGGCAGCGTATGCGGCACCGGGGTAATGCGTTGCAGTTCAATGATCTGTTCCACCGCCGCGATATCCACCCCGTACCATTCATCAGCCAACATCAAAACCACCAATTGCCGCTCCACGCCCGCGCCCTCGTCCTCAGACTCCCCCAGCGGCTCTTCAGAAACCATGAGTTCGTCCTCTTCCTCTTCGGGCATTCCATCAACGGCGCGCGCTTCTGCCATCCAATCATCGGACGCAGGAGGCTCTTCCGGGAGTTCAGATGAGATAGGCGATTCCAAAGATGGCGGGGCGCTCCCCATCTCAAAAACTTCAGACGCGGCGTCGGGTGAAGTAGCCGCCGCCGGCAGTTCTGACGCAACCGCCGGCGCGTTTGCCGCGGACGACGCATCCGTCGGGAACGGCGTATCCGCCACCGCCCCTGCGTCGGGAATGTCTGGCGGCGCGTTCACCTGGGGCATTTCGGATTCCACTGCCGCAGGGTTTTCCGCGGACGGGACAAAGAGGTTTTCCAAACCGGTCTCCAACTTTTTTTCTTTTCGAGGCATCGCTCACCCTCCCACAGAGTCTCCAGCGCCCTGTAACTTACCCAGCATTTCCCGAGCTAACTGCCGATACTGCTCGGTGCCGCGTGAACTCGGCGCATACAGGGTGATGGGTTCAGCAGTAGCAGCATACTCACGCAACCGCGTGTCCACGCCAATCACCGTCTCTAAAACCTGATCGGGGAAGCTCTGTTGAAGCTGCGTCAACACTCCCCGGCTAATGCGCGTGCGTTGATCGTACAAAGTCGGCAAAAAATAGATAGCGAGTTTAGGATTAAAACGCCCCTGCACGGCACGAAACACATTCAAGATCCGCGTCAACCGTCGAGCAGAGTAATACTCGCACTGCACCGGCGTCACCACATAAGAAGCCGCGACCAAAGCCATCAAGGTCAGGCCGCCAAGAGCCGGGGGCGTATCCAACAAAACAAACTCGTACATGCTGTTAAAAGAGGCCAGTTCGCGCGCCAACCGCCGTTCATAGTTGGGCCGTTCCGACAAGCGCCGTTCCACTTCGGCCAAACGCGGATTGGAGGGCAAGAGATATAACCGATCCACCGCTGTGGCGTAGACGACCGAGCGCCGCTGACCACCGGCCTTTTCACCGTCCACATCCAACACATCCGCGACCGACCAGGTCAACGCCTCCACATCCAATCCGGCGGCCACGGTCAAATCCGCCTCCGGATCCAGGTCTACCACCAGTGTCCGGCGTCCTGCCTCGGCCAAACACGCCCCCAATGAAAAACAGGTGGTGGTTTTCCCCACTCCCCCCTTACTGTTGCTAATCGCAATGATATGTGCCATACTACTTAAAGACCTCCCGTTGATATAGATTCAGCATGACAACGGGCGGGCAAAACCGACAGGGATGCTTCTCTCAAAACTGGCAGGAACTTATAAGTTTATTCTAGGGCAAAAGTAAGAATTTCACAAGAGGGTTTAACAACTTGTAACGCAGTCGTATCACTCAATACAAACAAAACAGGGCAAGTGCGCTCCTTGCCCTGTTTTATTTTCATTATGTGACTACCACGCGGTTCAATCCCAGGCGGCGGCAATCTGCGCCGCGAGGCGCGCATTATTCAGCAGCAAGCTCTCATTGGCGCGCTGCGAACGCGCCGCGCTCAACGCCACCAACCGCGCCAGAATGAAAGGCGTGACCGCCTTCCCTACCACCCCCTGCGCCTCGGCCTCCGCGACGGCGCGCTCGATGAGCGGTGCGATCTCCGCTGCAGGGAGTTCATCCTCAACGGGGACCGGCGCTGCAACGAGCAGTCCCTGCGAGAGGTGCAGCGCTCGTTGCGCGCGGAAAGCCCGCACCACCTCTGCGGCCTCCGTCACGCGCACATCCACCGGCAGGCCTGACGCGCGACTGTAAAACGCCGGGAACTCATCGGTCTGCCACCCCACTACCGGCACGCCCCACGTCTCCAGATACTCCAACGTGCGCGGCAGATCGAGAATGGACTTGGCGCCCGCGCACACCACCACGATGGGCGTACTTGCCAGCACCGGTAGGTCGGCGGAAATGTCTTCCGGGTGGCCGCGATGCACGCCGCCGATGCCGCCGGTCGCAAAGACGCGGATGCCCGCCCGGTGCGCCAGCAACGCGGTCGCCGCGACGGTGGTGCCGCCATGGCTACCCCGCACGCCGGCCAGCGGCAAGTCGCGCACGCTCACCTTCACCGCCGTCCGATCCGCTGCTAACGCTTCGATCTGCGCTTCACTCAACCCCACCGCCGTCCGCCCACGCCAGATCGCAATGACTGCCGGTATCGCGCCGTGCGCGCGAATGGCGTCCGCCATCCGGCGCGTGATGTCCACATTCGCCGGATACGCAAATCCGTGCGTGATCAACGCCGACTCCAACGCCACGAGGGGTTTTCCCGCGTCCAATGCCTGCCGAATTTCCTCACTCAGTACAAAGTCGTCCATAACGCCTCACTCGCCACTCCTAACTCGTACCCAACAATCGCACCGCCAACGCCGCGTACACCTCCGCCGCCGTGTAAACCTGCTCGATTTCTACATACTCATTGCGTGTATGAGGCAGCGCCGGGTTGCCGGGGCCAAAGCCCACCGTGGGAACCTGTGCAATAGTCGCGGTATAGGCGCCCTCAGTCGCAAAAGACCAACACATGGCGCCAGGACGCAATCCCACGTCCCGCGCGGCTTGAGTCATCGCCTGCACCAGCGCGTGCCGTTCCGGGTATACCCACGGCAGCGACGCCCGCCGCGCCCGGTAAGTCTTGCCGGTGTGGGTAGTGACGGTCTCTTCGATCACCCGCACCTCTGCCGGCACCCCCTCCCGCGTGATGATGCGCTGCACTTCCAACAATGCGCTCGACTCCGTCTCGCCCACCGTCAAGCGGCGGTCAAGAATCAATGTGCAGAGATCGGGGACGGCGTTACGACTGACGGCATGGGAACGCACATCGGTCACGGCCAGCACCCCCGGTCCCATGAACGGATCGTCGCCCAGTTGCTCCGCCAGGATTTCCAACCCAAACACCAACCGCGCGGCCGCGTAGATGGCGTTCTCGCCCAGGTGGGGGGTGGCGGAATGGGCCGACTTCCCCTTAACGGTTAATTGCATCTCCACATGGCCGCGCTGGGCGCGCGCCACCTGCAAATTCGAGGGTTCCGCAATCACCACCCAGGCCGGGCGCAAACCATCTTCTTCAAAAAGCACGCGCGTGCATGTCCCTTCGGAAGACTCTTCCAATCCAACGGCAGTGACCCAGATCGGGCCTTTGAGGGCACTGCGCTGTTGCGCCAACAACGCCGCGCCATAAACGGTCGCGGCCAGCCCGCCCTTCATATCACACGCCCCCAGGCCATACAGGCGCTCCTCATGCACCTCCGCCGCCAGTGGGGGGGATATCCATGCCTCCGGCGCGGTAGCTGCCACCGTATCCATGTGGCTGTTGAGCATCAACGCTGGGCCATCCGCCGGCCCAATCCGCCCGATAACGTTCCCGGCTGCATCTAATCGCGCCTCGTCATAGCCCAGGCGACGCATCTCCTCGATCACCAGATCCGCGATCCCTCCTTCCTTACCCGATAAACTGGGGGTGCGCACTAACTTGCGCAAAAATTCCAGAAGCGAGACCTTCCCTTCAGCATTTAAAGACCAACGGCTCATTCATTCTCCTACCTAATGTGGACTAAAAATCTATCCGAAAATCCATTTCAATCAGCGATTGACGCAAGCGCGATTTTGAAAAGGAGTGTTCCTCTTGAAAGCGGCTTCAGTTGCAAATCTCCGCGTGTTCAATACGCCCCCTCGCCCAGCAGGGCTTTAGGAACCGTGCGCAACATAATAGCCAAATCCAGCCAGGGCGACCAATGCTCGATGTAGTAGAGATCGAGCAGCACCATCTCATCAAAAGTCAGCTCACTGCGCCCACTTACCTGCCACAAACCGGTAAGTCCGGGCGTCACAGCCAGACGTTGCTTGTGCCAGGGTTTGTACTGCGCCACCTCATCCGGGATCGGCGGACGCGGGCCGACCATGCTCATTTCTCCGCGCATGATATTGATCAGTTGCGGCAGTTCATCCAGGCTCGTCTTGCGCAACAACTTTCCCACACGTGTCCGGCGGGGATCATCTTTGATTTTGAACAACGGCCCGTCCGCTTCATTCAATGCGCGCAGGCTTGCCAACTCGGCGTCGGCCCCGACACGCATGGAGCGGAATTTGTATACTTCGAACAATTGCCCATTTTTCCCTACGCGCACCTGCTTATAGAGCACCGGCCCAGGCGAATCCAACTTGATCGCTAAAGCGATCAGCCCGAACACCGGCGCACCCAACGTTAACCCAAGAAACACGCACGCCAGGTCCATGATGCGCTTGACGACCACCTCAGTGCGGCTGAAGTCAATCTCGTGAACCTCAACCAGCGGAACGCCCCCCAAATCGCTCACTTCCACCCGGCTCATGCTCATCTGGAAGAGATCGGGAACCAACCGCGCCGACACGTGACGGCGCGCGCACTCGCGCAACACTTGCAGAATGCGCCGATGATACGTCCAGGGCAATGTGACAATAACTTCATCCACGGCTTCAGTGTCAATCACTGCGGGTAAGTTATCAAGTGGCCCCAGTCCTTTGAAACGCCCAATTTCTCCAGTCCCCTTGTTGGGATTGTCATCTACATAACCGACAATTTGATACCCTATGTCAGGCCGCGCGACAAGGGTGCGCATCACACGCCGCCCCACCTCCCCGGCGCCGACGATGACAATCCGGCGCACGCCCTTCCCCCGCCGCCGCAGGTAGCGCTCAATCGCCATAGCCAGAGAGCGATCCAGCGACATAAACACAATCATGAAAATGGTACACTCCAACAGCAGCAAGCGAGAGTAAACCAGCGGGCGGACGGCAAACGCCGCGGCCAGGATCAGAACCAGTGAGATGAGGACGGCAATAATGACATAGGAGACATGCTCCAACCACAAGCGCCCCCGCCAACGATGATAGGCGTGGCTAAATAACAAAATCAACGGCGTTGCCAACGAAAATGAGATATTCAGGGATAGGTAAGCACTATAGGGAGCATCAAAAGCAATGTTAAGGAACCATTGCAGGCGATAACGCAATACGTAGGCCAGCCATAAAGAAAAGTTGATGACTACAATGTCCAGAACAACGACCCACCATGGGGCCGCATCACGCGAATTGCCGGTCATGCCATTCTTCCCATCTGTCAACAAATCTCACGATAAAGGCGCACAGTTTCGCGCGCCGTCCGCGTCCATGTGAACCCGGCAGCGTGCGCCAGCCCGCGCGCGCGCACCTGCGCCCGCGTATCGTCATCGGACAGCAAAAGATGCAACCCATCCGCAATCGCCACGACATCATCAGGCGGCACGAGCAACGCGCCATCTCCGGCCGCCTCGGGCAGCGAGGTCGCGTTCGCAGTAAGCGTCGGCGCGCCGCACGCCTGGGCCTCCAGCACCGGCAAGCCGAAGCCTTCGTACTGCGACACGTAGGCAAACACCGTAGCCGCGTTATACCAGAAGGGCAGCCGCTCAGGGGGCACGTAACCCGGAAAATGCACCCGTTGCTCCAATCCTAAACGCGCGACCTCCGCGAACAGCGCCTCATACAGCCAGCCGCGCCCGCCCACCAGAAACAAATGTACGTCCGTATCCGGCAGTTGAGCCAACGCCTGAATCAGCCGGAGCAAGTTTTTGCGCGGTTCCAGTGTCCCTACATGCAAGATGAACCGGGCAGGCAGGGCTTGCGCCTGCCTAAAACGCGCCACCTCTGCTGATGGTAATGGCCGAAACATCGGGTCTACGCCGTGATAGATAGTGTGGATACGCCCAGCGGGGACGCGCAGCAACGTTGCCGTCTCCTGCGCGGTGAAATGAGATACAGCAATCACAGCCGCCGCCCGGCGGCAGGCGATCCCCGTCATCAGGCTTAGGTAAAGCCGATTGCCCCGCCGAAAAAACTGCGGGTAACGCAAAAAACTCAGATCGTGGACGGTGATCACCTGCGGGCAGGATGCAATCAACGGACCGACAAACGCCGGCACGTGTAACACATCCGCCCGTAACCGCCGTAAATGCCACGGCAACGCCGTCTGCTCCCACAGAATCCGCGCCGCTGGATGGCGCGTCGCCCACCGGCTGCGATAAGCCGCCAGCGCCGCCGCCTCTTCCGGTATTCGCCCATCGCCAACCAGAAGCGCATATCGCACCTCGGCATCCACCTCCGGCAAATGGCTCAACAGATTGGCAATATAAGAGGAAATCCCGGCGCTACGATACGACGCATCCCCGGCTAACAAATGGGCATTAAAAGCCACCAGTGGCGCTTTTATGCTTGTCATAAGTGTATGCCATTATAATGCCCTTCACGTAATCCACAAAAACCATTTCTTTAAAAACTTTTGTCGTTGCGGGCGACTGCCCGCAACGATTTGTAGCAAATGTGTAATGCGCCGCCTAAAATGCCCGTTCCAACACCCCGCGCAGTTCCGCCTCCGTCAACTTGATGGGGTTGCCCTTCATACTGCTGGCGCGCAGCGACTTCTCCAGCACCGCCGGGAAATCCTGGGGCGTGACGCCGTAGGCCCGCAACCCTGGAATCTTCAACTTCGTGCATAAGCCCTTCATCCAAGTCACCGCGTCCTCTGCATCACAATCCCAGTCCCCGGTCAGGATAACGGCGATTTCGTCGTAACGCTCCAGCGCGACGCCGTCCGGATCGCGTTTGCGCAGCGCATTTACGTTGGCCTCCATCACAAAGGGCAGCAGCCGCCCACAGAGCGCGCCGTGCGGCGCGTTGAACATCCCGCCCAGCACCCCCGCCAGCCCATGCACCGCGCCAAGCTGCGCATTCGCCAGCGCCAACCCGCCGAACAGACTGACCAGCGCCATATCCGCGCGCGCCTCGGCATCTTTACCGTTCTCGTACACCCGATGCAGCGCCGTCGAAGCGCGCATCAGTCCCTCCCGGCACAGCGCGTCCGTGATGGGATTGGGCGACTGGCACACGTAAGGCTCCAACACCTGCGTGAACGCATCCAGACCGGTGGCGGCCGTGATGTCCGGCGGCACGCTGTACGTTAGCTCCGGGTCCACCACCGCGAGGCGGGGCAGCATCAGGGGGCTGCGCAGGCTCACTTTGACGCGATGTTCCGGCGACGCCAGCACCGCGTTCCGCGTCACCTCCGCGCCGGTGCCCGCCGTCGTCGGGATGGCGACGTAGGGCGCAGCGCGCTGCGTGAGCGGCTGCCCGCGCCCGATGACTTCCAGATAGTCCAGCGGATCACCGCCGTTAGTGAGCAGCGCCGCAATCGCCTTACCCGCGTCCAACACACTGCCGCCGCCGATCCCGATGACCAGATCGCAGCCGGCCGCCCGCGCCTGGGCGACGCCCTCGCGCACCATGTCGGTCGTCGGCTCGCCGGTCACGGCGAAGAACGTCACACCGATGCCCTGCACTTCCATAGGCTTTAGCAACGGCTGCGCGCGCTCCTGGGTTTTCCCGGTGACAATCAGCGCGTGTTTCCCCAACGGCGTCGCCAGCGCCGCCACTTCCTTCACCTTCCCTGGGCCAAAAACAATCTTGGTCGCTGTCGCAAACTCGAATTGCATTATCTCTCCTCCTCAAATGTCTCAACGGATTGAACGGATGGAACGAATTCAACCATGGCATCCGTTCCATCCGTTCAATCCGTTGACCAAATTTTCGCCACGATCGGCGAATTTTACCGATGACGCCGTCCTCGACGGAGTCCCCACCAGACAAGCAGCCCCAACGCCGCCGTCAACACGACCAGCGCCAACCGCTTGCGGCGCACGGCGACCGGCGCGGGTGGTTCCGCTTCTTGCTGCGCCTCAAACGTCTCACGCAACCCTTCACGCAAGGGGCGCGGCGTCCAGCCAAGTTCGGCGTGGGCCTTCTCAGCGCGGGCGATGTACGTCGCGCCGACGATGGCGACCGAGTCGCGGCAGAACAGCGCCGGCAGCGGCAGCGCCTGCTCCACCGCGCCGATGATGGGCGCGAGCGGCAGCAGCCACGCCGCCGGGATGCTGAACAACGGGGCGCGCTTGCCGCTGACCTCCGCCGCCAGCCCGATCCACTCCGCCAGCGTCAGGGCGGGGCCGGTGATGATGTAGCTCTCGCCCGGCTTGCCCTTGTCCGCCGCCAGGATGTGTCCCTCGGCGATGTCCTCGACGTGCGTATAGGCCAACGTCATCTCTGGGCCAGGCAGCACCGGCAGCCAGCCGCGCCAGAACCAGCGCAGCGTCTCGCCGACCAGGCTGTGGTCGCCGGGGCCAAACACCGCGCCCGGCATCACGATGACGATGGGCGCGCCCTTCTCGATGAGCGGCAGGGCGATCTCGTAGTGCGCCCGCCACTTCGAGCGGTCGTAATCGGTGAGGAACGGCCCAGCCTGGTAGAACGTCTCGTCCGCGATCTGTCCGTGCGTGTCGCCGTTGACCGCCAGGCTGCTGGTGTAGACGATTTTGGGGACGCCTACCTCGAAGGCCGTTTGTAGCACGTCGAGCGTGCCACCCACGTTCGTCCCATACATCCGCGCCGGGTCGTTGCCGCCCAGCTTGTACCACGCCGCGATGTGGAACACCACGTCGCAGCCGGTCATCGCGGCGCGCAGCACAGCCACGTCGTGCAAATCGCCGCGCACGGCGCGCGCTCCCAGCGCCTCCACCGCCGCCGCGCTGCTATCGGAGCGGGCCAGCGCGTACACCTCGTCACCGCGCGCGATCAACTTCTTCAAAACACGGCCGCCGATAAACCCGGTTCCCCCAGTGAGAAAGACTTTCATAAATCACCTCCAGAAATTGTAAAAGGAAAATGAGAAAGATGAATCGGTCATCGCCTCTTTTGCCATTGACGGGCGCGCAAGAAAGAGACTCCCAAACTAAGCAAGAAAAAGGCGCTGACGCCAAACAGCCCCTGAGAAAGCAACACCTCCCCATTCTCGTAGGCCAAATAGCCCACGCCGCCGAAAAACATCACAAACATCCCATAAAGCAGTTGATGGCCCAACGCATACATCAAGTTGGCGGCTTCAGTCACGCCTTTGGCTTTGACTTCCAGCTCCCCGTGATTCGTTTTGGTAAGAACGGCCTGAATGTCCCCCGGAATGGTGACGAGGGAGAGGGCAAGGTCCCTGACCGCCGACTCAATGAGCTTGACCCAGTTCTTGTCCTTGCCAAAGACAAATTCTTCCAGATACGGCTGGATGGTTTTCATAGGATTCATCGCGGGGCTGAGGTGCGTGCATAACCCCAGCAGCAGCACCAGCGTGCGCGGCAACAACACCAGGTCTTTCGGAATCTGGAACGTCGCCATGAGTTCCCGGATTGAAATGCCCATTTTGGAGAAGTCTATCATCGTCTCCAGCTTGTCCTGCATTTCAACGTGAACATCCGACAAATGCCAGGATTCGGCGGTCATTTGTTTCAGAAAACGACTGTAGAAATAATCAATGAGCTGCTCTATGTGATGACTGTCTTCGTGCAGCGCAATCAGCCCCATTTGTTGCAGGCCGGCGGAAATCTGATCGTGATCGCGTTTGAAAATCCCCTGGAAGAATTGCAGGATGCCGGACTTCATCTCCGGCGACAATTGCGCCACCGCGCCAAAATCCAGGAAAACGATGCTGCCATCCGGCTGCACCAGGATATTTCCTGGATGCGGGTCGGCGTGATAAAGGCCGTCGGTGAAGATCATCTGGCAATAGGCAGTGACGATGCGTTCGGCGAGAACCTGCCGGTCAATGCCGAGGCTTTCCAGACTCTCCAGATCAGCGACATTGACCCCTGGCATGTACTCTGTCGTCAGCACTCTTTCCGCCGACAGTTCGTGAATCACTTCGGGGAAAAGAACGTGGGGATTGCCCGCGAAATTGGCCGCGATGGTCTCGATGTGCTGCGCCTCGAGGCGAAAGTCCAACTCCTCCTTGATCATCTGGCGGAACTGCTCGTGGATATTTCCCAGTCCTCTGATGCGAAAGAAAAAGCCATAAAAGGAAAGCAACCCCTTGATGGTGCGCAAATCCTGGCGCGTGTTGGCCTCGATATCCAGATACTGGATTTTGACCGCGACCCGACGGCCATCGTGGAGCCGGGCCAGGTGAACTTGCGCCAGGGACGCACTGGCAATCGGGGTTGGATCAAATTCTGCAAATAGCAGTTCCGGTTCTTTTCCCAACTCCTTGCGGATGCGCGCGGTCATTTCACTCAAGGGGCGCGGCGGAATTCTGTCCTGCAATTCCTCCAATTCTTTCCGAAAGTAATCCGGCAGGAAATTGCTCAGAATGCTGATGAGTTGACCCGCCTTGATGAAGATGCCCTGGAGAGAAAGGAGCAAGTCTCTTAATCTCCGGGCATTTCGAGCGTAAACCGCCGGCCTGCGACTGTTCGCCCATTCTGTCCCGAACAGTTTGCCCAAGAGATCGAAGAGGCTCAGGCTGATCACGATCCAAAATGTGACCCCAAAAGCGCGCAGGAAACGGAATCTAACGGCGCGTTGGGTTGAAGAATTGTTCTGATTCATTATTTTAGAGCCTCTTGCCCCGCAAACGCCCGATACGGCGAAAGCACCTGCAAGATTTCCGCGTCGGACTCCGTCGTCTGCTGCGTGACCATGCGCGCCAGCAATTCGCCCAGCCCCGGGCCGAGCATGAAGCCCTGCCCGCACATCCCGACCGCCATCAAGTAGCCCTCCAACTCCCGCGCCCAGCCGACGATAGGCGCGCCGTCTGGCGTCATTGGGTACAGGCCGCGCCACGTCCGCCGCACGCGGATCGCCGCCAGACGCGGCATCAAATCCACCATGCGCGGCGCGATCAACGGCAGAAATTCGCTTGTCTCGCGGCGGTCAAAGCCCGGAATCGGCGGCTCCGGCGTGATACAGAACACCACCTGCCCGCTGCGCAACTGGAAGAAGTAGTAATTCTTCGAGCCGGGCGCCGGGCGGATGTCCACCATCAGCGGGTTGAGGAAGTGCGCCACCGGCTCCGTGATGCCGCCTTCGTGCGCCTCCGAGAGAATCGGATGGCGCAACCCGACGAGCGCGCCCACCTCCCCCGCCCACGATCCGGCCGCGTTGATGACCACCAGCGCGTGATAGTCTCCTCGGTCGGTGCGGACGCCCACGATATGGCGGTGCGCGCCCGTCATCTGTGGCGCGACCAAAATTTCGCGCACCGGCTCGTTGAACTGGAACGTCGCCCCGGCCTGCTTCGCCGCATCGTAGAAAGCGTGCCCCGCCAGCAGCGTCGAGCAATGCCCGTCCCCCGACGAGTACGTCCCGCCGATCAGCCCCTCCGGGTTGAGCGCGGGCGCGATCTCCAGCAGCGCGTCGCGGTCATGCCAGTCAATATCCAGTCCGTAAGCGTGCTGCACTTTCATCAGACTTTTGAGCGTCGCCTCATCTTGCTCTCGATACGCCACAAACGAATAACCGCCCGTCGTCCATTCGAGGTTGTGCCCGTAAACCTCCTCCCACGTCGAGAAAATCTCCAGGCTGCGCAGGCACAGCCGAATCTTCGCCGGGTCCGAATGCGTCGCCCGCACCCCGCCGATAGCCGCCTTCTGCGACCCCTGCCCCTGGCTGGCAAACTGATCCAGCACCAGCGTCTTGACGCCCGCCTGCGCCAACGCCAGCGCCGCCGGCGCTCCCACACTGCCCGCGCCAATCACGATGACATCGTAGGTAGACGGTAGACGGTAGACGGTAGACGGGGGCGGCGGGGATTGGGGATTGGGGATTGGGGATTGGGAACTCGCCGCTTCGCCGATCCGCCGCTCCGCCGATCCGCCGCTCCACCGATCCGCTGACTCGCCGATCCGCCGATCCGCCGATCCGCTGATCCGCTGATTCGCCGCTTCGCCATTCGCCATTCGCCATTCGTAATTCGTAATTCGCCATTCGCCATTCGCAAACACCCCCAACGGCGCTTCCACAAACAGCGGGCGCTTCACATTCGGCGTCACGTCCGACGGCGGCACGCCTTCCTCGCGGAAGAGGCGCAGAATCAGCGACGTGCAGGTTTTGCCGCCGCACGCGCCCATCCCGGCGCGCGTCACGGCCTTGATCTCGTTCATGTCGCGGTAGCCCTTGCGGATGAGCGCGCGGATCTCGCCCGCCGTCACGCGCTCGCAGCGGCACACAATCTCGTCGTCATCCACACGGGTGATGACGTGCTCCAGCGCCTCGCTCACCCAGGGTTCCTGCACGCGAATCCCCGCGATGCGCCTGGCGATCTCACGCGGCGCGCGCACCTTAACCACGACGGTGCGGTCGTTGCGCTTAATGGCGCGCACATCCGTCACCTCCACCTCGCCCAGCACGCCGCCGACAGAATCCAGCACAGTCACGCGATCACCCGTGTGCAGCCGCTCCGCCTGGAATTCGTAGGCCAGCGTCACCGTCGGCATCGCCGCGTCCTTGCGGTAGTCCAGCAGCGTGATTGCCAGCCCGGGGCAGATGGTGACGCACTTCTCGCAGCCCAGGCACGTCTTGCCAACTTGCGGCCCCAGGAAGTCGGGCAGCGCGCGAATGTCATCGGGGTCAATGTGGATGAGCTGCTGCGGGCACACGGACGTACACGGATTGCACGGGATTTCCTGCGAGCAGTGGAACACCGGCATGACGCCCGTTTCCTGCTCCGGGATGCGCTCCGGGATCGCCGCGCCGGGCTTCGATTTGAGCACCTCGGCGGTGTGATACCAGTCGTCGGGGGCCGCGTCCACGTCCGCGCCCAGCGCCCGCGCGATCTCCCGCCCGCGAATCTTCCCGGAGAACATCGCCGCCGACGCCTCCGCGATCTCCTCGGCGTCGCCCGCGTCAAAAACCGGCAGCCCGTACTCGCGCGCCTTCGCCGTGAACTCGTTCACCGATTCCAACCCCACCGCGATCAGCACCGTGTCGCACGCAAAGGACTTCTCCGTGCCGGGGATGGGGCGGAACTGCGCGTCCACCTGCGCGATGGTGACGCTTTCCACCTGCTCGGTCCCGTTCGCGCTGAGGACGGTGTGCGACGTATAGATCGGCACGCCCATCCGCACCAGCTTATCCTTGTGGACTTTGTAGCCGCCGCACTCCGGCAGCGCCTCCACCAGCCCCACCACCTCGATGCCCGCTTGCAGAGCGTGGTACCCGGCAATCAGCCCCACATTCCCCCCGCCCACGATGAACAGCCGGTTCGCCGCCTTCACCAGATCGCGGTTCACGAGCGTCTGAAACGCCCCCGCCCCATACACCCCCGGCAGCGTATTCCCCCGGAACACCAGCGACCTCTCCCGCGCGCCGGTAGCCACCAGCAAAATCTGCGGGCGGACAAGACAATACGCTTCGAGGGATTGGGGATTGGGGATTGGGGATTCGTAATTCGTAATTCGTAATTCGCCATTCGTCTCCCCCTCTCCCCCCCTCCCCCCCCCCCCCCCTCCCCCCCCCCCCCCCCGCCCCCCCCCCCCCCCCCCCCCGCACCCCCCCCCCCCCCCCCCGTTACGCCCG
>Ga0116144_10003502_pt1 | contig 15628 bp, 14 predicted proteins | sample AD_UKC035_MetaG_FD_89746 | JGI IMG/M metagenome (GOLD analysis project Ga0116144, IMG submission 89746) | Active sludge microbial communities of municipal wastewater-treating anaerobic digesters from USA - AD_UKC035_MetaG | ecosystem: Engineered > Bioreactor > Anaerobic > Digestate | place: USA...
GGGTTGATGCCCTGATACTGATGGTCGACAGTCTCATCGGGTTTAAGGACTGATAGACCCACTGTTTGGCCTGCGGTATAATGATGAAGTGCTCAAAGAGGCAAAAGCTTCGATATTTGGGTAAAGTCTACATGATTTCTGGCAACCGAAACCGTGCCGCTTAAACAAGTGGCCGTTGACAATCCATTGGGAGACTGATTTCACACTGCATCAGATCCGACGGAGGCATGCCATGACGTTCCCCTTTATTTCTCGCCCACAATTTCCGGAAGGATACCTTGAAAACACCACGGATCTGCTCGGTTGGGATCAGGTATTAACGCGTCTGGTGGAAGCGCAAAACTACTGGCTCTGTACGGTGCGGCCTGATGGACGACCGCATGTCATTCCAGTCTGGGGGGTGTGGGCGAATGATCGCATCTACTGCGATGGCAGCCCGCAAACGCGCCACGCCCGGAATATTGCCATCAATCCCAAGATAGCCCTACACCTGGAGAGCGGTTCCGAGGTTGTCATTATTGAGGGGACCTGCCGGGAGATGCCAAACCCGGATCCGAAACTGTCAAAAGAAATTGCTGCCGCCTACTGCAAAAAATATGCTGCTGCTGGGTATACTCCCAAGCCCGATCAGTGGACTGCCGGTGGTTTGTACGAGATCACCCCAAGCACGGCCCTCGCCTGGACCCAATTTAACATCAACCCGACAAAATTCAACTTTGGTCCGCCGACCGGGTAATCACGTCGGGCTTGCTCTCGAACTGCTGTTGATGCCAGAGGCCACCCCGGTGGAGCCCATAGCGCAGCAGGGTCCACAGCACACCAAAACCGTACCGGGTGCTGCGTCGGAAGTTAATGGATGAGGCTTCGGGAAAATAACGTGTGACGATTGGTGTCTCCCGAAAAAACAGGTTGCACGCCATGCCCTGGGCAATGATTTCGGTATCAAAGACAAAATCATCGCTGTTGTCTTCGTATCGCACAGTTTCCAGATACTTGCGCGAGTAGGCGCGAAAGCCGGAATGAATCTCGGTCAGATAGCGGCCAAAAATCAGGTTCGCTGCCGCGGTCAGGAAAATATTGGCGGCATACTTCCACCAGGGCATTCCCCCCTCCCTGGGATGCCCTCCCAGCATGCGTGAGCCAAAGACCGCATCCGCCTCACCGCGCACAATGGGATAAACCAGATCGGGAATCACCTTGGCATCATATTGGTGATCCGGGTGCAGCATGACGACAATATCCGCGCCCAGCGCCAGGGCTTCCCGATAACAGGTTTTTTGATTGCCACCATAGCCCCGATTTCGAGGGTGTACAAAGACCGTCAATCCCAACTCGCGCGCCAGTTCGGCCGTGTTGTCGCGGGAAGCATCGTCCACCAAAATCACCTGCTTGCGAAATTCTGGAGGGATTTCATCCAGCGTGCGCTGCAGGGTTCTAGCGGCATTGTACGCCGGCATGACAATGACAATTTTATGTTCTTTGAGATCAGCAATGGGCCGCATCATGGCAGGAAGATAATCGAACCAATAATATAATGGATCGCAGAGATCAGGGTCAGGACGGCCAGCGCCCAATCAGGCAGGCGACGGCAGCCCTGGGCAGTGAGCAGCAGCAAGGGGATGGTGAAATCAAGGGTGTAGCGCGGACCAAACTGCTGCCAGCCGGTTCCCATCAGGAGCAGGATGGGGATATTGACCAGCGTCATCGTGACCAGCAACACCCAGGTGGAAAGAGCCCGACGATCCTGCCAGAGGCTGTAGAGAGCGACCAAAAAGACCGGACTGAGCAGGAACAGACTGCCGCCCATCCGGAAATCCTCCCGCACCGGAAACGGATAGTAGATATACTGATAGTAGATATTGTCAGGAATATAGTGCAGATTGAAGGCCCCGTAACGGGCGTAATTCTCCTCAAATATTACCGACATGTTATGGTAGGCATAACCATAATCAAAGGGACTGCCAAAGCGGGCGGCGTTATACCAACCCAACAATCCCCCGGCGATGAGAATCGGCAGGCTGCCAATAAACATATAACGCAGCAGTTTGGCGGGTTGAGTCTTGCGGGTTTCATTAATAAGATACCATGCCGGCCAGATACCGGCCAGGATTAATGTGTAGCGGGTGGACATAGCCGCCGCCATACCAATCCCGGCAAATAAAAAAGCTTTCCAACCCTTGAGAGTCACCGCAGCACAGTAAGCCACCAGCAGACCGGCAATGCTGATCACCTGCGAAGCCGACCAAACATTCCCGGTCAGAGCAAGGGTAGTGTGTACCGTGCCAGCCATGAAGAAAATCACCAGCCAGGCCCGCTTGACGGCAGAAATTTGGATAATATTGTTCTGGTTGATGGTTCGCAGCAGCAAAGCCATCAGGCTGACATTGAAAGCCCCGATCATCATCACCAAGAATACATCGCTGAAATGCAGTCCCACGAGCGCCACAAACGGCATCATCACAATCGCCGGGAAAGGTGGCCAGTAGAGGTAGGTCTTACCTTGGAAGAAGACCAAATCGTGATCAGTGGGCGGTGTGACGCGCAGGTTCAATTGACCATGCAGAAAGGCGTCTGCCAGATATTGAAAATGGGGCGCATTGGAGAGACGGAAAGGGGTTTCAATAATGATGCTGATAAGGATGAAAAAAAGAGTTGCCTGCAAAAACGCCCAACGGGGGTCGTTGAAGGAAAGCAGCCACTTCTGCAACCGGGATTTGAGTGTCGTGTGCATAGGGGTGATTATACATTAGGTATCCGCTGAAGAGCAGGAAAGCCGACCTGGGGATTTTAATGGCTTAAACAAGCATCGGGCCGCAACAAAGTACGGCCCGATTTTGCTGTGCCCCTGTGGTGATTTGAACACCAAACCTTTTGCTCCGCAAGCAAACGCTCTATCCAATTGCGCTACAGGGGCAGGCGGGCTTTAATATACCCCAAATGGGGCGAATCGTCAAGCCTGACACAAGTTAAAAAATATCAGAAGCCGTCATAAAATTCCGTTGCAAAATTGACCGGTTACAAAGTAAAATCAGATCCAGGAGATTGAAATGCCTGAAATTATTTTGGCGTTCGTTGGACTGTATATATTAATTGCCGGGCGCATCCCCGTCTGGTTGATCGGCAAGCCCAAGATGAGTCTGACGGGTGGTAAGGCCCGTGCCATCGGATTGGTTTTCATTGCACCCACGCCGGTGGCTATCGGGCTGGGCATGGTTGCGGGTGTTCTCTTTGGTGATCGACTGAGCCGTCACTATACCCTGATTGAGCTTGGCTTGGTTGTTGTGGCGTTGGTCATCGGCCTGGTGCTTATTCACAAATTTCGCTCCCCTGAAGAACCGCCAACACTCGTCCAAAGCAGATAAGAACCAAGAGTGAACCGGAGGGCGGGGATCAGCCGCCCTCCGGTTTACTTTTTTAACGCTGAATCAACGGCAGGTGCAGTTTCTTTATCGGTAGTTCAACCGTGAAGGCATCCGCCCATTCAGTCCGGTTGCCCCAACGGTTCACCACTTCCAGCTTAAGGACATGATCGCCATCCTCAATATTGGCAATGGTCACGCTGAATTCTTCATCGGTTTCGTCAAATGTACCATCGGTCGCTGGAATCGTCACCCAATCGCCCGCATCCAGCTGGTAACGGAAGCTCACCAGCGTATTGATTGTCATCACCGGGCCGGTGGGCGATGGGCAGGGGCTATCCTCGGCAGATCCGGCATAGGTGACCGCAGGGCTGGTCACCAGATCGGGCGGTTGGATGGTCAGGGCAAACTGGGCAAAGGTATCCACCGGATCCCACAACCCATCCCCATCGGTGTCCCGCATGCCCACCTGGGCTGCGCTCACTGGGCAAAGGCCTGAACTGATATTGCCCTGGCGCATCAAACAATTCACCTGCCGGCAGGTGGAACAGCCATTGGGGGTCCCATAGCAGCCGGCTTCGCAGTTATCGTTGTAAACTCCCAGATATCCCAGACGCTCAGAGCATGAACAGCAAGCATATCCCGGCGAGCAATATTCATCCCCGGCACCAAAATCATGCCCAAATTCGTGGGCGGTGACGCTGTTCATATTGCCAATGCCCCAACCATCGTTATCGTAGGTCATCACAACCAGCGGCGGATCACCATAAGTATAGCCAAAGTACTGACCATTATTGAAAATACCATCCGCATCTTTCAGGCTGTCAGCGACAAAGATCACCACCGCCCAATCAGCGGCGTTGGCGGTGCGGATAGCATTGAGATAGGCATATGTCCGGGCTGTCCAATCGCCGCTGGCATAGCCCAGCTTGCCCAGCGTATCGCTGATCCACAAATTATCGCTGGGCCAGCCCCAGTTAATCGGCTCATAATCACTGGATACCTGGTTGTGGATATCATACACAAATTCCAGATTGCCCTGGGGATTGGTCATGTTCCACCAATCCATGCCATCCTGAATTTCAGATACCACCTGGATGATGCGCGGCAGGTCCCAATTTTCAGTTGAAGGCTCCTGCAGGCCATTGCTTTCGGGCAGAATGATGCCGACAACGATGCGCCCGGCCATGAATTCGCTGGCATCATAATAACCTGGTGTGGCTTGCTCTGGTTGAGCGTTGATCAGAGCCTGCACTTCCGGCAAGTGAATGACATCACCGATAAGCGGCCGAGCGGTATCACCGGGCGCAACCGGAGCCTGGGGATGGATCTTATTTGCATTCCAAATTGCCGCTGCCAGAGCTGCCTCGGCGCCGTGGCTCGAATGGACACGCGTCACGTCAGCCTCACCACGAATGATGGTGGCACCGGGCACCCGCCGGATAATCCGTCCCATCAACGCATGTGGAGGAAACAGGTGCACCACACAACCTCCCTGTGCCAGGATGTCTGCCCGCAGCACTTCCAAGTTGCCGTCGGTCAATACCAAGGCATTGGCGATACAGGCACCGGCTTGCGTCGGAGTGGGGGTGGCCGAGTTGGCGGCCGGTGCCGGGAAAAAGATGGCTCCAACCAACAAGGCAGCCATCAGGATAAAAAATATGGCTTTGCTTTTCATTCGTTTACCTCAATTAGTCAAAGATGAATTTTAATATGGCAACGCTATAATTATAAACCCTCTTGTATTAACCTTATTTTAATTTTACAATAATATACGACATACGAGTGTATGCCAGATTTTCCCCCATTATTCATGTTTCATAATCTAAGGAGAACGCATGAAACGCACCGTCTCAATCCTGTTTTCGTTCCTGTTGCTTGCCGGGCTGATTCTTGGCCTGATGCAGCCTGTCAGTGCGATGGGAACCGCCCCTCAGGCAATCGACAAGATTGAAATTACCGTGTTGCAAAAGATTGCGGCAACCGGCAGTTCTGATTTTGTGCTCGAAATGGCTGAAAAAGCTGATCTGAGTGCAGCCTATGCCATTACCGATTGGGTGGCTCGCGGCGATTATGTGGTGGATATCCTCAAAGCCACTGCCGAACGCACCCAGAAATCGGTCATTGCCTTGTTGGAAAAAGAGGGTTTGGCCTACCAATCCTTCTTCTCCGGCAATGAGGTGCATGTCTACGGCGGCGACAATCAAGTCGTGCTGGCCCTGGCGGCACTGCCTGAAGTTGGCCACATTCGTTATCCGCGCACAGTCCACGTTAATCCTAGCATCCGGCTCTCGCCTGTGACCGTGGAGGCCAAGGACGAGGTCAATGCGCTTGACTGGGGCATCGTCGATACCAATGCGGATGAATTCTGGACCACGTTTGGCAACCAAGGCGCGGATATTCTCGTTGCCAATATTGATACCGGTGTGCAGTGGGATCACTCCGCCCTGGATCAGGCTTACAAATGCGCCGCCGATCCTTCCAATGCTGCCTGCTGGTTGGATCCAAATACGGCCGACTGCACTGGCACCAATGGTGGCCCCTGCGACAATAACGGGCATGGGACCCACACCATGGGCACCATGGTGGGCGATGATGATCCGACGCTGACTTATCAGGTGGGCATGGCTCCCGATGCAACCTGGATTGCCTGTAAAGGCTGCGCCACCAACTCCTGTTCAGACAGTGACCTGACAACCTGTGCCGACTGGATCTTACAGCCAGGCGGCAGCACGGCCAACCGGCCCCAAATTGTGAACAACTCATGGGGTGGCGGCAGCAATGACAACTGGTATGAAAGTTATGTGACTGCCTGGCGGGCAGCCGGAATCTTCCCGGCATTCTCAGCCGGCAACAGCGGCCCGACTTGCGGGTCCATCGGTTCTCCGGGGGATTATCAAGTCTCATTTGGCACCGCCAATCATCAGAGTTCACGGGCCATCAATCCTGATTCATCCCGCGGTCCCAGCGCTTTTGGCCATGACCCCTACACCAAACCCAACCTTTCAGCGCCGGGCACCTCCATTTGTTCATCCGTTCCCGGCAATGCCTGGTCCTGCGGGTACAGCGGTACTTCAATGGCCGCCCCCCATGTAGCTGGTGCCGTGGCACTGCTCTGGTCCTGTGATCCGGACCTGGCCGGGCAGATCGACGAAACCTTCCAACTGCTCCAAAACTCTGCTGACACCCCGGGCGCGGCAGATTGTGGCACACCACCGGATGGGCAGGGGAACTACGACTTTGGCTATGGTTACTTGAATGTCCTGGCGGCTGGCAATATCACCTGTTCTGGTGCCGTCACCGGAACACTGGAAGGCACGGTCACTGACGATTTGGGAAATCCTGTGGAGGGCGCCGATGTCAGTGCCGCCATTGGTCTGCTTAATGGGGCCCAGATCCAGGCGACCACTGGACCGGATGGCAGCTACAGCATGACTCTGGCTGCGGGCACCTACAATGTAACCGCGTCCAAATACGGGTTTACCCCTAACACTGTGAACGGGGTGGAGATTGCCGATGGCGTGACCACAACCCAGGACTTTGAACTGGTCTATGTGGGTGAATGGACTCCAGGCCCGACCCTCTGCTTTGACCTGACCCGGTTCGATGCTGAATACGCCCCCGCCACCGGACTGGTCTATGTCCTCGGAGGGCGCAACGACACCGAGACGGTTGGGGCAATTTATTCACTCGATCCAGCCACCGGTGATTGTGCAGATACCGGTGCCGTTATGCCCAATCCGATCTCGAACTACACCATCGCCTTGTTAAATGATGGCGATAACGAACTGTTGTGCACTTTTGGCGGGCGGGCTTCATCAGGAACCCCCACACTGGATGTGCAGTGCTACAACCCGTTGTCCAATACGGTTGAAACGGTCACCACGCTTCCGACCGCCTACACTGGATTTACCCCCGGCGGCGTGGCCGTGGTAAACAACCAAGCTTATATCTTCGGCGGCTTCCGCAATACCGCCACCCCCTACGAACTGACCCGGACGGATCGCTACGACCCCGTGGCCAACTCCTTCACCCAGGTGGGCGACCTAAGTCTGGGGCGCGCTTACATTTACACGGCCGTGGTGGATGGCGCCATCTATGCCTTTGGTGGCACAGTCTTCGATGGCACCAACCTGGTGGCACAGACCCGGGCTGAAGTTATGGCTGATCCGAGTGGGGCTGGAACCTGGGACAATGCCGCCGTTACCGATCTGCCTGCAGCTTACGATGAAGGACAGGCTTTTGGATTTGATACCACCTCCACCGTCGAAGGTATGGCCGGCTTGATCGTGCTGGCTGGAGGCGGGGCCTGGCCGGGAGAGTCTGCTGACGTCCTCACCTACGATACCGTCAATGATAGCTACGATACAACTTTCCCAGACCTGATCGAGGCTCGCCGCAACCATGCCGGTGTCTTTGTGCCTGATAATACCCCTGCGGCAACAGATGGCTTGCCCGGGATGTGGGTCCTAGGTGGCCGGTCAGGCAGTGACGCTCCGCCTTATCGACCAGCCGAGTTCTTTGCACTGCGCTATACCGGCGCCAATGTCGCCCCCGTGGCTGTCGATGATGCCTATGACATGGACGAGGATACGGTCCTGACCATCCCGGCTCCTGGGGTGCTGGATAATGACAATGATGCGGATGGCGATGACCTGACTGCGGACCTGGTTTCCGGCCCGGCTGTGGGAACACTCACACTCAACGCAGATGGCTCATTCACCTACACCCCTGTAGCTGACTACTTTGGCGTGGTCACCTTCACCTATGAAGCCTATGACGGTACGGATTACTCAAATATCGCCACGGTAACCATCACCATCGCAGACATAGCAGAAGCACAATTAATCCATCTCCCCATCATTATTAAGTAATCCAATCCAAAACGCGTTATTGGCATGGACGGACGGCTTCTTTGAGCCGTCCGTTTTTCTTAATGCGTTCGTCTGCAATCGGATTTTATAACGAGGCGGCCAGCAGCAGCAGCGCAACGATAATCGCTCCCCCCCACAATAGATAGGCGGCCGGGCGCTGGTCCATCCGGCGGTAAAAAAATAATCCCACAACCAAATCTCCAGCCCAGGTAAGTGCTGCCAGAACTGGCAGCAGCAGTAAACGCTCTGCGGGCAATGACTCAGGAACGGTACCCATCGGTGTGTAGCCCAGTGTAATGCTGCTTTGACCGGGTGTCATCAAGCCAACCCAGATGAAAAGCAGCAGCATGCTGCCCAATCCGCCTAAAATAAGAATCCGGGCCAGGCGATCCTGCCAGACGCTTTGCAGATAGGCCACCGGGCGAGTGGAATGAGCCTCCAATGGGGTCAAGCTGCCCAGTTCAATACTGTCACGGAAAGCCCGCATAAACCCGGCTGGATCAGCCGGTGAAATGGCATAAATCTTCCGGGGTGTGGCAAGCAGGAGCAAATTCGTCTTATCGGCCGCCATGAATTCCACCGGACCAAGTTCGGCCACCTCACGAACACCCAGGATGGCTCCCGGCCAGGCCAGCGGAGGCAGTGGCAGATCATATCCCAGTTCATTTGCCGGGCGCACCCACTCAACTTCAGGCAGGGGGATATCCTCAGCGCGCAGCCCCCAGCGCAACCGCAGTCCATCGCGCTCCAGAATATAATTCGAATTCAACAAGGCATAAACCCGGTAAACGATCAACGGCACCGGGGACACCAAAGCCAGGCCACCCAGCAGCAGCAGGGTCATCTGCCAGCCCAAAGATTGATTGAAGGCAAACCACAGGCACCCTCCTCCGGCCACAAGCAGCGCCCCTGCTGCACCAATCAACAAAAAGATGGCAGGGCGGCGCAGCGGTTGAAAGGAAGCGGAAGATTCAGACATGGTGGTCAGACATGGGGGTCAAGCATGGGGGTCAAGCATGGGGGATAGGCATGGGAATCAGGCAATGACCTGTTTAAGCGCGTCCACCACCAATTCAACCTGCTCCAGGCTCATGACACCCGAGAAGGGTAGCGCCAAGCCACGTTCACCCAGATCTTCAGTCACCGGGTAGCGTCCCGGCTGATACCCAAAGCGGTCAACCATATACGGCTGCAGATGGATTGGCAGGAAGTAGGGCCGCACCGGTATGCCCCGGTCAGCCAGTCGGGCGGCAATGGCCGTGCGGTTCAAACCGCGCGCCAGGCGGACAACATACACAAACCAGCTGGTGCGGGTGGTACTCGGTAGAATAGTGGGGGACTCAATCCCAACCACATCCGCCAACAAGCGATCATAATGGGCAGCCACCTGTTCGCGCTTGCGCATCAATTCGTCCAGCCGGCTCATCTGAACAGCGCCCAATGCCGCGCTCATTTCATCCAAACGATAGTTATAACCCAGGTAGGTATGCTGCAGCCAGTTGTCCCCCGGAGCCCGGCCTTGATTGCGCAAGGCCCGCATCCGCGCCGCGGCAGCCTCATCATTGGTGACAATCATGCCGCCTTCACCGGTGGTGATTTGCTTGTTGGGATAAAATGCAAATACGCCGCAGTCTCCCAGTGCTCCCGCCGGACGGCCTTTATATTCGGCACCCAAGGCTTCACACGAATCCTCAATCAATTTCAGACCCTGGGGTGCGGCAATCGCATGCAAACGATCCCAATCAGCAGGTTGTCCGAAAACATCCACCCCCAGGATGGCCCGCAAATGGGCTTTGTGCGGGGCTCCGATGTCGGGCAGCCAGTGACTGGCAGCAGCCCCACCCTGCAAAAGATCTGCAACAGCCTGGGTGGTTTGTTCAATATCCAGATTGCCGGTAACCGGATCCACATCCACAAACACCGGAGTTGCCTGCTCATAAAGCAGCACATTGGTGGAGGCCACAAATGAAAACGGGGAAGTGATCACCAAATCGCCCAGGCCGATATCGGCGGCAATGACGCATAGGTGCAGCCCGGCCGTACCTGAATTCACACCAATGGCATGCTGGCAGCCAGTCAAACGGCAAAAAGCAGCCTCAAACCTGGCAATATATGCCCCCATGCTCAAATGGGGGGTATTTAATACAGCCTGAACGGCCTGCCGTTCGGCATCAGCCAAGTCTGGAGATGACATGGGGACAATTGGGGAAATTGGGGTCATGGAATAGATTTTACCTTAAAGTCAGCTGCATGGTGTCTCCCTGCCAAACAGGTGGCTTGGAGGGGTGGAATTTGAGGTCATTAACCAACCCGGCCCAGGATAATGACCAGCATGGCCAGAAAAAGATTGAATCCTTTATTTCATCATCACAAGGTTGGACAGCGCCAGCGGCGGTTAATGACTGCCTGACTTGACCTACTCGGATGGCTTTCGCCGGCAGGATCCCGGGACTGAAGTGAGACTGTTTTGGGGTATTTGCGTTGGCGGGGGGTAATTTTTGTTGGATCAGGTCCAAAATTCTTCCACCTTTACGGTACTGGTTTTGATCAATTTGGCAAACAAATTCTTTGCCGGGCCCAAATCCTGGCACGGTTTCTTAAGGCACAATCCACAGCGGGGATCCCACGGGCGCCGGGACGTTTAGCACTCGGACCGGGCCAAATTCAGGCCCCTCTGCCCGATAAAGTGTTGTTTCGGTGTCGTCTTCTGTAAAAAACAGCACGGCATCACTCCGCCATGACCATACCAGATGCTGCGCCGGCAGGGTAAATATTTGTTGGGAGGTTGTGGGATAAGCCCCCACCCAGACCCCTCCGGTGTCAGCCCACGCCCAATGTTGAATATTCGGAGATAGTATTGGAAAACTGTCCCGGCTGGGAGCTGGCAAAGTCTGCTGGGCGGTGTTTGGTTGAATTTTTATTAATCCAGCATCCGTCTGGACGAGAAAAGCGCTGAGCGCCGGTTCCCAAATTGCAGTGCCTTGACCTTCCGGGACGGCCAACGTGGGATGATCATCATCAATTGGCAAAACATAAATTCCTGGTGGATTGGTCACCCCACAGAAAGTCTGATAATCAGCCGGGTACTGATACAACAAATTGCCGTTTGGGGCAGCCAACGGCTCATACACATACCCCGGAACGTGCTCCCGGGTAGCCTGGGTCTTGTAATTATAGGTCCGTACATTTTTAGGACCGCAGATGGGATCCCAACTGGAGAGCAGTAACGTTTGCTCATCAAGCCAGGCCAATATCTCCTCAGAGGCTGAATCTTCAGGCAGGTTGTAAAGGGTGAAAACCTCGCCATCAGCCACCCGCACAACCCAGCCACCCGCCATGTCATAACCTGCGCCCGTGCCGAAGGTATTCACACCGAGGTGGGCAATGGCGGTTCCCCCAGGAGACCAGATGGGATTGTAAGCCTGGCTGGGGCCATCCGTCAAACGGGAAATTTTACCCGTCAGCAGGGAATAGGTATACAGATCAGCCGTGGGTCCATCCATCGCGCCAATAAAGGCCAGGGTCTGCCCATCTGGTGACCAGGCCAGGTTGGGCTGCTCAACCATGGCGCGAGCCGCCTCCATGGCCGGATCGCCAGCGCCCATATCTGCAGAGGGTTCTGTCTCATCATTAGTCAGTGCCGTCACAGCCACAAGTTGTGCTCCCGGAAAACTGAGCCGCCACAGGGTAAGGCCCTGATACAAATACGGCTCAGATGCTGAAATGATCATCACCTCGCGACCACGTGGTGAGACTGACCAGGCCATCACTGGATAATAAAATACCTGGGTCAGCCCGCCGCCATCTGCGTTGACAGTCCAAAGGCCATCTTCGGTTTGAAAAATCAGCCACGGGCCGGATGGAGAGAGTTCATCCGATGGGGGTAAAGGTTGTCCAGTTGGGATGGGTGAAGCGGTTGGGGTTGGGCTAGATTCCGGCAGCATCAGGGTCGGGGAAGAGGTTGCTGTTGCCGGGAGTATCGGAACCGGGGTGGGATTCTCAAGCAAACTCAGCGGCGCACAGGCCAGCATCAGCAAACAAATCATCACAACCAGAAACACCAGATTGGATTTCATACATCTTGGCTGCAGGGCACCTGTCTGACACAGGTTACTGCCACCACCCTCCGTTATTGCTTAAATCATGTTCAATATTTTACTGATTATAAACCCATCCACCAACTGAACTGCCGTTCCTGCCCGACTTTCTCTGACCAAAGTTGAGGGCGGGACTTGTATCCAGTCGAGCCATCAATTTCTCCTGGGGTACTTCGGAATGGCAATTTCATTCCGCGAGCCATTCCAGAATACTACAAATATCCCCCTGCCCGATCCTATCTTCCCCGAGCAAGCATGGCCTTGGCTCAAATAATCACATTTCATGGAGGAATTTTGTCGAAGCATTGGTGATATTTGCCACTATGGACATGACGAACCATTGATTAATATATTCTCAATGTTAAAGCGAGACGCGTTAATTCTCCCGGTTTTTCAAGGTCTGACTGAGGTTCAACTGGATCAATTAGCCCCCCTGTTTGAACTGCGCAGTTTCAAACAGGATGCCATTATCTTCCAGCAGGGCCAGATGGCAGCTCACCTGTTCATATTACGTACCGGTGAGGTTGAAGTGCGTTATAAACCATATGATGGCCCCGCCTTGACGGTGGCGCACATCTTTCCCGGTGGCGTATTTGGCTGGTCCACCGCGCTGGGCCGCCCAGTCTACACCTCTGCTGCAGTGGCAGTGCAGCCTGGCCAGGCGTGGTGTATTGCCTCGAGTCAGATCCAAACCCTCTGCCAGCACAATCCTGAAACCGGACGCACACTGCTGGAGCACCTGGCTGGTGGAGTGACGGACCGGCTGCGCGGCACACATACTCAAATTATGGGGCTTTTGACCCGCAATATGGATCGCAGCGGCGACTGCCGCAGGAGTGAACCCGATGAGCGAAAACCCTGATTACAGCATGGAGCAACAATTACGCGGTCTGATCGAGAACATCAGTGCATGGATCGAGACCTACCACAACGGCTCGGTGGAACTGGTTTCTTTTGACGGCAAAAACGTCAAAGTAAGACTGGGGGGGGCCTGTCTGGGCTGTCCGCTTTCACCCACCACGGTCAAAGGTTGGGTGGAAGGCACTGTCCGGCAGTTTTTTCCCGAAGTGGAGAACGTGGAAGCAGTGGAGTAATCCTACTCCAGATATACTTCTACATGCTCGCCGTCCTTGTCATCATAGGCATCCACTACCTTGCCCACAAAGCCAGCGCGCACCATATCCATGATCTGATCCATTTGCACGCCCTCCACCTCGGTAGAGAAACGGGCCCCCATCTTCAGGCCGGCGCCCAACACATTGACTGGCAGGCGTAGATTGACGCGCGGCTTGCCGGTACTGGTGTCGGTGACTACAACCCGTAACCAACGAGCCTCCCGCCCAGTGGGATAACCGGGCGTCCGGGCTGGACGGCGGGTGGATTCCAAGGCATCCATCAGCCGTAAGCCATCTTCAACGCTGACTTTGCCCTCCTGGATCATTTGTAGTATTTTTAAGCGCTCTTCAGACATGGGTAGATCATTCCTTATGCTTGCTGGGTACCGGTATTTTGGGGCTATTGGGAACGCTGCTCCCATGCGGCCACCGCGGCTCGCAACAGGGCCTGCGCCTGGGGGTCGGTTACAGCATCAATACCATCAAATTTTTTCAAATCATACCAGATCAGCAGTCCGTTGGGGGTTTCCATCAGGCGGATGCTGTGTCCGGCCAATGGGGAGTTTGGCAGCATTTCCTGCACCAGGTCGTTGATTTGCTCAACCATCGTTTTAGGCCGTTCGACCGGGGCTTTGCTGGCCGGGGTAAACGCCGCCGAGAGATCTGCCGGCACCGGGCGCACAGTTTCAGCTGGCGAGGCTGCAATCGGCGACATGGGAATGGCAGTCGGGCGGTGAGGTGGAGTTGGTACAGCCACCTTGTTTGCCGCAGGCGGCGTGTTTGCAGTGGAAACGGCTGGCGTTGCCGGGGGCACCGGGGCGGCGGGAGTGCGGACCACTCCCAGCCAGACACCCAGCTCCCGCATCAGCCCGGGGATGGCCTGGCGCTGTTCCGGGCCGAGTTTGTCGGCGCTGTCGTACATCTTGCCATCCAATTCCACCAACAGCGCGCCACTGGTACGATCCCGCCAGAGACGCAAGGGTTCATCGCAGCGGCGGCGCAACAATTCTTCTGGTGTGGGTGGTTTGGGTGGGGCAGGTTTTTCCACCGGTTTGATCTCGGTTTTGGGGGCATTGCGCTCGGGTGTGTCAGCCTTACCACCTCGACCTGAAAACAGCCAAGCCAACAGAGCCCCAAGCATCATCGCCACAACAGCCACAATTGCCATAATAATCATCAGTTCAGGGGAAAGGGGGGTGGTGGGCATACTCAATTACTCCTAAAAAATCGGTTGACAATTGGAACAAAAATAACTGCTTCGCTGTCCAATAACAGCTCGCTCAACCAGGGTGCCGCACACCAGACACGGCTGTCCGGCACGCAGATGAACCCGAAAACTGTTCTGAAAATCACCGCCACGATAAACCCAATCAATACTGGCACCGTTTCGATCAATGCCTTCCTGCAATACCGCTCGAATGCCTGCCCAGAGTGCGACAACTTCAGCAGTTGAGAGGGATTGTGAGTTGCGCCGCGGATGAAGACCGGCCCGATGGAGGGCTTCATCCGTATAAATATTCCCCAAACCGGCAATTACCGTTTGATCAAGCAGCAGGGGTTTAATTTGGCGGCGGTGTCCAGACAGGCATTGATTCAGCCTGTCTGGCGTGAAATCAGGGCTCAAAGGCTCGGGACCAAGACGCCCCAAGATTGTCTGGGGCTCTGCGGTCAACCAAATGCGCCCAAATTTTCGCGTGTCATGAAAAGCAATTCGCAATCCATTATCCAGCAGCAATAATGCCCGATCATGCACCGCCGGAGGAAGTTGTGCTGGTTCCACCCGCAGATCACCGCTCATGCGTAAGTGAATAAGCAGGTTATCCCGGGATAGGTGGAAATTGATGAATTTTGCCCGCCGATCAACCATCTCAATGCGCTGTCCAATCAGCCGGATCAAGAATTCATCCGCGGTGGGTTCTGCCAGGGTGCGCAGCCAGCGCAGCTCGGCGCCGGTAATAACACCACCCAGAACCGATTTACCACCACGACCCCCATCCCGCAGCGCCCGCACAATGGTCTCAACCTCCGGCAGTTCCGGCATATCGCTCCTGTTTACTCGTTGAAAAGTTCCCCGACACTGCGGCCTTCGTTTGTGCGAATGATCACATCACCTAAAAGAGAAGCCACTGAAAGCACCCTCAAGCGCTCACCCAGGTGAGAACGTTTTTCCGCCGTCAGGGGCA
>Ga0116144_10003507_pt1 | contig 15605 bp, 16 predicted proteins | sample AD_UKC035_MetaG_FD_89746 | JGI IMG/M metagenome (GOLD analysis project Ga0116144, IMG submission 89746) | Active sludge microbial communities of municipal wastewater-treating anaerobic digesters from USA - AD_UKC035_MetaG | ecosystem: Engineered > Bioreactor > Anaerobic > Digestate | place: USA...
CTCTACTATCGTGCTATTGGGATTTGTGGTTGTTGTGATTTCGCCGCGCCAGGGCGTGATCCAGGATTTCGTTCACAAACTCAGCATAGGTCTGCCCGCCGATCATGGCGGCACGCGGCAGCCAGTAGGATGCGTCGATCCCGGCAATTGGGTTCAGCTCAAGGACATACAGTTTGCCATCTGCGGCCAGGCGCATTTCCATGCGGCACCAATCGCGGCAGCCCAGGGCACGGTAAGCCTCCACAGCCGTCTTTTCAATGGCAGTTTTGAGCTCGGGAGGCACTTCAGCCGGGCAGACAGAGCGGTGCATGGGTTGTGGAATACCATCTTTCCACAGTTGGGGGTAGCGCTCGATCATCTCGGCATCAGGGGTGAAGATGACAATGCCGCGTGGTTTGGAGAAAACCAGTTCGGTGATGGGCAGTACCCGCGGCTTGGCATTCCCCATCACGCCCACGGTAAACTCGCGCCCCTCGATGAATTCTTCCACCAGAAGTGGTTCGTGATAAGTGTTGAAGAGAAAAGAGATCTGCTCTTTTAATGCCGCAGCATCTGAAACGATCGATTTCTCAGAAACACCCATACTAGAACCTTCTTGCAGCAATTTGACGATCAGTGGGTAATGCAGGTCGGGGTTAAGGGGCTGGTCAACCCGCTGGAGAACTTGAAATTTTGGGGTGGAAATATTGTAGTGCAGTAGGATTTCTTTGGTGCGCGCTTTGTTGAGGCACAGCGCGAGGGTCAATGGACCTGAACCAGTGTAATGGATATCTAACATCTCACAAACCACGGGGATGTGAGATTCTCGGCTTTCGCCGCGCAGCCCTTCGGCAATGTTAAATACGATCTCTGGCTGGGCTTTTTTCAATTGTTCAAATATGTTTTCGTCGGCTTCCAACAGTTCAACCGAGTGCCCGCCGCTTTCAATTGCGGCCTTGAGGTTGTTGATTGTCTCTTCGGTGTCAGATTCGGCCATGGTGTCCACGGGCCTGGAATCCAGAGTCTCAGGGTGGATACGGTTGAAAGCCACAACCACTTTCGCCATCATTATTCCTTTTTATTTTAAGATTCCGAAACGGTGACTGATTATATTTCTCATTTGCTCTAGATGCAATGTTATTAACATTACAGTTTCCACAGAGAACATCAAAGCGGCGCTCGAGCGCCGCTTTGATGTTCTCTGGTTTCCTCTCTTAGAAAACATAGAGAGGTCTTTAGTTTTGTTTGACTAAGTCTATTCGCGCTTGCCAAGTTGGTGATCGAGCTGGTAAATGGCATTGCTCTTCTCGCCAATCAACTTGAGGGTTTCGAGGATCCCGCTGGCGTTCTTTTCCTCTTCCACCTGTTCGCTGACAAACCAGTTCAAGAAGACCTGGCTGGCGTAGTCTTTATCGGCTACGGCAATGTCGTAAAGCTTGTGGATGCGGGCGGTCACGTGCTGCTCATGGGCCAGGGTCTGTTCGAAAACCGACAGGGGGGTACCGAAATCGGCCGCGGGTTTGTCAATGGCCAGCAAGGTCACCTTGCCGCCGCGATCGATGATTTGGTCAAAGAACTTCATGGCGTGTTCGCGCTCTTCCTCTGCTTGCAGGCGCATCCAGTGTGCGAAGCCAGGCAGGTTTGCCGCCTCGAAGTGGGCTACCATTGAGAGGTATAGGTAGGCCGAATACAACTCTTCCTGAATTTGGATGTTCATTTCATCGAGCATTTTCTTGCTAAGCATATTTAGGGTCTCCTTAGATCGTTTTATGGTTGGTTTTGGCGCGCCTGGCATTCAGGGCAGATGCCAAAGAAATCCAGGCGGTGGTTGATGATTTGAAAGCCGGTTGACTGCTGAACCTGGGATGCCATATCATCCAGGGCGGGCAGGTTGGCGGCATCTGTGATTATATTACATTGCAGGCAGATGACGTGAGGATGAGGAAAGGGGTGCAGGCCATCGTAACGGCACCCATCGTGCCCCATGTCGATCTCGATCACCTCGCCCATGTCGCGCAGCAGGGTGAGTGTATTGTAGATGGTTGCCAGGCTGGTCATGGGGTATTCTGGCTGGACGCGGGCATAGACTTGCTCAGCAGAGAGGTGCTCACTGCTTTCAGCCAGGATGCGCAGCACAGTCAGGCGTTGGGGGGTCATGCGTTGACCACAAGCTTTGAGCTTTTGCACCATGGTGCTGAAACGTACTGATTGGGCTGCCGAAGTGATATCCATGATCTTGCCTTTACTAAATAATAATCATTATTATTTAGTAATTATACTAATATATTCCCATTTGTCAAGGGCGAGGGGTGCCTGCCACCTGCGCTGGCGGCACATCAAGCCGGGCCGGCTTTTCTATGTTCCGAGAGGGCCATCCCCAGCAAGATCAAGGCGATGCCGATGCCTGCCACCAGGGTGATGGGCTCGCGCAGCGCCAGGACCGATGCAATGATGGTGACCAATGGAATCGTGTAAATGTAAATGCTGGTTCGTACCGGCCCCAGGATCTTGACGGCATAATTCCAGGTGACAAAACACAAGGCTGAGGCACCGATACCCAAAAAGAGCAGGTTGAGCAGGTTGGGCAGATTGACCAGGCGTTCCACCCCCAGGCGGAAATCGAAGAGCGGCAAGATGGGCAGCATGAATAAGACCCCGTAGAAAAACACCTTGCGTGTCACGCGGAGCATATCATGGTCTTGCGCGCTGATCTTTTTGATCAATACACTGTAAAAGGCCCACACCAGCGCCGCCAGGATCGACAGCAGATCACCCAGGGGGTTGAGCTTGAGCACCACACTGCCGTTAAATGCAATCAGGATGATGCCTGCAATGGCTATGGCAAACCCGAGAAAGAAATTGGCTTTAAGCTTCTCACTCAAAAAGAAGCGGCTGACCAGCGCGGTGAGCAGGGGGGCGATTGAGACCAGCACACTGACGTTAGCCGCCAGGGTGTAGGTGAGGGCGATATTTTGGAACAACATGTACAGGGTAATGCCGCATAAGCCGGCTGCCATGTACTTCCACTCGTCTCTCAGTACCCAGCGCAGCGGTTTGCCGGGTGCCAGGCGCGGCAGGCTGGCAATGAACAGGGCCAGCAGGGCCAGGATCGAGCGGTAGAACATGATTTCAACCGGCGTGAAATCGACCAGCAGAACCTTGATCGAGATAAAGGTAATGCCCCACACCACAATGGTGAAAAGAGCTGCCAGGTGCCCAAAGATTGGTTTCGGTGCTTCCATACGAGGCCAATTTATACCACGAAAGCACAGGAATGGATTGGTGGTTTTTGTGTTTATTTCTTGACATATCGGGGTGGATAAGGTATATTTATCTCTACCCCACCCCCCTGGGGGGGGGTAGAGAGGCGGCCGGATGAGCCAAGAAACCAAACTGCGGCGCTTAAAGACCATTGAAGGCCATTTGAAAGGCATTATCCGCATGGTAGAAGAAGATGCCTACTGCATCGATGTGATTCGCCAGATCCAGGCGGTGGAGGCAGCCCTGAACAAGGTCAGCGCACAGATCCTGGAAGAGCACCTCAACTCATGCGTGATCACTGCGGTGCGCGGCGACAGCGAGCCTGAGCGCGAGCGCGTGCTCAAAGAGATCGCTGAGGTATTCGCTATGTCCAACAAGGTCTAAGCCCGGCAGGGCGTCATCTATCGGCCAGGGATTTCCCCTTAACCCATTCTAAAGGAGTATTTTGCAATGACAACTGTTAAATTCAACGTTCCCGGTATTTCTTGCATGCACTGCGTACACACCATCCAGACCGAGCTGGCAGACCTGGCAGGCGTCAAGTCGGTGCAGGCGGATGCCGGCGCCAAGACCGTCGAGGTGGTTTATGAAGATCCGGCTACAGACGAGCGGATCAAGGCCCTGCTGGCTGAGATCAATTACCCGACTGCGGCCTAGATAACCGCCTGGTCACAGGGATACAGGAGAGCCAGGGGTTGTTCACCCGCGCCGCTTGTATCCTTGTGTTTTTCTTGAAGGATCTGCGATGAGCAAACAGTTAACCCTTCCCGTTACGGGGATGACCTGTGCCAACTGTGTGGCTACGGTGGAGCGCAACCTGAAGAAGCTGGAAGGGGTAGAGAGCGCGGTGGTCAACCTGTCTTCAGAACGGGCGACCGTGTCTTTCGATCCCGCGAAGCTGGGGTTAGAGGCCCTGATCGCGCGTGTGGAGCGGGCGGGCTACGGCATTGCCAGCGGCGAGGCTGAATTGATGATCCGGCGACTGGCGGATGATAACGATGCCCGGCGCCTGGAAGCAGCCCTGCGCAAGCTGGATGGGGTGCTGGAGGCGCAGGTGGCATTTGCCACTGAGAAGGCCCGCATTCGCTATGTCCCTACGATCATTAGCCAGGCTGAACTGCGCCGGGCGGTTTCGGGCGCGGGCTTTGAAGCGTTGGAGTTGGGCGGCGAAGCAGAAGATGCCGAAGCCCTGGCGCGCGAGCATGAGATCAAAACCCAACGCCGCCTCTTGCTGATTGGCCTGGCTTTTACCGTCCCACTTTTCTTGCTCTCTATGGGTAAGGATTTTGGGCTGCTGCCGGCCTTCTTCTATAACCCGCACGCCCCTGCTCACATGGATGGGATGCGCGAGGCCCAGTGGTGGTTCAATTGGCTCTTGCTGGGGCTGGCGGCGCCGGTGCAGTTCTACGTGGGCTGGCAGTATTACGTGGGAGCTTACAAGGCCCTGCGCAACGGCTCAGCCAACATGGACGTGCTGATCGCATTGGGCTCTTCGGCGGCCTTCTTCTACAGCCTGCCCATTACCTTTGGGTGGTTGGCAGGGCATGTCTATTTTGAGACTGCGGCGGTCATCATCACCCTGATCAAGCTGGGCAAATACCTTGAGGCGCGTGCCAAGGGGCGAACCAGCGAGGCGATCAAAAAGCTGATGGGGCTGCGCGCCCGCACGGCGCACATCTTACGCGATGGCGCAGAAGCCGAGGTGCCGGTGGACGAGGTGCGGGTAGGCGACCTGGTGCTGGTGCGTCCTGGCGAGAAGATCCCCGTGGATGGGGTGATCGTCGATGGGCGCTCGGCGGTGGACGAGTCGATGCTGACGGGCGAATCGCTGCCCGTAGAAAAGAAGCCCGGCGATCCGGTGATTGGGGCTACCCTGAACAAGCTGGGGCTGCTCAAATTTGAGGCCACCAAGGTGGGCAAAGAGACGGCCCTGGCGCAGATCATTCGCCTGGTCGAAGAAGCACAGGGTTCAAAAGCTCCGATCCAAAAATTAGCCGACCAAGTTTCGGCGGTATTTGTACCCGCGGTGATTGCCATTGCCGCGTTGACCTTCTTGGGGTGGTATTTCTTCGGCCCGCCTATCCCGCCCGGTGAAGGCGTGAATGCCTTCACGCGCGCCTTGATCAACATGGTGGCGGTGCTGGTCATTGCCTGCCCTTGTGCCATGGGGCTGGCGACCCCCACCGCGGTGATGGTCGGCACCGGCAAAGGCGCTGAGATGGGCATCCTCTTCCGCAGCTCTGAAGCCCTCGAGCGCGCTGGCAAGGTCAGCGTGGTGGTGCTGGATAAGACGGGCACCATCACCCAGGGCCAGCCTGCCGTGACCGATGTGGCGACAGATGGTACCCTTGAAGCTGATGACTTGTTGGTGCTGGCCGCCTCGGTAGAAAAGGGCAGCGAGCACCCCTTGGGTGAAGCGATCTGGGCTGAAGCAACCCGCCAGGGCCTGAGTTTGCTTGAACCTGCCGGTTTCAAGGCTGATGCCGGGCAGGGGGTGGAAGCTGAGGTGGATGGACGGTGGGTGGCAGTGGGCAGCCTGCGTATGATGGCTGGGCGCGGTTACCCATTGAACGGCCTGCAAGAGGCGGTCGACCGGCTGCAATCCCAGGCCCGGACGGCGATGTTGGTGGCAGTGGATGGGCAGGTGCGCGGTGTGATCGCCGTGGCGGATACCGTCAAAGAACATTCGGCGGCTGCTATTGCCGAGCTGCACGGCATGGGCCTGAAGGTGGCGATGATCACGGGGGATAATCGCCAGACCGCTGAGGCGATTGCCAGCCAGGTGGGCATTGACCTGGTGTTGGCTGAGGTGCTGCCTGAAGGCAAGGCGGATGAGATCAAAAAGCTGCAAGCAAGCCAGGCCGTGGTAGCCATGGTGGGGGATGGTGTGAACGACGCCCCAGCCCTGGCGCAGGCCGATGTAGGCCTGGCAATTGGCACCGGCACCGATGTGGCCATGGCAGCCGCACCAGTGACCCTCATCAGCGGCGATCTGCGCGGTGTGGCGCGCGCCATTTCGCTCTCGCGTAAAACGGTGGGTACCATCAAGCAAAACCTGTTTTGGGCCTTTTTCTACAACGTGGTGCTCATTCCCACCGCCATCATGGGCGTACTCAACCCCATGTTCGCTGCCGCGGCGATGGCTTTTAGCAGTGTGTTTGTGGTCACCAACAGCCTGCGGCTGAAATCGAAATGACTGGGGTTCCATGCCAATGGGTCGTGGAACCCCTGAATTGGGGCTTGACTTAGAACAAATGTTCTGATATGATGGGGGTGGAGTTCGTCAATCGCATGCAGCATACATTGACCGTTTTGGAGCGCCTCAAATTGGGCCTGGGTGGGTTTACCAGGCCTGAAATGGCTGTGCCGCCGGTGAAAAGCACCCCAACCCGGCGCCTGGCGACGTTTTCCCATGAAGAAGCGATGCCAGACAATGTTACATACCGGGGGATTGGGCTGAGGGCCTTGTTCGACGACATGGGGCCGCTGGCGCCCCTCTCGGTGGTGATTGGGGCCTGCGATGACGGTTTGCACTTTTACATGGATTTGAGCGACCCGCGCCCTGGGGCGGTACTGCTGGCGGGCGATCCCGGCTGCGGCAAGACCCGCCTGCTGGGTTCGATCCTGGCGGCAGCCATGCTTGCTAACCCCGCGCGCCAGGTTCGCTATGCCCTGATTGCCGAAAATCTGGTAGAATACCAGGCGCTCACCGGCTACACCCACTGCTACCAGGCCCTGCCCGTAGGCAGCGGCGAAACCCTCGATCTGCTCAGCGAGCTGACCGGGTTGGTTCGGCGGCGCCAAGAGCAGCCTGCCCCTGCACCGGCGATCTTGTTGGTGCTGGATGACCTGGCTTCTTTGTGTGCCAGCCTGGATGGGCCAGGCCTGCAAGACCTGATCTGTCTCTTGACGCTCGGCCCGCAGGCCCGCATCTGGCCTTTTGCGGCGCTGCATGCAGACGACCTGGAGTACGTGGATGAAGCCATCATCCGGGGTTTTTCTACCCGTATCCTGGGCCGGATGCGGCCATCGCCAGCGGCATATTACCTGGCGGGACCGTCTCAGCCCTCGTCTGGTTTGCTGGCGGGGGAGCAGTTTTGTGTGCGTTTTGATGCGCAATGGTTAAACTTTTGGGTCCCCGACCCACAGGAGGTGTTGTGATGGACATTGGAATGCTGTGGTTTGATAATGATAACAAGGTTGACCTGGCTACCCGGATCCACCGTGCGGCCGATTATTACCAGAATAAGTACGGCAAGACGCCGAACCTGTGCTTTGTTCACCCTAGCATGTTGGGCGAAGAGCCCTATAAGAGCAACGGTATTGAGGTGCGGACGACGCGCACGGTGCTGCCCAACCATTTTTGGTTAGGGGTCAACACGACCAATTAAACACAAAAACGAGCCCGAAGCGGCATTTGGTCCGCTTCGGGCTCGTTTTTGATTTAACGGCTCAATTACTGGTCAATTTTACGATCAGAACTTCCAGTGCCAATTCGCCAGGGATTTGCCCGGTTTTGATGGCCTCATCCAGCTCGAGCAGGTGCAGATAAATGGCTTTGAGCCCTTCGGGGGTGTAGTGGCGGGCCTGTTCCATGGCCAATTTGATTGGATAGGCATGCGCCTTCAGTTTGGCGGCTACTTCATCAGGGGTCAGGCTGTGATCCAGCCCGTCGCGAGCGGCAATCAAGAAGCGATACTGTGAAACGATCTGCTGTAAGATGGCCAGCGGGTCATCTTTTTCCAGCATCTTGTTCAAAATAGCCTGGGCCGCGCGCCGGTCGCGGCTGCGCATGGCGTTCACCAGTGCAAAATCTTGCAGCTTGGCTGATGAGGGGGTCAACGCCTCCACATCGTCCACCTCTACCGGGCGGGCATAGTTGACATAAGCCAGCAGTTTATGGATCTCCTGATCGGCCAGGCGCGGCTCTTGCCCGCTCAATTCAGCCAGGGCCGCCGCGGCCTGGGGGCTGAACTGCCCCCCCACGGCCTTGGCGCGGGCCAAGATCCACTTGGCCAGGTTCTCGCCCAGCGGCAGGGGGAAATGTTTGACGAAGGCGCTCTCACCGGCCTCCAGGGCCCATTTCTCCAGCCAGTTGACGCGGTTGCTGCGTCGGTCACGGTCGTCGGTCAGCAAACGGTACTCTACCAGGGCCAGGGCCGTGGTAGATGGGATCTTCTTGAGAATATCCTTGAAGCGCTCGCGTTGGGGCTGGGTGGTCAGGCGGGCCAGGGGATTGGTGAGGATGACCAGGCGGCGCGGCGCCAGGAAAGGCATGGCAGAGATGGCGCCAACCAACTGATCCAGGTTGAGCGAGCGGCCCTCGAGACGGGTGGTGTTCATCTCAGCCATGGTGGGGTCGCCGAGTTTTTCTTGCAGGCGGGCCAGGAACTCGCCGATGCCGAACTCGTCTTCCCCATCCAAGAGGTAGATGGTAGGTGAGGCTTCGCTCACGCTCATCTCCGGGTGCGGATGCGGTGCAGCACCAGCTTGCCCTGCGGCTGGCTGATGATCTCCAACACTTCCAGGTTGCCGGGGTAGCCCGAGGTAGTGACCTTGGACTGCAAGAGCATGCCCAAGGGTTGGGCCAGGATCACCGCCAGGGTTGCCAGGGCGGCAGCCATCGGCAGGCGTTCGAGCTTATCTTGGGCGCGCTTGCCAACCCCCAACATTGCCAGGGCACCAGCCGTGCCGGCCAGGATGCCCGTGGTGAGGAAATTGGTGCCGCAGTTGGGGTGGATAGCCAGGCTGTGTTCGCCGGCCTTCATGCGGCTCAAGGCTTCTTCCACCACATCGCGCAGGGTTTCTGTGGGCACGTCGGCAATAATCCAGATGCCAAAGGGGCCAGAGTAGCCGGCCATGAACTGGCGCGGGAAGCGCTGGGCCAGCAGGTGCAGGGTGGCGTGCTCCAGGCCATGGTTGCGCTGGATGCGCGAGAGGATGGATGGGGTCTTGCGAGGGGGTTGGGATGTCATGAGGGCCTCCGTATCAGGGGATTATAAACCAGAGCGGGGAGGAGGGGAGGAGAAAGAATGTGTTGTATAATTTACATATTCTTGGTGGGCTGTAAGAAAAAGGCTGCGGAAGGCGGAGTGTGGCACACATCAATTACCTGGATTTTGATCTGAAGATCAGCGCCGTTGGCCAGCAGTACCGCGCTGAGGTGCTGCATTCTCCGGGAGGGGAGGGGCGGGTGGATTTCAGCCTGCCCTTTGAGCCAAAAGACCTGGAGATCTTGCTGCTGCGCATGACACGCCTGCGCCGGAAGGCGCGGCGGCTGGATTCGCCTGAACTCACAGCCGCGCGGCAGTTGGGAGGCGGGCTTTTCCAGGCCGTGTTCCAGGGAACGGTGCGCGATTGCCTGCACAGCAGCCTGGGCAAGGTTGAAGAACAGCCCCAGCTTGGGCTGCGCATCAAGCTGCGCCTGCAGGATGCGCCAGACCTGGCCGATCTGCCCTGGGAGTTCCTGTTCGACCCAGACGGCGGGCGTTTCCTGGCCCAGTCGGTGCAAACACCGGTGGTGCGCTATCTGGAGCTGCGCGAGCGCATCCAGCCCTTGAAGGTGGACCTGCCGCTGCACATTTTGGGGATGGTCTCCAGTCCATTGGATTATGACCCCCTGGATGTTAAAAGTGAGCAAGAGCGGCTGCATGCCGTGTTGGGGCCGTTGATCCAGGCCGGGCTGGTGCGCATCGCCTGGCTGGCTGAGGCCAGCCTGGATGCCCTGCGTCAGGTGCTGCGCGCGGGCAGGTTTCACGCCTTCCACTTTATTGGGCACGGCGGGTTTGACCAGCAAACCGAGCAAGGTGTGTTGGCCTGGTCGATAAGAACGGGCGCTCTGTGCTGGCGGGCGCTGACCGGTTGGGTGTGCTGCTGCACGATCACCGCACCCTGCGCCTGGCAGTGCTGAATTCTTGCGAGGGGGCGCGCGCCACCACCGGCGACCCCTTTGCCAGCCTGGCAGCCAGCCTGGTTCGCCAGGGCATCCCCGCGGTGACCGCCATGCAGTTCGAGATCAGCGACCGGGCCGCCTGCACTTTTGCGGAGGAATTCTATGCCGCGCTGGCCCAGGGTTATCCGGTGGATGCCGCCCTGGCCGAGGCGCGCAAGGCCATCTACTGCCTGCCGGAGGATGTGGAGTGGGGCACGCCGGTGCTGTATATGCGCTCACCGGATGGGGTGCTGTTCGATGTGGTGGAGCAGCCGTCAGCTATCAGCGATCAGCCGGCAGCAGGCAGTGGACAGGGGGATGGCGTAGAGCGACCGGTGGGCCAGCCGGGCGAGCCGGCAGTTGTAAAGGTGGCGCCGGAAAAGCTGCTCACAGCGGCTGAGAAAGCGGCAGTACAAGCGAGGCCTGATCCAGCGTCCCCGGTTGTAGTGCAGCCGAAAGCGCCGCACCCATTGGCTGAATTATCGACTTTTATCCATATTCCAGAGCGTAATTTCTGGTAGTCTCCCTCTTGAGAGCAGTTAGCAACTCAAAGGGATAGAAGTCAATAGTTCTTTAACAGTCCAAATATGATCAGTCAGATGAGCGGTCATGGCAGGCGTTTGCGGTTTCCATTTACGACCGGGAACATCATACACCCGCTTGCGGAGGCTCTTGTGAGGCTTGACGAAGTTGTAGTACATATCTTCCCAGGTGGCGGCGGCACGAAAGCAATCGATATCTTTGGAAAACGCTAATGTTTTTCGCACCTGACGGCCATTGAATAGGCGACTGGTCAAGTTGCTGCGTTCAATGTAAGCGGTCGTTTCGCCCAGCAGTTGGGTCAATTCTTCCAGGCTGCCGTAGATGGCTTTAAGTCTCGTGCCAGCAAAGCGACCGTTCTCGTCATGCTGCTTGACCATTTGCAGATACAGCCAATCTGTGCCAGGTTTCTTGCGTGTGGGTGGACGTCCGCAGCCACTGTATTCTGGCACCATGCCATACACTTCAATCATCGCCTCATCAATCCCTCCCCAGCCATCCGAAATGGTTGAGGGTGGGCCATCGGGATGCCCACGTCGCTTGAGCATCTGGAATACGCCGATGCTGGCTTGGGTTTCATCTTTCTCAATCGCACGCGCGACACGTAGGCGAGTATCCATGTCCAGCATGGTAGAACGGATGAATTGGCCACTTTCAGCGGTTTCCGGGTAGTTTTTTTTCTCCTTTGTTGTAGACATAGGCCCACAGACCATCCAATTGGCCGCGCTTAACTTGATAATCCTTCATCAATACGTCTTCCAGTACCTCGCTATGTTGAGCCGCCTCACGCAACCATTTCAGAATGGTGTCTTCTTTGATGCCCTTGACACGGGTCAAGGTGCTGATACGGTTGCCTTCTGCCAGCAACGCCAGCGTTTCCAGAATCTCATCTTCTTCTCTGCGTTTGCGGTAGAAGATTGTTCCGGTAGTCGCTACAAAATACTTGCCACAGGTTTGGCACTGGTACCTTTGCACCCCTCGCCGGGTCTTCCCCGCTTTGATGATGTTCGGCTTGCTCTGGCTGCTTTGAAGCTTTTGGTGATCTGGGCATGCTGGGTTTGGACAGAAATCTCCAGGTTTGGCGAATTGTTCCATCGGTCTCCCTCGGATTCAGTTTGCCGCAATTTTACATCTTTTATCACCTGCTCTCAAGAGGGAGACTACCTAATTTCTGGATTGGCAAATACCCGGTGACCAATGCCCAGTACCGGCGCTTTTTGGAAGCGCCCGATTTTGCCGAGCGGGCGCTGTGGGAGGGTTTTCCAAAATTTGGTGAGCCGCCAGGTTATAAAGAACTGGGCGATTGGGGCGAGACAGGTTGGCAGTGGCTGCAATCGAAACTGGGCAAAGACAAGGTGGTTTATCCGCGCTCCTGGCAGGACAAAAACTTCGGCATGGCGCAGGCCAAGGCGCCAGTGGTGAGGCTGACCTGGTACGAGGCCAACGCCTACTGCCAATGGCTGTTGAAGCATTGGCATGAACTGGCGGAAGGCGCACAGAACCCTGGATTGAGGCCGACATTGGTGCGCTTGCCGACTGAGGCAGAGTGGGTCTTGGCCGCCGGCGGCGACCAACCCACAGGGCGCTACCCCTGGGATGCGCCTGGCAAGGCAACCACGGCGGTGCAGGAGATTGTGCAGAGGGCAAACGTGGAGGCGAGTAAGATCGGGCATACCACGGCTGTGGATGCTTACCCGCAGGGTGCCAGCCAGCCTTACGGCATCTTTGACCTGGCGGGGAATGTGTGGGAATGGCAAGCGAATTATTATCGTGCTGAACACGACTATTTGGCGCTGCGGGGCGGCTCGTGGGGCGATCCTCATGGCAGCGCCCGCGTGGCCGAGCGCCACTCCGATCACCCGGGCGGCGTTTGGGACTCCTACGGCTTCCGGGTGGCGGCCCTCCCCAGCTAAGTACTTGTGGTTCTGTTTTCTGTTTCCTGTGTTCTGTCGGCGGCGGATGGCGCGTAAACAGTTGGGTATGAAAGGCGCAATCGTATGGACGCAATCATCACAGCAGGTCTGCTAAGTGGATTAACGCTTGTCGGCGAGAAGCTGTTGGGCAAGCTGGCGGATGCCGGGCTAGGGCCGGCCGATGCGCAGCTCAAGGCCTGGCTGCACAAAGATTATGAGGCCCAAAGGAAGGCTGGACAGGTGCGCCAGGCGGCTATGGATGCGCTGGACCAGGCGCTGGAAGATTTTCCGAAGGGCAGCATAGACAAGGTCAAGCTGACCAATAAGATCACCGGGCGGACGGCCGAGACGTATACACTGATGGCGGCCATAGTCATCGAGATGACCAGCTTCGACCCTGCCGTTGTGCCGGAAAAGCTGCTGGCGGCGCTGGAGATGGATGCCGGGCAGCGTGAGCTGCTGGGGCGCTTCTTATACTACTTGCGCAGGCGATTGGCCAAGGAAGACGGCTACGATAAACTGATCGGCTATGCCAATGACCTGGCCGGGCGCGGCCTGCTGGCCGGGCTGGCCAAAGAAGTTGCTGGCATCGCTGAAGATACCCGCCGGGCGGCCAGCCTGCTGGAGCTGCTGGTGCTGGAGCGCCGCCTGTCGGGCGATGATCCGCAGGCGCTGGCGGGCTACCTGGCTTGTGTGCGCCAGGATTGGGGCAGCCTGCTGCTGCCGCTGATCCGCAAGCAGTCGGGGCAGGTGCGCGAGGCCAACTTGCGCCAGGTGTTCACGCCCTTGTATGTCCGCGACGAACGTGCTGAAGCCGAAGCGCGCCAGAAAGCTGAGCTCAGGCAGCGGCGCGGCGGATTGGAAGCGCAAGTTGAGCAAGAGCAGGCCAAGCCAGTTGGATTCAATGATCTGCTGGCACATTACGATCGTTTCATCTTGATCGGCTCGCCGGGCTGCGGTAAGACGACGCTGCTGCGGCGGGCGGCCCTGGCTTTTGCGGATGGGCGGGCGGCGGAAGATCTGGGCTGGCAGGGTAAGCCGCTGCTGCCGGTCTTTCTGCGCCTGCGCCATTTTGGCGTTTTCCTGGCGGAAAACCGCCAGCGTTTTCCACAACCATCCTCTGGATCACTGTTAGCCTGCCTGGAGCAGCACCTGAAGTTGGGCGAGCGCATCAGCCTGCCGGCTGATTTTTTCGACAAACGGCTGCAGGAGGGCGGCTGCTTGGTGTTGTTGGATGGGTTGGATGAGGTCTCGCAGAACCGGGCGGAAGTGGCCCAGCACGTCGGCGAATTCATTGAGAAATACCATCCTTATGGGAACCGCTTTGGGTTGTCCTCGCGCCCCAAGGGGTACGAGGGTGAAGCGCGTTTGCAACTGGCCTCGGCTAACCTGGCATTGGCCGAGGTCACGCCGCTCGACCCGGCTGGCATCCGGCAGTTGGTTGCCAACCTGCTCTTTTTGCTGGAAATTGATGTTGTGCAGCGCCAGCAGGATTGCGAGCGTCTTACCAGGAGCATTCTCAACAGCCCGCATTTGACCCAGATTGCCGGCACGCCCTTGTTTTGCTCAGCGCTGGTACAGGTGTATAAGTACCATGGCGCCGATCTGCCGCAGCGGCGAGTGGATGTGCTGGCCGAGATCGTGGACCTGTTGTTGGGCTACTGGCACGCCCAGCAGCGCGTGCCCGACTCAGATAAGCTGGCGCGAGAAGATGGCACCGAGCGCCAGTACCGCGACCTGGACGATGCCGTGCAGCATAAGCTGCGCCGCCTGAGCCACGTGGCTTATTACATGCAAGACGTGGCGCATAAGGCCGAATTGGAGCCAGAAACGGTGCAGCAGGTGCTGGCCGAGTATATGCAGCAGCGTGAGCGGGTGGGCGAGGCGGAACGCGCCTGGCACTGGGCCGGGAACTTTATGTACAACTCGCACGAGCGCAGCGGGCTGCTGGTGGAAAGCAACCCTGGCAGCTATGCTTTTGTGCACCAAAACTTTATGGAGTTCCTGGCGGCTACGGCGCTGGTTAACCGCAGCTCGCAGTTGGTTGAAACGGTTTTGATGCACCTGGATGAACCCTGGTGGGAGCAGGTGATCTTGCTGGCCGGGGCGCATCCCAAGACAGCCGATGATGTGCGCGAAAACCTGATCACTGCGCTGCTGAAACGGGCAGAAACCAGCCAGTGTGGGGCGGCCGGCTGGCAGCAGGCGCTGACCGTGGCGGGCTGGATGGCGGGCGACATGGGCGGACACCTGGCAGGGCCGGAACATGCCGCGGTGGAAGATGCTTTACACGCGGCCATGACCGACCCGGATTTGAAACCGGCCTTGCGCGCTGATCTGGCCGACGTGCTGGACACGCTCTGGCTGCCGTCTGACCTGCATGTATTCACGCCCATCCCTGGCCCTGACCAACCGCAGTTTTGGCTGGCGCGCTACCCGGTGACCAATGCGCAGTATGCCCGTTTCTTGCAGGCAGAAGATTTTGGGCGGGAAGTATATTGGACGGGTTTTCCAAAATACGGCGAGCCGCGTCAATATAAACGCCTGGGCGATTGGGGAGGCGCAGGCTGGGAATGGCTGCAGATGGCTCTAAAGAATAAGGATGCCTCTGCGGATGGCAAGCGCGTCTACCCGCGCTATTGGAATGATCCGCGCTTGGGCATTGCCCGGCGCGCCGCGCCGGTGATAGGCATCACCTGGTATGAGGCCAATGCCTACTGCAAGTGGCTGCTGGCACATTGGGAGGAGCAGGAAGAAGGGGAGAGTAACCCCGGCTGGAAGCCGGGCTTGCTGAGGCTGCCGTTGGAAGGCGAGTGGGAGCTGGCGGCGGGCGGGGCGAAGCCGGAAGGCCGCTATCCTTGGGATAAAGCCGGACAGGCGACCACAGAGGTGGATGAGATTCTGCGCCGGGCGAATGTGAATGCCAGCGGGATTGGCCGTACCACGCCCGTGGGGATGTACCCGCAGAGTGCCAGCCAGCC
>Ga0116144_10003511_pt1 | contig 15596 bp, 14 predicted proteins | sample AD_UKC035_MetaG_FD_89746 | JGI IMG/M metagenome (GOLD analysis project Ga0116144, IMG submission 89746) | Active sludge microbial communities of municipal wastewater-treating anaerobic digesters from USA - AD_UKC035_MetaG | ecosystem: Engineered > Bioreactor > Anaerobic > Digestate | place: USA...
AGGACTGGCGAGCATTGCATTGGCAGCTCGTATTGGTGTGTATGCTGAATCAGCATATGAGGCGATCACTTGAGCAACCGAAGTGGGCACGCATCCAGCAGCACATAGAAACGGCACCGTTTCGCCATCCTTTTGACAGTTCCCATATGATTGAACTTGAAACGCAGGATCACACTGATTGAAGTATCGCAAATTACCAGCTTGAGCGGGTGGAGTTGTGGGCGCGAGGGTAGTGGTGCCAGAGGGGGAGGTTGGGGCGGGAGGATTGGTGGGGGCCGCTTGTGCATAGCGCTGTTGTATGCCGGCAATAAGAGCGAGCGTACCAATTCTATTGGGTGAATATGGCCGACCATTTGGATTGGAGGCGCTTATAGGAGGGCACTTTTGTCCATCACTACAATATACATACCACATATCCTTATGTCGTTCGTCATAACATGCGAGGGGGTAGAGATGATCTTCGTACTCGTACAACCTTGGACATCCGGTATACCGAGTTTGTGGTTTTGGAAAGTCTCCATTGCACTGGCTGTTTCCGGGCCCGTTATATAACGCGAATGCTTTCACGAGTTTTCGAAAATCATTAAATGGACCTGTAGTTGAACCATATTTACTTTTAAATACCTGACCTGCATCTAGTGCGCTAGCAAGGAGGGTTGGGTAAATTTTTCCACCTTGATCAGGCTCTGGTGTGCCAAGAGGTCTTCCGCTTATAAGCGATCTGTTTGGATTAAAGCTTCCGCCTGTTTCTACATAATGAATGGCGGCAAAGATTTCCCATGACACCCCGGTTTGTGTTGCGGCCTGCTGATATACCGGTATGACTTGAGATGCAACGGCGTTTAAACTATTTAATGCAGTGTTAAGCCCGGTTGTGCATGCGCCTGCAGGGATTTGTGGTGGCCCGGGAGGCAAGACGTTTCCCGGAGTGACCGGTGGATAGGGATAGCCAGTGGTACTTGGTGCAAGCGTTGGAGTGCCCCCGGCACTACCCCCATCTGATGATACGCCTTCATCACTAGGAACCATATTTTGCAAGATGGGCCCCGGCATTCTGCCGATGTTGCGCCAATAATCCATAAGTGATGCGGGAGTGGGGGTTGGCTCTTGAGCAAATATCGGATGTTGTATGAGCCATAGCATTGCCAAACCTATACATGCGATAGCAAGTAGTGTATTATTTCTCTTGACTTTGATACGGTTTATATTCATAATGAACGTCGATGTCAGTACTTGATTTTATAAAAAAACCAACCCCTACGTCAAATGCAGCTTCACCAGGAGTTGCTCCAGCGCCCATTGTCCCCCAGTATGCAGCTACTCCTGCTGGATTACAAACCCCTCCGGCGCCAAACATTTCCTCATCTGCAGCGGCAGAAATTGACCCGGCGGAACAAGCACGCCAGGCATATGTTGCAGATTTACTCAAAAAATATCCACAGCCTGCAGCACCTGTTGCAAAAACGCAGCCTGTAGCATCTGCTGTGCAGGGAGCTCCTCCTACACCTGCTGCAACAAGCGCTCAACAAGCGCCACCCGCGCCATCTGTAGCATCGACAGTACCACCTGCATCATCAAAAAAACCTTCTCCCACTGCATCTGTGGGAAAATCTGCATCTGCGGAGGGTGGCCAAATGTCCAGACAAGAACTACTTGATTTGATGACGCATTTGGCACAGCGCTCAAACAAAGTATTTCTTGCCGCTCAAACAAAAGCAAAAGAAGTTCAATCGGAATGGGTAGACAGCGAGCATGTGCTCTCTGGCCTCATGACCGATGCAGAGATTGTAAAACTATTGGGTGAGATGAAAGTAGACACACAAAAAGTCGATGCGGCACTGGCCCAGCTTTTTAAGCGTGCACCTGCCAAAAAACCTCCTCAGATTGCTCCGCGAATTAAAACCATTTTACAGAAAGCACTTGAAGATGCGCGAAAGTCAGGGGTGGAGCTGGTGGCACCTGAGCATTTACTGTTGTCACTATTTGAAGAAGGGGAAGGCATAGGCGCACGCCTTTTGGCAAAGCTTGGAGTGCAAGGAGAAGATTTACGCAAACGGGTGATGTCGCAGGTTGCTTCTCAAAACAAGGGCCAGGTGAATCCCGATGGCACCATCACCAAGCCGGGTGAAGCGAAAAAAAGTGCACTCTCTTCATACACTATAGATATAACGGCAAAAGCAGAGCGGGGTGAGCTTGATGCAGTGGTTGAGCGCGCAGAAGAAATTGAGCGCGTAGTGCAAGTGCTTTCACGCAGAACAAAAAATAATCCGGCGCTTGTCGGTGAGCCGGGAGTCGGTAAGACAGCTATTCTTGAAGGACTTGCCCAGCGAATTGCCGCACGACAAGTCCCGGAGATTTTATTGGGCAAACATATTTTACAGCTTGATCTTATGTCGGTGCTTGCCGGCGCATCTCATCGCGGTGAGTTTGAACAGCGCATGAAGGATTTGATTGAAGAGATCTGTGCTGCTAACGGACAGTACATCATGTTTATTGATGAGATGCATACGATTGTCGGTGCGGGAGGCGGAGGGGACAACAGTTTGGATGCTGCCAACTTCCTCAAGCCCGCCCTAGCCCGGGGAGATTTGCAGATGATAGGGGCAACCACACTCACTGAATATCGCAAATATGTCGAAAAAGACCCTGCACTTGAGCGCAGATTTCAAACCGTACAAGTCCCCGAGCCCACCGAAGAAGCGGCGATTAAAATGCTTAAGGCGTTACGACCCAAGTATGAAAAGTTTCATAATGTAACCATTCCCGATGACGCGGTTGAATCTGCGGTGAAGCTTTCAAAGCGATATGTCGGCGACAGATTCCTTCCTGATAAGGCCATTGACCTTATGGATGAGGCCGCATCTGCCGTGCGATTGCCACTCATGTCGCTGCCCGAAAAGATTAAATCACTTGAAGAGCGCATTGGGCAGCTGCATGCTGATATGCAAAAAGCAGAAAGCAAAGGAGACACCGTCAGAGCAAAAGTGCTGAAAGCAAAGCTTGCCGACCTTGAGCCTAAAATGAAAGACATGCAACAAGAGTATGAGAGTAAGAAAAATCAATCTAATGTACAGGTAACAGAATCAATCATAAAAGATGTGGTCTCTCGATGGACAGGTGTGCCGGTATCAAAGTTAAGTGGCTCAGAGTCAGACAGGCTCACCAAACTTGAGCAGATTATGCATGAGCGCATGATTGGGCAGGAGCGTCCGGTTAAGGCGGTTGCCGCCGCAGTGAGGAGGGGGCGTGCGGGGCTTAAATCCAACAAGCGACCCATCGGCAGCTTTATATTCCTCGGGCCATCAGGTGTGGGAAAAACAGAGCTCACCAAAACACTTGCGGAAGTGCTTTTTGGACAAGAAGATGCCATGATTCGCTTTGACATGACGGAGTTTATGGAAAAGCATGAAGTCGCAAAATTATTGGGGCCACCCCCTGGCTATGTGGGCTATGAAGAAGGAGGCAAACTTACTGAGGCTGTTCGTCGCAAACCCTATTCTGTGGTGCTTTTTGATGAGGTTGAAAAAGCGCACCCTGACATTTTCAACATTTTGCTTCAGATTCTTGATGATGGGCGCTTGACGGACAACAAAGGAAGAACCATTTCTTTCAAAAATACTGTTGTGATTTGTACCTCAAACATCGGCACGCAACTCATTCAAGACAAGCTCCTCCAAAAACAATCAAAAAAAGATCAAGATGAAAAAGGGCAGTCCGAGCATATATCGGCAGATGGAAAAACCATCGTCGCAGGAAAACAATCCGAAAAGCGAGTGCCTGCATTTACTGAGCCATCTCATGAGTTTACCGACATGAAAGCCGATGACATCGCTCCCGCTTATCGGGGAGCAAAAGCAAATTTCAATGAACCCGAATTGCAAGTGGGCTATGAGTTTGAAGATGAAGTGCAAGGAGATCTTTCGCAAGCCAAATACAATGAGCTGCGCGACTTAGTGATGGGGGAGCTTCGGAAGTTTTTCCGCCCCGAACTTATCAATCGATTTGATGAGGTGATTGTGTTTGAACCGCTCGCCCTCAAACACATGAAAAAGATCGTAGAACTTCAACTTAAGGCTCTGGTGAAACTTCTTGAGGAGCAAAATATTGGGCTCACCGTGACTGATGTTGCCAAGGAGCAAATTGTGACTGCAGGCTTTGACCCTGTATATGGCGCACGACCATTGCGTCGGGCAATCCAAAAACTCTTGGAGAACCCGATTTCAGAGATGATTATTGGCAAAAAAGTGCAAGATGGCGACATAATTGTCGTTGATTTCACAGATGATTTTGTCTTTACCACCGAAAAACCCAAACAAGTAATGGCCGACAAAGAAGCGCAAAAAGCACGTGACGCTCAAACGGATGAGAAAAATAAAAAGGCGCAATCAGAAGTAACAAAAAACGCTGGTGATCAAAATCAAAAGGAGAAAACGCCACACTTTGCGATGTATGTGTGTGTGGATTCGGGTATGCAATTTGAAACAGAAGAAGTTCCCAACTCCACTGTCATTTGCCCATTCAACGCAAAAGAGAAAACAGTGAAGGCAAGTGAGCTCCCTCAACTTGACACCGCAGGGCCGGCTGTAGAGGTGATTCAAGCAACAGATGAGCGATCTGTTGCATCAGATGTTTCAGCAGGACCATTTCAGCAAGCCACTGCATAAATTGTGTGATTTTCTTTTCGTATGTCTGAACCCTCCCAGCTTCTTGCTCAGTGTATAAACATCGTTCATCCCAATGGAAGTAATTCCACCATTTGTGGGCCATTCCCCACGCGAGGAGCGGGCGGCACCTGCCCCACAGGGAACTGCTTTGAAACTCCGGGTGATGTTATCTCACGCGTCATGGAGTATGTGTTTCCGTTTGCCGGTATTATTTTGCTTTTTATGATTATTCTCTCTGGCTATCAACTTATTATCTCACGGGGTGAAAGCAGTAAAATACAGTCGGCAACAAAGCGCATCACCTATAGCTTGCTCGGATTTGGGATCCTTATCATCTCGTATTTGATGGTTAAGACAATCTCCTTTATTCTTGGGTTTGACTCTCCGGTGTAGCTTGTTAGTACCACCTTAAATTCTCCACACATATGCGACATACTGCAATACTCTCATGGTGTTGTATACAGCTCACCAAACACCCGTTTCAAAAAGCGTTGAGAGCCCGCCCAAACAAAGTACTCTCTTCATGTACATAGTATGTATCAGAGGACGCTCACTTAAGTGAGTTATATAGAAGTTAAGGTTGTATCTGCAATGCTCAAGTATAGACGAATGTCTTTTTGAAACGGGTGTGGTGAGCAGTGTATGTACGAGCATCAAGCGCAAAGCATGTACACATTGATTGTCGCAAAAGACTTGGAAGAATGGGTATAACTTGTAACTGGGCAATTGTTTGCTACCATAGTACAGACGTTTTTATGAAATCCATTATTTGTTTTGCCCGCTCATCCACTCCCCCTCGTGGGGATGTTTTTTATGCATAAACCCCTGACTCTTCAAAACCCTATTGTTATTTCTGTAGGTGGGGCGCTTATCATCTCAAAGGGGAAGGTAGATACGGTTTTTCTTTCTGAATTCAATGCACTGATTCGGACTCATGTCGCACAGGGCAAACGATTTCTTTTTGTGGCCGGAGGAGGAGGGGTGTGTCGGGAGTATCGGGATGCAGGTAAGGCCGTGATACACACTATGCCCGATGATGATTTGGACTGGCTTGGCATTCATGCGACTCGTCTGAATGGGCATTTACTGCGCACCATTTTTAAAGACATCGCACATCCCCGTATGATTGAAAATTACGACCGTAAGCTTGAGGGATGGGAGGAGCCCGTTGCAGTTGGAGCGGGGTGGAAACCCGGACACAGTAGTGACTACTGCGCAACTTATCTGGCAAAAGATCACGGAGCAAAAACACTCATAAATCTGTCAAACATCGCCCATGTCTTTGATAAAGACCCCAAAAAATATGATGATGCGAAACCACTGAAGCACATCACCTGGAGCACTATGCAACAAATGCTTGGCACCAAATGGATACCAGGGCTCAATGCACCATTTGACCCTATCGCCAGCCAGCTCGCACAAACACTCGGCCTCACGGTTGTTGTGGCGCATGGCAGACATTTGGCAAACGTAGACCACCTTCTGTCGGGTAGGCCGTTTATCGGGACGGTCATTTCTTGAGCGGCTCAGCATTTATCGTGTGTAGTACAATGCGCACTAGCATGGGAATTACTTCATTGGATCTTACTCATTTTCGCTGTCATATCAAAAAGGAAATTGCGCTATCACCCGTTTTGACGGTGATTTCTGGTGCCAATGCGCACGGCAAAACATCAATGCTTGAGGCGCTGTATATGCTTTCGCGCGGGCGCGGGTTTCGGGAAATGGAAGAGAAAGAATTGCTTACCTTTGGAAAAGAGTATGGGGCGGTGGTGGGGGAGCTTGTTGATGCAGCGGGGGCGCGCACTGAAAGTGCAATTACCTATCAAAAATCGCAACATTTACTGCGCAAGCGCTACAGTTTGGACAAAGCTCCGGTGGGGCTTGTGGCATATCGGCGGGCACAGATGCCGGTGGTGCTTTTTGCTCCGCACCATATTGACATTATCACTCATGGGCCTGCCAATAGGCGTGAGTTTCTGAGTGATGTGCTCAGTGCAACACATCAAAGCTATGCCAAAACACTACGAGAGTACGAATCCGCCCTTCGCAAAAGAAATATCCTTCTTGAATCATATGAGTCACTTAGCGCCTTGCAACAAGACATTCGTTTTTGGGATGAGTACTTGGTGGGTCGGGCGGATATGCTGACCAAAGCGCGTGCACAGCTTATTCAATTTTTCAATGAGCACCCTACATTTGCTGATGCTCATATTCACATGTCTTATGTGCCAAATGTCATGACGCACGAGCGATTAGCGGAAAAGTTTGCGACTGAAGCTGCCGCACGGCGGACACTCATAGGCCCTCAAAAAGATGATTTTGTACTATCTATCCAACATGGAAAAGAGCAAGTGAATGCGCACCTGTATGCTTCACGCAGTCAGCAAAGACTATGCCTGCTGTGGCTTAAGATGCGCGAGCTTGCATGGACGTATGAAGCGAGTAAACGCGCACCACTTCTTTTGTTAGATGATGTGTACTCGGAGTTTGACAGCACCCACAAGCAACTTATTTCAAATCTTATTCCCGCTTATCAAACAGTCATTACAACAACTGAAGAACTCACCCTCCCTGCTCATATACACCAAGAGGCGACCATTGTACGGGTATAATAGGGGTAGAGTATGTAGAGCGGGGGTTGAACGAAACACAAGGACTGATGCATAGTGATAGTTGTAGGAGAGGTGCCGGAGTGGTTGAACGGATCAGTTTCGAAAACTGACGTGGTCGCAAGGCTACCGGGAGTTCGAATCTCCCCCTCTCCGCCATAGGGTGGACGAATCCTCACAATTATTTAAAATATGAAACATGTTGTCGTAGGAATAATCATAAAAGACAATCCACTGTCATATTTATTGGTTGCCTCCAAAAAGTACTTTGGAGAATTCACCGGGTATTATTACCCACCCGGGGGACATGTGAAACATAATGAAGATGAGTTCTCTGCTTTAAAACGAGAAATCTATGAGGAGCTTGGTATGAATGTCAAAAGAGCTGAAAAGTTATCAGTATCGACAGGAGATGTGAAAGACCAAAAAACCTCATGGTATGTGTGTAGCGTGGATAGCACAAATATTAATGTCAATAAAGCTGAGCTATTAGATGCCAGATTTTTCACCAGAGAGGAGATGAAAAGTATCAATGTGTGGCCAGCCACACGTGAGATATTTGAAAAATATGTGTTCAATAAAGTCGGGTAATTGCATACAATAGTTCATCGATCACAACACACAAAACATATCTAATTATATTTGTAATATAAAATTCATTTCGCAAATCACATGAGTATGATTTTATATAGTAAACCATGAAGAAATTAATATGCTCAATCGGAGAATATGGTGTCGTTGTAAATCAGAAAGGAGACTTTCTGATTTTGAAGTTAGCTGCTACGGAGATGTTTCCACATGAAGCTTGGATGTTGCCTGGTGGAATGCTTAATGTCGATGATCAACCTGAGTTCGGTTTGCAAAGAGAAATACTGGAAGAGACTAATTTAACAATTGGAGTAATTTCTCCGATTCACACCGCCAGATGGGGATTTGAAGCCGAAAGAAAGTATGCTGTGTTCTATTTATGCAAATTATCCAGGGAGCAAAAAATTGTATTGAGCAGTGAACATACTGAATATAAATGGGTAAACTTTGATGCAATCGATAGCATATCCTGGCATAATCAAAACAGTGGTATCGCAGTAGCCAAATCAAATGAGATACTGAAAAACTGCCTCTAACCGAACATATTATTTTCACAATGGGCTCTTGATATTTTTCAGGTGCGGATTGGTGACTTGAGTATATCGTTGTGTGGTTCTTATGTTTTGATGCCCCAGCAGTTCTTGAACATAGCGAACATCGGTGCCATTTTCCAGCAAGTGGGTCGCAAACGAGTGTCTGAGTGAATGAAACGTGGCGTCTTTTCTAATACCGGAAACCTTCAAAGCATTCTCAAAAACTTTCTGAGCCGTCCTTGTGGATAATTTACCACCCCGTTCGCTTGCAAAGACATAATTGGATTTTTCCTTGCCGGCGACCATTTGCCTCAATTCACTTATGATACTCTCCGGGATCATGCTGATTCGATCTTTCTTGCCTTTTGCTTGTTTGATATGAATAGTGAGTTCGTCGAAATCTAAATCCCATACCTTTAAAGATATGGCTTCGCTTACTCGTAAGCCTGCTCCATAGGCAAGCGACAGCAGAAGTTTGTGTTTAAAGTTTTTTGAAGCATTGATAATCTTTCTTATTTCAACACGTGACAATACGATGGGCAACTTCTTGTGTCGTTTGGCATAAGGGAAATGAAAGTGAGACGGCCTTCCATACACTTTTGCCATGACATACTTCAATGAAGCGTGATACTGATTGAGAGAATAGGGGGAATATCCTTTGTCTGCCAATATCTCTAAAAATGATTTGAATTCGTTTGCAGAAATATGATCAAGTGGCTTCTTGAAGTGTGCGTATATGGTCCTCACGCAATTGATATAGGATTTAATTGTGCTTGCACTAAAGCCCGATATCTTCATCTCTTGTTGCAGTTTTGGAATGAGCATGATAGTATCGATTATATCAGTTATGTTATGTTTCTAGTTGTTTATACGCAAAATATTCGTATATACACTAGTTAAATGAAATTTCAAAAAAGATAACTAACTAATTAATTATAAAATATGTTAATTTCCAAATCACAGACAAAAAAAGACACAAAATCTGATCAGTGTACCGTCTGGGGCTATGATTTCCCAAGTAAGTTACTTAGCTTTGCAACTGCATATATAAATGGAAGATACCCGGATATTGATAGAGTTTCAAATTTGGATTGTGAGGGAATATATTATGTCACGGGTGGATCAGGTGTTGTACACTCAGAATTCGGTGATTTCAAAATCATTGCAGGTGATGTTTATCATTTTAAAAAAGCTGAAAAATATTGGGTCGAAGGTAAAGATTTAAAACTTGTGTTAGTCAATGCTCCAAAGTGGACGATAAACCAATATAAAAAGGTCCGTTAGTTATCTTTTTTGAAACTCTGCAGATTTGCTTTTTGAGGTGAGGTGAAACAAAGGACGAATGGAGGACTTTGACGAAAGTACAAATAAATAAAGCTCGAAGAAAGCAAATCCTTGCCCTTCGGGTCACTTAACAATTTGTATCTGGTTCAAGATTCTTGATACTTTTATAAAAAAATTAAGGAACATCAAGAATCTTTCACGCAAATTTTTGCCCTCTAATGGTGGTTAATCAACAAACGTCGAACGTTGAAAAGCTACTAATAAATCGACAATAAATGCCGATGAAACGGGCAAAAACTTCAGATACAAATGAACGTTATGTGAAATTCAGAATTAATTTTTTTAAGATTTAAGGGAATTTGGACTTTCCATCAATAGTTTTATTAACGTATAATCATATCAATGCTTATGGATTATAAAAATCTTACTGACATCTTTAAAATTCCTGTTATTGGGCTTGGGACTTGGGGAATCGGTGGCTTTATGGAAACCGATTCATCAAACGACGAAAAAGCGGTGCAAGCTATCAAGGATGCAATTGAATTGGGCTATTCACATATTGATACAGCAGAACTTTATGGTGCTGGACACACTGAGGAATTGATTGGCAACGCAATAAAAGATTTTGATAGAACTAAACTTATTATCACCAGCAAGGTTTTCAAAACCAACTTGAAGTATGACGATGTAATCGCTTCTTGCAAAAAAAGTTTAGAAAAATTGCAAACAAATTTTATTGATATTTACCTTATCCATGCTCCGAATCCCGAAATACCGATAGAAGGAACGATGAAAGCTATGGATTATTTAGTCGAACAAGGATTGATAAAATTTATTGGTGCCAGCAATTTTTCTGTTGAGCAAATGCAAGAAGCTCAAAGATACTCAAAGAATAAAATCGTTGCCAATCAAATTCCATATAACCTTGCCACAAGAAATATTAATCTTGATCGTAATACTAACAATGTAGGTAGCTGTATCAATATGGAATCAGAAATTATTCCCTACTGCCAAGAAAATGATATCATCATAATGGCATATAGGCCTATCGAAAGAGGCTTCTTGCTAAAGCCCAATTCATTGCTTGATGGTTTATCTAGGAAGTATGGCAAGACCAAGGCTCAGATTGCTATCAATTGGCTGGTTTCCAAAAAGAATATTATTGCTATCCCCAAGTCCACAAGTATTAATCATCTCAAAGAAAACCTAGATGCCATTGGGTGGAGCTTGAGTTGTGAAGACATAAAACTTTTAGATGAAGTTGAATTTGAATGTCCAAATGATTGATAAAAAAAATAATTCTGAACTTCTCCCTTCGGTCGACCACGTTGCATCCTAACTATTGGCCCTTTTTAGTCACTAAGGATCAAGTTGGGCATAGTATATATGCTATTCGCTCATCGCATTTTCATACATAAGATAAAACCTGCTATTTTGTCAAAGCTTTCAATTTGGTCGGGCAGACACGACTGCCAAAATCAGTTATGCCTAGAGGATAATCCAAATTTACTTTCAATATCTTCGGTATTGTTGTAAACTTCGTATAAGCCGCTATATTATGTGAGGTTTATGATTTACTTTTGGCTATTGGTCAGCCCTCAATGAAAGAGCTAAGTTGTGTATATTTTGGTTATTATCATAATAATCCAATCTTTTTAGTTTGTTTCAAATTTTAGTTGTTCAGAATGAAACTTGAATACTTAACTTAATTTTTTAATATATTAATAATGAATACCATGGGAAAAACTATAATGATTACAATTGGGATTATCGCACTTATAGTAATGGGATTATTTGCCTTGAATAGAGAGACGTCCAAAACCAATGAAGTTGTAAGTAATGTGTCAGTAATGCAAAGTGAGACATCACGTAATGAATCATCACTGTCCGAACAACCAACGGCTCAAGAAACGGTTACCACAACAGCAGGATCATATCAGGTGTATAGTGCGGAAAAGATTGCTTTGGCAGCAACAAACGATGTGGTGATGTTTTTCCATGCGGCATGGTGCCCTTCTTGTCGCGCTCTTAGCCAGGATATCGAGCAAAATTTGAGCGCAATCCCGTCGGGAGTTGTCATCCTCAAAGTTGATTATGACTCAGAAACGGAATTAAAGAAAAAGTACGGCGTTACCACACAACATACGTTGGTTCAGGTGGATCAAGACGGTAATCAAATCAAAAAATGGAATGGAAGTCCACGGCTTGAAAATCTACTTTCCCAAATACAGTAATATGGTCTTTTTGTTCATAGCAATACTGGCGGGAATACTCACGGTCTTGGCGCCGTGTATATTACCCCTCCTCCCAATTGTGATTGGAGCTTCAGGAAATGATGAACGTCGCATATCAAGAAAAGCTATAGTTGTAATAAGCTCATTGGCAATATCAGTTGTGGTGTTTACTTTGTTGTTAAAAGCGACGACGTTTCTTATTGCCGTCCCCACAGCATTTTGGAGCGTATTGTCGGGCAGTATAATTATTATGGTCGGCTTAGCTATAGTATTTCCAGCACTTTGGGCGCGTATTCCCTTGGTGCAAAAAATCAGCAGTGTTGGGAGTAGTGCCATTAGCGCGGGGCGTAAAAAGCGAAGCTATACGGGCGATATTCTGATTGGCTTTGCTCTGGGTCCGGTCTTTACCACTTGTTCGCCTACCTATCTTTTTATCATCGCCACTATTATTCCGGCAGGATTTCTCGTGGGTTTTGTTTATCTTCTAGGGTTTACCATGGGCCTTGTATTCTCACTACTTCTCATCGCATTCTTTGGTGGTCAATTGGTGAAAAAAATTACTAGTCACATGGGCACAGCGGATAATGTTAAGCGAGCATTTGGAGTTTTGATTATTTTGGTAGGTATAGCCATTTTAACTGGGTATGACAAAATACTCGAAACAGCTATTCTTGATTCTGGTTATGGAGCCAGTATTAATTTTGAGAATTCGCTTATAGAGCGCTTTGCCCCTAGCTCATATTAAGCTGTCAATGAACTGCACGCCAGAAGCGAGTTACCATGCATAGGCACGACTATTAATTGCATATTTGTCTTTATTTTAAACTCATAGCTGTACTAGATTAATGGTGATCAATATCTCATGAATACCAATGAAGAAAAAGCCTACACTATTAATTTATGTATTAGGACTGGTGGCAATTATTATTGCTATTGTGCAAAGTTGGGTGGGCCCCATATATAGTGGCAAAGAATTTTCACGTGAGAGTTTCGCAATTTTTTGATATTGATAGCGATTGGTGTGTTTAGCATTCTATTGCTGTATATTTTGGTTAACGGGTACTGAAAGTATTCTGTCAATCATGTACCTCATGAGCTCGGAAACCCGACTCGTGTATTGCTCATCTCATGGAGAGGAGTATGTTAGAATAGGGCCAGATTACTATTTGTCATTGTTTCTATGAAATCAATCTATCATATAGTCACCCATCCCAACCTTGCAAAATCACGAGTAAATAAAGTTGTCATAAATGCCCTTCAGGGCAAAGAGGGGGTTGAAACGCGAATACTGTATGAAGCATATCCCGATTGGCGCGTTGATGTGGAGCGCGAGAAGCAAAGTTTGCTTCGTGCTGATGTTGTGGTTGTGCAGACCCCGTTTTATTGGTATTCCACCCCCGCACTTTTTAAGGAGTGGCAAGATAAGGTGCTAGAATATGGGTTTGCGTATGGTGAGGGAGGGGATAAGCTTAAAGGGAAAATCGTGCAAGTGGTTCTTTCTGCTTTTGGCCCTGAGGAAGCATATACGGCAACAGGCTACAATCGCTATACCATAGATGAGCTGTTGCGCCCGCTTGAGAGCACATTTGCGTTATGTCAGATGAAGTTTGCACCACCACTTACGCTCCTGGGTGTTTCGCATAAGTCGGATGAAGATATCAGCGCGTTTGCCAAAACAGTCGCGGATTCCGTTGAGTGTTTATAAAAGAAATAATTAATTGTTAAAGGTATAATATGCCAGTTCTTTCGGCACGATATCATCACATCGAGCCCTCTGCAATTCGGCAGGCACAAATAGCGTTTGAATCGCGCACTGATGGTGTGAAAGCCATCAATGTCGCAGTGGGAAATGTTTCACTCCCCATGCATCCCGCAATGCAAAAGCGGATGTGCAACTTAACCTCTTCCGAGAGCCCCTTTGCAGATGGAATTGTGCGCTACACTCCAACAGTCGGTACACCAGAAGCGAATGATGCCATGAAGCGTGTACTTGAGGCAAGCGGTGTTGATACGACTGCGCTATTTACGCATATCACCAGCGGAGGAAGTGAGGCGATGGAGCTCATCATTTTGGGTGTGTGTGATAAGAACAGGCCGCTATTGGTTATCGACCCCATTTACTCCAACTACCACACCATGGCATCACGCGTTGGTGTGCCTGTGGTTGCGGTGCCTCGAGAGCTTGGATCTGATGGAACCTTTACCCGACTTAATGTCGATGCAGTTGAAGCACTTATTTCCACACACAGACCAGGTGCATTGCTCATCATTCCCTATGATAATCCGACAGGTACCATGCTTGATCAAGGCACCATAGATTCACTCGCCGCTCTCTGTGTGCGCCATGATATATGGATGGTAAGTGATGAAGCGTATCGTGAACTACACTACGGTGCGCAGAAGCTTGCGTCGGTGTGGCGCATTGACACGGCAAAGGTGCCCGGCATTGAAGGCAAGCGAGTGAGTATTGAGAGCGTATCAAAAGTTTGGAACGCGTGTGGGTTGCGCATAGGCGCCATGGTCACGGATAATGAGCTCTTGCATACGCAAACAGTGGCAGAACACACGGTGACGCTTTGTGCCAGTGCGATAGGGCAATATATATTTGGAGCGATTGCTCATGAGAACGTGGAAAAACTGCATGAGTGGTTTGCCATACAGCGAACATATTATGAAACCATGAGTCGTGCGCTTGTACAAGGATTGCAAACGAGTGAGCCTCGATTAATCGTTACTGCTCCCGAATCTTCACTCTACTGTGTTGTTGATGTACGGGCGCTCGTGCCCGAGTCATTTGAAGCGCATGATTTTTGTGTATTTTGTGCGCAAAAAGGTGGCTGTGAAATTGAAGGAGAAATGTTTACATTGCTTCTTTCTCCCATGTCAGGTTTTTACACACAATCAAACTATGCGAAAGACCCCGGGAGGTCACAAATTCGCATCGCATATGTGCAGGATGCGTCAACCATGCAAAAAGTGCCGAAAATCTTAATGAGCTTACTGCATGACTATCTTGCCAGAGTCCGATCGTAAGAGGAACTATTTTACAATTTTCTACTATACTAAGAGTCTTATGCATAAACCATCTATACGATCATGGATACGAAACAATCGTTTTTTTCGATTATTTTTGACCGGCTTTACCATGGGTGCGGCTGACATCGTGCCGGGAGTATCGGGTGGAACTGTGGCTTTTTTGATGGGAATTTATGAAGAGCTTATCCAGAGCATCAAAACAGTAAGTGGTACTACGTTGAAATTATTTTTACAAGGAAAGTGGCGGGCTGCTTGGCAGTCAGTACCTTTTCGATTTGTCATACCTCTTGGGCTGGGGCTTATGACTGCCATTTTCACTCTTGCCCGAGCATTTGCATACCTGCTGAATACGTATCCGCAGTTTTTATGGGCATTCTTTTTTGGCCTTGTATTAGCTTCCGTTTATGTAGTGAGCAAACGAGTAGTGACATGGGACATGCACGATTATATTGCCGCTGGTGTCACTGCGGTGCTGGCGTATATCATCGTTGGTGCCGTTCCGGTTGAAACACCAAACACACTTCTTGCACTCTTTGTAAGCGGCGCCATTGCCATTTGTGCCATGATCTTGCCGGGCGTTTCTGGCTCGTTTCTTTTGGTCATCATGGGTAAGTATGAGCAGATTCTTTCTGCCGTCAACAATCG
>Ga0116144_10003513_pt1 | contig 15586 bp, 14 predicted proteins | sample AD_UKC035_MetaG_FD_89746 | JGI IMG/M metagenome (GOLD analysis project Ga0116144, IMG submission 89746) | Active sludge microbial communities of municipal wastewater-treating anaerobic digesters from USA - AD_UKC035_MetaG | ecosystem: Engineered > Bioreactor > Anaerobic > Digestate | place: USA...
CGCGGCGGCCGAAGTCGCAACCCCGGATGCTGCGGACGTCGCTCGCCAACTCGGTCGTTCGGTTGAACGGGCCCGTCGTGCGCTCTCGGACCGTCTCACGACGCACGAGCGACTCCTTCGGACCACCTTACGCCGACCGCTCGTCAAGACGGCGTCTCGGTTACTGGAGACCGCGGAGCAGCGGCTCGATCTCCAGGTGTCGGCCCTATCCCGAGCCTCCAAGCGGGAACTCGAGCGGGCGGACGAGCGGTGGGCGAAGCTGGAGGGTATGCTCCATCTGCTCGACCCTGTCCGGCCGTTGGAGCGAGGGTTCTCCCTCACGTACGCCGAGGGTAGCTCGCGCCCGCTCCGCGAAGCCGGAACCGTGGCCGAGGGAGCGCGTATCGTGACTCGTCTCGCTCGCGGCAGGCTCACATCATCGGTCGAGGAGGTGGCGAAGGAGTGAAGATCGAGGAGACGCTGGCGAAACTCGAAGAGATCACGTCTGCGCTGGAGCGTGAGGACCTGCCGCTCGACGAAGCCATCGCGCAGTTCGAGCAAGGACTCGGTCTCGCGGTGGCGGCCAAGAAGACCCTCGACGAGGCTCGACTTCGGATCGAACAGGTGGTCGAGAAGGCGAAGGGAGTCTTCGAGCGCGAGCCTTTTGACGTTTCGTAGCGCATCCCTATACTTCCCAGCCATGACCGAAACGGGGGCTCGCCGCGACGTGGTCATTGTGGGCGCCGGCCCGGCGGGCATGACCGCTGCGGTGTACGCCGGACGCGCCTTGCGCTCGACGCTCCTCTTCGAAAAAGGAATCCCGGGGGGACAGCTCAACGAGACCGATCGCATCGAGAACTGGCCGGGATTCGCGGATCCGATACCCGCTCCCGATCTCATGGCAGCGCTTCGGGCCCAGGTCGAACGCCTCGGCGCGGAGATTGTCCAGGATGACGTCCTCGGGATCGAACCCGGCGTTTCGTTCCATCGCGTCACCGCGGCCCACCGCGTGGTGGAGGCGCGAACCGTCATCCTGGCTCCAGGCTCAAGACCCAAGGAGCTCGCGGCAGAGGGCGCTGCCCGGCTCAAAGGGAGAGGCGTTTCCTACTGCGCAACGTGCGATGGGTTCTTCTATCAGGGCAAGTCCGTGGTGGAAGTCGGAGCGGGCGACGCGGGACTCATGGAAGCGCTCTTCTTGACGCGGTATGCCGACTCGATCTCCGTGATCGTCCGCCATCCGAAAGACGATCCGCGGGCCATCCGCGCGTCGGGGCGGCTGCGCGAACGCGTTCTGACCCACCCGAAGATCCGCTTCCTGTGGAATCGAGAGGTCGTGGAGGTGGTCGGGGAGCGCGATGTGGTGGCGGTCCGCTTGCGCCGGCTCGAGGATGGAGGAATCGAGGAGGTTCCCGCGGACGGGATCTTCGTCAATGTCGGACATCGGCCGCAGACGGAGTTCCTCCGCGGAGGCGTCCCTCTGGATCCGAACGGGTACATCGTCACCGATGCCCGTCTGCGTACGAGGATCCCTGGGATCTTCGCCGCAGGAGACGCGCGCGTCGACGCGCACCGCTACGCCCAGGCCATCATTGCAGCCGGGGAGGGGGCCACGGCGGCCCTCGAGGCGGAGCAGTACCTCAGTGAGTTGCCGGGGCGTAGGAGCTCCAACAGCAGGGAGGGAGGATGAGGTCGATGTACCCAACGGTGTCGAAGCTCTTCGAGGACGCGGTGCAGGCGCACAAGGATCGGACCGCTCTCTGCATGCCGATTCCGAAGGAGAGGAAGAGCGGACGGGGTGTTCAGCTGGTCCTGAACGAGATCTCGTATGGGCGTTTGGGTGAGATGGTCGGCCGCCTGGCGCGGGCGCTGTCCGAGTTGGGCATCATGCCGGGCGATCGCGTGGCCATGATCTCGAAGCCTCGCGCCGCTTGGGCGACGAGCTTCTTCGCCATACTTCACGCCGGAGCGACCGTCGTTCCCCTGGACCCCGAGCTGCAGAAGGGCGAGATTGGACGAATCCTCGCCGAGGCCGGGATCAAGGGCGTCATCTGCTCCGGCAGCAAGGTCGACGATGTCGCCGACCTCCAGAAAGGCCCTCTCCAGGGAACCTTCGTCATCTCGATGGACCGCACGAAGTATGACGCCGTGTTGTTTCTCGACGCCCTGCTTCTCGGAAAGACCCCCCTGCCCCGCGTGGAGGTCGAGCCCTCCAGCTTGGCGATCCTGATGTACACGTCAGGAACGACAGGAAACGCGAAGGGCGCCATGCTGACGCATGCGAACATCACCGCCAACGCGCTCGCCGCCCTGAAGGTCGTTGACCTCGGACCCACCGACCGCTTCCTCTCGATCGTCCCGTGGAACCACATCTATGGACTCACCATCACACTCGTGACGCCTCTGTTCGCCGGCGGTACGACCACGTACACACCCGTCGACCGAACCCTCGCGGAGGTGATGAAGAAGGCACGCCCAACGATCATTCTCGGCGTTCCGAAGCTGTACAACGTGCTCTACGGGAAGATTCGCGAGTCGATCGAGAAGAGCGCCGTCAAGCGGATCATCGACCGCTCGTCTCCTACACTCATGGGGGCGCTAGTGCGCCGGAAGCTCTTCGGCAAACAGTTCCGGTTCTTCACCTCGGGCGGTGCGCCGCTCAGCCCGACGGCCGCCGACGGCTTTCGTCGAATGGGGCTTGGGATCATGGAAGGGTACGGTCTCACGGAGACGTCGCCTCTGCTGACTATGGCCGAGGCGTTCCCGCCGGAGCCCGGCATGGCCGCCATCGAGGGGGTCGAGTTGCGCATTGACCGCCCGGACGAGAACGGCGTGGGGGAGATCCTCGCCCGCGGACCGAACATCATGCGGGGGTACTACAAGAACCCCGAGGCGACGGCTGAAGTCCTCGAGCCGGATGGCTGGTTCCACACGGGAGACCTCGGAACCTACGAACACGGACGCCTTCTGATCTGCGGTCGAGCGAAGAACGTCATCGTTCTCGAAACGGGGAAGAACGTCTACCCCGAGGAGATCGAGTGGGAGTTCGCGAACATCCCGGCCATCGAGGAGATCATGGTTCACGAGGGAGAGAGGCAGGGAGCTCCAGCGGTCTGTGCCAAGATCTATCCAAACTGGACGTACCTGAAAGCCCACGGTACAAGCGATCCTGAGGCTGCGCTTGAGTCCCTATGGAACGCCATTCGAGAGAAGAGCGAGAACCTCGCGATGTTCAAACGCATCAAGTACAAGGAGTGCATCACGCTCGTCAACGAGCCGTTCCAGAAGAGCGCAAAACTCGACATCAAGCGCCATCTACACCAGTAGCCCATCCCTAGACAACGAAGAGCCCCTACGCCGTAGGGGCTCTTGTCTCTCGTCCTGCAATAGACTATAATAGGTTGCGAGGGGTGACGGCGATGGTCAAGCGAGACAATGCGATTTCCATCTACATCCCGAAGTCCAAGACGGGAAAGAGACTGATGGAACGTCTCTCGAAGCTCGGGCGGCGGCGAGACCGCTCGGTCAACTACCTGATCGTGGAAGCGATCCTGCAGTACATCGACGACCTGGAGAAGGGAAACCCCTAGGCGACCCTAGCTCGGTTTCGGCTTCGAGTCAGGCGGAGCCGGATGGGGGCGAGAGAGCGCGCGCAGGCGTTCCAGCCGCTCCTTCAGCCCTCGTTCCGCTCCCCTTTCGGTAGGACGGTAGTATCGGCGATCCGCGAGCGCTGGGGGAAGGCAGACCAGAGGCGCCACGCCCTCCTCGAAGTCGTGCGCGTAGAGGTACCCGTCGGCGTACCCGAGACCCCGCATCATCGCCGTCGGAGCGTTTCGCAACGGAAGTGGGACATCCTCGACCGGACGCCGAAGGACGTCGTCTCGAGCCGCGCTCAAGCCTACATACAGGGCGTTGCTCTTCGGCGCGCAGGCGAGGTACACGGCGGCTTGGGCGAGCGCCAGCTCGCACTCGGGTACACCCATGACCTCCACCGCCTTCCACGCAGCGACGGCTTGCTCCAAGCCATGCGGCTCTGCGAGTCCCACATCTTCCGAAGCGGCTCGGAGCAACCGGCGGGCGATGAATCGAGGATCCTCGCCTCCCTCCAGCATGCGCGCGAGCCAGTAGAGGGTGGCGTCAGGATCTGAGTTACGGATCGACTTATGAAACGCCGAGATCAAGTTGTAGTGCTCATCGCCGTCGCGGTCGTAGCGGAACCCTTTTCGCTGCACGGCGCGCGACACGGTCGCCTCATCGATCGTTCGCCCCTCCGTCATCGAGGCCGCAAGGTCGAGGGCCGTGAGGGCACGGCGAGCGTCGCCGTCGGCGATAGTCAGGAGCAGTTGACGCGCCGGCTCCGCAAGCTCGAACGCACCGACAAGACCCCGTGGGTCGGCAAGCGCGCGATCCAGCAGCCGCGCCAAGTCATCGTCATCCAGGGGGTCAAACGGGAAGAGCTGGCTGCGCGACAGGAGCGCGGACGTGAGAGCGAACGACGGATTCTCCGTCGTCGCGCCGACGAACATCACGCTCCCCTCCTCGATGTACGAGAGGAGCACGTCCTGTTGCGCTCGGTTGAAACGGTGGATCTCGTCAAGAAACAGAAGGTCGCGTTTCCGCTCGGTCCTCCATCGGAACTGAGAAGCTTCCAGGACTCCGCGGACCTCCTTCACCCCCGCAAGCGCTGCGGAGAGGTGGACGAAGCGCGCTCCCGTACGTTCGGCAAGAATCCGCCCGACGGTCGTCTTCCCGGTCCCCGGCGGCCCCCAGAAGAGGAACGACCGGCACATCCCCTTCTCGATCGCCGTCCGCAGCGGCCCGTCTCTGCCCAGAAGCCGTATCTGCCCGACAACCTCGTCGAGCGACTGCGGCCGCATTCGGTCGGCGAGCGGGCTCTCGCCCTGTTGTCCTCCCTGCGAGGGCGTCACGAACGCAAACAGACCGGCCATGCGTAGATCGTAGTCGAGGTCACGGTGCGCTCCAAGCCGAGAGGAGACGGGAGGTCCTCACGGCAGGGCAGGTCCCCCAGCAGGAGTCTCGGGCGCCATCAGGCCTTGACAATCGTCCAGACACCGACAACGATGAACAGCACGCCCGCCGCGACGCGAATCCAGCGCGTCCACGCCTCGGGGAGGAGATGCTGGACGGCGACCGCCAGGAGCACCGCGAGAACGGTGGACAGGAGCAACGCGATCCCTGCGCCGATCATGACACCCCACGGCGAGGTCGTCTCGGCCGCGAGGCAAAACACGGTAAGCTGGGTCTTGTCTCCCAACTCCGCAAGGAACACCAGAGCCAACGTGGACAAGGCGACTCTGAGCATGGACCTCTCCTCGGCCGAGCATTCTATCCGCGGCGTGATCCTCCCCGCTGGAGTTGCACCCTCGCGGCTCCAGGTTCTGCGGAGAAGCCGACCCGGGGAGAGCCCGCGGCTGCCGATGCGGACGGCACTTGATCCCTTGACAGCGCAACCGCGACTCCCATACCATTCGAGCCGCGGGTCGTTAGCTCAACGGTAGAGCAGCGGACTCTTAATCCGTCGGTTACAGGTTCGAATCCTGTACGGCCCACAGCCTGTTCGAGGGCGTCTCCCCCGGACCGTTGGGGGTACCCCTTGAGGGTCGTTAGCTCAGCCGGTTAGAGCACCTGACTTTTAATCAGGGGGTCGCTGGTTCGAGTCCAGCACGACCCACCGATGGAAACTCGATCGATCGGGACTCTATAATCCTGATCGTGCTGTCCCCATCATCTAGTGGCCCAGGATACCGGGTTTTCATCCCGGCGACAGGGGTTCAAATCCCCTTGGGGACGCCAGCAGGGATCTTGCGGATCCAGAGGTGCTGGCTATAATGGGCGAGTAGCTCAGCTGGGAGAGCATCCGGCTTACATCCGGAAGGTCGCAGGTTCGAGTCCTGTCTTGCCCACTGGCTATACGGGGACGTGGTCCAGTCAGGCCTAAGACGCTGGATTGTCACTCCAGAGATCGCCGGTTCAAATCCGGTCGTCCCCGCTTGTTCATGCCGAGGTAGCTCAGCTGGTAGAGCACGGCCCTGAAAAGACCGGTGTCCCCAGTTCGACTCTGGGCCTCGGCACCACTCCCAGAGAGCTCGCCTCCTTGGCGCTGATCCCTCAATGAATCTAGAGAAGCATTCTAGCGAGCCTGCCCGCACCTGTAGGTGATTCCATCACTCGGTGGAGCAAACGTTGATCGAATTGGTGTTTCCCCGTTACTCGCCGCGGGTGAGTCTGTGGATAACTCTGTGGACAAGGGGTCCTAGAGGGCTCCAATTGAGCGGTTTGCTGTGGATAAGTTCGCGCACCGCTCGAAAGCGCCCGGCGCGAGTCTCGATCGATACGGACACAACCCACTCATCCCCATGTTATCCACAGCCTGCGCCGTGGCGTAAAGCATCTACCAGAATGCCTTCGGGCAGTTTTCCACATCCATCCGCTCGCGCACATCACCCTCGCCCTGCCGTCCGTGACGGTCTTCCTCGCATCCGCCCACAGGACACGTGTCGCCTGTGTTCTGAGGCCAAGAGCCTCATCACTGAGAGACAGGCTTCCGCAGCCGCATTGCCATCCGTCTCCGTCGCACGCGCGGCAACCTCCCCCTTGACCTCGCGACTTGGCGTTCGCTACGCTCACCCGTATTCACGTCGTGAGGAGGTCTGGTGGGCGAGAGTCCTGTCTCTGTTTGGGATAGTGTGATGTCCGACCTGCGAACTCAGGTCCCATCGACGAGTTGCGAAGCCTGGCTCTCGGACATCGAACCACTGGAAGTCAGCGAGGCGTCGCTCGTCATCGGCGTCCAGGACAGCTTCAAGAAAGGCGGCATCGAGCGCCGCTACCGATCCGCCATCGAGCAGATCGCCTCGTCTGTCTGCCAGCGCCCGCTTGCGCTCGAGGTTCGCGTCGTCGGCGCGGAGAACGAAGACCCCGCTCCCGCCTTGGTTCGCGAGGAGTTGGCCGCCGCCACGATCTCACAGGGTGCCTTACCCCTGAATCCAGACTATACCTTCGCCTCCTTCGTGCGGGGGGCAAACAACCGCCTCGCTGTAGCCGCCTCCGAAGCGACCGCGGAAGCCGTCGCCCGCCGTTTGAAGAAGCCGTACAACCCTCTCTTCATTTACGGCAGCGTCGGCCTGGGGAAGACACACCTCCTCCAAGCCATCGGCAACTTCGTCTCGACCATGGATCGAACGTGCACGGTCGTGTACACAACGTCCGAGCGGTTCGCGATCGAGCTCATCAACGCCATTCGCGGCAACACCACAGCGGCGTTTCGAGAGAAGTACCGCCAAGTCGATCTCCTCCTCATCGACGACGTCCACTTTCTGAAGGGAAAGGAAGCGACGCAAGAGGAGCTCTTTCACACGTTCAACGATCTCCACGGCAACAAGAAACAGATCGTTCTGTCCAGCGACCGCCCGCCCGAGGACCTCTCCGGCTTGCAGGAGCGCCTGGTCTCGCGTTTCAAGTGGGGACTCGAAGCGGACATTCAGCCGCCCGACTTCGAGACACGAATGGCGATCCTGCGGGAGAAAGCGATCTCCCGTGGCATCGAGATCGACCATGACATCCTCGAACTGATCGCGAAGCGGATCTCCTCGAACGTTCGCGCCCTGGAAGGAGCTCTGGTGAAGGCGATCGCCTGCGCGGAGCTCCAGGGAGAGAAGCTCACGCAGAAGAACCTTGAGGGAATCCTCCCCAAGGAAGGCCGCCGCCCGAAGCTGACCGTCACGCACATCAAAGAGGAGATCGCCTCTCGGTACGAAATACCGCGGGCCGAGATCGAAGGGGCCAGTCGCAAGAAGGGCATCTCTCAGGCCCGGCAGATCGCCATCTACTTGGCGCGAGAACTCACGGAGCAGTCGTTCCCCGCGATTGGTCGGGAGTTTGGGGATCGCGATCATACGACCATCATGCACTCCTACTCGAAAATCAAAGCCCTGCTCGCGGATACACCCCTTCTCTTCGCAGAGATCCTCGAGATCCAAGAGACCCTCGAATCCCGCTACTCCACCCTCCGATAGAATCCCAGCTCCCTCCGGTTACCGTCTTCGCAGGGGATAACGTGTGCACAAGGGTGTGCACAGCCTGGGGACCCGACTTGAACTCCTGTGAACATCCCGTGGGGACAAATCCCCGAAGCGACGCTCCCCAGGAAGTGTCCCCAAGAAACGAACGGTTTTCCCCAGCATTCGCATGACGGAACAACACAGCAATCGCCGAGCCGCAGGAGATCTCCACGGTTGTCCTCCGACGCACGATACCCTACAACTACAACTGACTATGGATCGACAAACGCTTGAAGCCGTACTACGCCGGTGCGGTCTTGCCGAGGAGTATGCCGAGCAGGAGGCGGTCTTCCTCTGGCCATCCGTTGTCGAGCGGCTCAGCGCCTTTGCCGAGGCCTCCTTCGTTCGAGAGGGGATACTCCACGTCGTAGCCTCCAACGCGTCTGTGGCTCAGGAACTTCAGCTTCTCGTTCCGGAGTTGCTCGCCAAGTTGAATTCCATCCTGCGAACGCGCTCGCTTCATGGAATCCGCATCACTGCCGGCGACCTTCCTCGGGTCAAGCGGGTCATACCCAAGCTCTCGGAGATCGACCTCTCCCCCGCGGAACGTGCGCTGTTCGACGACATGGAGGATTCCAAGATGCGGGCCGCATTCCTGAGACTCTACACCCGGTACCGCACGCGAGAGGAAACCCTACGGGCGAACGGTGGCCAGGCGTGTCCCCGATGCGGCGCCGTCTACATCGGCCGCGATCCTGTCTGCCCAGGTTGTCGATACGATGCGATTGAAGAGTCTTCCGCAGCGAACTAGAATGACCTTCTCATGGAGCCCGTGAGGAACACGACGATTCTTGCCCTGTACTCCGCGGAGGAACACCGCGCTGTCATTGCCTGTGACGGCCAAGCGACGCTCGATACGACCGTGATCAAGAAGAACACGAGGAAGGTCTACCGCCTCAACGAGGATCGTGTCCTAGTAGGGTTCGCAGGAGCGACGGCGGACTGCCTTGCGCTTCTTGACAAGTTCGAAGGAAAGCTGAAGAAGTACGACGGCAAGCTCAAGCGCTCGGCCGTCGAGCTGACGAAAGAGTGGCGGACCGATCGCATTCTCCGTCATCTCGAGGCGGTCATGGCCGTGACGAGCGAAGAAGGGATTCTCATGATCTCGGGAGCCGGCGATGTTCTCGAGCCGGACGGAGGCGTGCTGGGAATCGGCTCGGGCGGCGCCTACGCGCTGGCGGCCGCGAAAGCCTTTGCAGCGATCGGGACGCTCTCGATTGACGAGATCGCGCGACGGTCGCTTGAAATTGCCGCGGAGATCGACATTTACACCAATGACCAGATCGTGGTCGAAGCCGTCTCTTGGTAGGTAACGCATGAGCGCATGGGCGGAGGTTCCCGAGGATCGCATCGCCGGCCTTACGCCGAGTCAGATCGTCGAAGAACTGGACAAGTACATCGTCGGGCAGAAGGAAGCCAAGCGAGCCGTGGCGATTGCCCTTCGCAATCGAATGCGGCGCCAGTTCGTGGACGAAGAGATGCGCTACGAGATCAAGCCGAAGAACATCCTCATGATCGGCCCGACCGGAGTCGGCAAGACGGAAATCTCGAGGCGCCTGGCGCGTCTGACCACCTGCCCGTTCATCAAGGTCGAAGCGACCAAGTTCACCGAAGTAGGCTACGTCGGCCGCGATGTCGAGTCGATGGTCCGCGACCTCGTGGACGTGGCCGTCGACATGATCCGCGAGGAAGAGATCGACAGCGTTGAGGACGAAGCCGAGAGGCTGGTGACCGAGGAGATTCTGGACGCCTTGCTGCCGGCGGCAACCGAAGGAGATGCCGCGGCGGCGGACGCGCCGCACAAGACGCGAGACAAGCTGCGGGAGAAGCTTGAGGCGGGCGATCTCGAGGAGAGGTACATCGAGATCACCATCGAGGAGCAGGTCATGCCCCAGATCGAGGTCTTCTCTCAGGACGGGATGGACCAGATGGGGATTGACATGGGCGATGTCCTGTCGGGGCTCCTGCCGCCGAGCCGCAAGAAGAAGAAGATCCGCATTCGCGAAGCCCGCAGCGTCCTGTTCGAACAGGTCGTCGACCGGTTGATCAACATGGACGAGGTTCGCCAAGAGGGACTGCGGCTCGCCGAGGAGATGGGGATCATCTTCATCGACGAGATCGACAAGATCGCGGCCGGCGGTCGCGAGGAGCAGGGAGGCCCGGGCGTCTCGCGCCAGGGCGTGCAGCGAGACCTGCTGCCATTCCTCGAGGGGACCGTGGTGAGGACGCGGTACGGGGCGGTCAGCACGGAGAACGTCCTGTTCATCGCGGCCGGTGCGTTCAACATGTCAAAGCCGAGCGACCTCATCCCCGAACTCCAGGGGCGTCTTCCCATCCGCGTCGAGCTCGACAGCCTGACCGCGTCGGATTTCCGCCGCATCCTTGCCGAGCCGAAGGATGCGCTCGTCAAGCAGTACACGGCGCTTCTCGCCACGGAGGGGATCGCTCTGCTGTTCGAGCCCGATGCCGTCGACGCCCTTGCCGTGATCGCCTACGAGCTCAACCAGACCACGGAGAACATCGGTGCACGGCGGTTGACGACGGTCATGGAGAAGCTCATGGAAGAGATCTCGTTCGAGGCCGACCGGCGCCGGGGAGAGACGATCGTCATCGATCGAGGGTACGTCACGGCTCGCCTCGCCGGGATCGCGAAGGATCCCGACCTCTCGCGCTACATCCTGTAGCGTTCCATTGTAGATCTCACGCGTTCGCGAGTAAGATGCGTCGCTTCGGAAGGAGGCTTCGGGGATGATTCGGATCACATTGCCGGACGGATCCGTCCGTGAGGTGCGGGAGGGAACGACCATTCTCGAGGTCGCCGAGGGGCTCGGCCCGCGGCTGGCTCGCTCCACCCTCTGTGCGCGGTTCGACGGAGAGCTTCGCGATGTGCGCGAGCGCCTCACGGCGGACGGTGCCTTGGTGCTCCTCACGATAGGCTCTCCCGAAGCGCTGGAGACGCTCCGCCACACGGCAACCCACATCATGGCCCAGGCGGTCAAGCGTCTGTTCCCCGAGGCCAAACTCGGCATCGGCCCGGCGATTGACGGCGGGTTCTACTACGACTTCGACCTCGCGCGTCCCGTCAGCGAGGACGACCTCGCCAAGCTCACCGACGAGATGAAGACGATCATCGCCTCCGACCAGCCCATCGTGCGGCGAGAAGTCTCGAAAGAGGAGGCCCGCGCTCTGCTCGAGAAGCGGGGCGAGACCTACAAGATCGAGCTCATCGAGGACATCGAGGGAGACCGCGTCACGCTGTTCGAGCACGGTGAGTTTGCCGACCTATGCCGTGGCCCGCACCTACGGTCGACGGGGGGCCTCAAGGCCGACGCATTCAAGCTTCTGTCGGTGGCGGGCGCGTACTGGCGAGGCGACGAGAAGCGACCCATGCTTCAGCGCATCTACGGCACGGCGTTCGAGAAGGCGAAGGACCTCGAGGAGCACCTCTGGAAACTCGAGGAAGCGGCGAAGCGCGACCACCGCAAGCTTGGGAAGGACCTCGACCTGTTCAGCGTTCACGAGGAGGGCGGCGCCGGCCTGGTTTGCTGGCACCCGAAGGGCGCCCGCCTGCGACGGACGATCGAGGAGTTCTGGTACGCCGAGCACGACAGCGCGGGGTACGAGACCGTCGTCACGCCGCACATCGGGAAGGCCGACCTTTGGTCGATCAGCGGGCATCTCGGCTTCTACCGCGAGAACATGTACTCGCCGATGGACATTGACGGCGTCGACTACTACATCAAGCCGATGAACTGCCCGTACCAGATCCTCATCTACAAGACCCGCGTGCACTCCTACCGCGAGCTGCCGTTGCGGATGGCCGAACTCGGCACGGTGTACCGGTACGAGCGATCGGGCGTCCTCCACGGGCTGCTGCGGGTCCGCGGATTCACGATCGACGACGCGCACATCATCTGTCGGCCGGATCAGATCGATGAGGAAATCCGGCGCGTGTACGAGTTCAGCATGAACATGCTCTCCGCGTTCGGCTTCGACCAGTTCGACATCTACCTTGCGACACGGCCGCGTGAGGGAAAGGCGGTCGGTGAGATCGAGCGATGGGAGCAGGCCACGATAGCCCTCAAGGGCGCCCTCGATGCCCGCGGTCTTCCCTACGCCGTCGACGAGGGGGGCGGCGCGTTTTACGGTCCGAAGATCGACATCAAGGTCCGCGACTCCCTCGGCCGCCCGTGGCAGTGCTCGACGATTCAGTTCGACTTCAACCTTCCGGATCGCTTCGACATGACGTACGTCAGCGAAGACGGGAAGCCGTCTCGTCCCTACATGGTGCACCGCGCCCTGCTCGGGAGCCTCGAGCGGTTCATCGGTTGTCTGATCGAGAACTACGGTGGTGTGTTTCCCGTCTGGTTGGCGCCGATCCAGGCGGCCGTCATCCCGATCGCCGACCGGCACGTCGCGTACGCCCGCGAGGTGGCCGTTCGGATGAAGGCCGAGGGAATTCGGGCGACGGTCGATGAAACCTCTGAGCGGATGAACGCGAAGATCCGCAACGCCCAGCTCCAGAAGATCCCCTACATGCTGGTCATCGGGGACCGCGAGCAGGAGGCGGGGGCGGCGTCCGTGCGTCTGAGAACGGAAGAGGATCTTGGGGCGAAGCCGGTCGGGGAGATCATCGACCTCATCCGGCGGATGACGACGACCAAGTCGCTCAAGCTGGCATGAGCGAAGCCGCTCGATCCAACGTGGGTGGTTCCCGAAACGAGCCCGAGAAGCGCCGGCTCCACGGCGTCAGCGAACGGCGGCCTCGAGCGCGGTTCTCCTATCCGTCTTCTCCCACGGGAGATCGAGGTCGACCCGCCCGAAGTGGCCGTAGCTTGAGAGAGGCTCGTAGATCGGCCGAAGGAGGTCGAAGTGCTCGATGATCGCTCGTGGGCGGAAGTCGAAGACATCGAGGACCGCCTTCCGGATCCGATCGTCGGGAACCCGGCCCGTCCCGTGTGAATCGACATGCACCGCGAGCGGCGCGGCGCGGCCGATCGCGTACGCAATCTGGATCTCGACCTCGCTGGCAAGTCCTGCAGCGACCACGTTCTTTGCGGCGTAGCGGGCCATGTAGGAGGCCGAGCGATCGACCTTGGTGGGATCCTTTCCCGAGAAGGCGCCGCCGCCGTGCGGGCAGAATCCCCCGTACGTGTCGACGATGATCTTGCGGCCGGTGACTCCGGTGTCCGATGCCGGCCCGCCGATGACGAAACGGCCGGAAGAGTTGATGAGGACGTGAGTCTTCTCATCGAGCCATCGGTCCATGACAGGGACGATGATCTCTTCACGGATCCCGGCGATGAGATCGTCGTCTGAAACATCGGGCTCGTGCTGTGCTGCAATGAGGACCGTATCGGCGCGCACCGGAGTCCTGCCGTTGTACTCGATCGTGACCTGCGACTTTCCATCCGGACGCAGGAACGGCAGGGTGTCCGCCTTCCTCGCAGATGCCAAGCGGCGTGTAAGGGCGTGAGCGAGGTGGATCGGCAACGGCATCAGGGTCTCGGTGTCCGAGCGGGCGTAGCCGAAGACGATCCCCTGATCTCCGGCGCCGACGGCGTCGTACGGATCCTTGGAGTGGTCTTCTCGTTTCTCCGTTGGACGCTCAACGGCGGCGGCGATGTCAGGCGACTGGCCCTTGATTGCGGAGAGGACGGCGCAGTCCTGGAAGTGAAACCCCAGTTCCGGCCGGTCGTAGCCGATGCGTGAGAGGACACCGCGAACGAGGGATGGAACGTCGATGTACGTCTTGGTGGTGATCTCCCCACCGACGACGACGAGCCCCGTCGTTAGGAAGGTTTCGCAAGCGACGTGAGCCTTAGGATCGTCACGCAGGATGGCGTCGAGCACGGCGTCGGAGACCCCGTCCGCGACTTTGTCGGGATGCCCTTCCGTGACGGACTCCGATGTGAGGTAGATTCTGGCCATGGCGGTTCCCCTTTCGTTCTGCAGCTAAGCGTAGTCGTCGCTGGAAGAGCCCGCAACTCCGCGGCCACACGGCGCCGAGGAGACGGAGGACAGGGGGCCGGTCGCATCTCCCTACGGGAGACGGGGGGCGCGGTCGACAACGTGCCGCACGATAGATAACCCTCCCTGCGGAGGCCCTCGCTTTCCCGGACTCCCCCACGTCCTCGCCGATGGCCGGACTTCCTCGGCTTCGCGTTGGCGGGTGACGGTTCTCGAACGCGGCGTTGAGTAGACCGCCTCGCTCCGCCTCAGTACCGTAGAGAGATGGGAACGACGGCGGGGCAGGGAAAGGAGTCAGAGATGCGGCTGATCGAAGAGGCTGTCGCGCTCGAGAGGAAGGCCGAGGAGGCGTACCGGCGGGCGGCCGCGGCGACCGCTGATCCTGGGGCGCGGACGATTCTCCTCCTCTTGGCTGATGCCGAGGCGGGGCACGTCGTGGCGCTCATGAGCAGGAAGGACGCCGTCGATCTGCGGGGCCCGAACCTCATCGCCGCTGCCCGGGCGTGGGTTCGCGGCGCCGTGGAAGGGGGCGGGCCTCTCTCCTCGGACGTGGGGCTGCTTCCCGCGCTCCGCCGAGCGATGGACACCGAACGGGCGACGGAGGCGTTCTACCGCGCACAAGCCGCGACTGTTGACGAGCCCCGGGTTCGTGCGCTCCTGGCCTCGCTGGCGGATGCCGAGGCGGAGCACTACCACTTCGTGAGCTCACTGGTCGAGTACTTCAACCGACCGAGCGAGTGGGTCGAGTCAGCCGAGTTCGGGCTGCGCCCAGAGTACTAGCCCTCCCAAGCGAGGAGCACCGTCACGTCCTGCGACGCCTCGAGGCACCCTGAGACTCCCCCGCGGCGGAGCGGACGGCGACGTACCGGACGACGACGGGACGGGCGTCGACCTCGAGCCAGAACTGAGCCTGGCCTCTTCTTCCCGTCCCAGAGGCCTCGAGGATCCTGCGCACAGTCGACACGCTCTTCTCCGGGTGGCACCTCAAGACACTCCGCCCGATGACGGCCGGCGTGCGCGTGAAGGTGCGGGGTGCGCTCTCGGAGGCGCATCGGAAGGTGTGTCAGGTGAGTGTCCAACCGGTCGAGCGGTAGGCTTCCTGTCGGGAGCGTGAGCTCCTGCCTGATGGGGCATCTCCTTTCTAGAGGTACGCCGAAAGCCCAAGCAGGAGATGAAACGTCGCGAGGAGCGCCGTCAGGATCCCGAGGCCCCGATGCACGGAGACCGGGATACGGCGGAGCGGCCGAACCTGGCGCTTCAACCCCGCGAGTGCAGCGGTCACAAGCAAGAGAACGTACGTAGCGAAGCCTACCCAGACGACGACCGGGAACGGTCCCCAGGTCGCTGCATAGGCAACAGAACGCAGGAAATCCATTGACAGCCCTCCCCTTCCTTAGAGCACCGGGGTCGCTCTCAGACCCGCCCACTACGATCACGCTTGCCGCCCGCACACCGTCCGTTTGCGGCCCGCACACCATCCGTTTGCCGCCCGCACACCATCCGTTTGCGGCCCGCACTTCGTGCGCTTGCGGCCCGGCCCACTCACACCGCGCTTGCCG
>Ga0116144_10003516_pt1 | contig 15555 bp, 13 predicted proteins | sample AD_UKC035_MetaG_FD_89746 | JGI IMG/M metagenome (GOLD analysis project Ga0116144, IMG submission 89746) | Active sludge microbial communities of municipal wastewater-treating anaerobic digesters from USA - AD_UKC035_MetaG | ecosystem: Engineered > Bioreactor > Anaerobic > Digestate | place: USA...
CACATCCCAAACGCGCCAAAATCCCGCGCCATCGAGAACGCAAACAGCGGCAGGGTGAAGATCAGGCCGATGACGAGCATCCGCTGTTGATGGGCGATTTCGGCCGCGCGCGCCCTGGCCTCCGCGTCGTCGGCGTCGCCGCCCAACTCCAACGCCTCGAAGCCGGCCCGCGCTACTGCCGCGCGGATTTCGGCCTGGCTGACGAGGGTGGGCACGTAACGCACGCGCGCTTTCTCGGTCGCCAGCGCGATCTGCGCCTCCAACACGCCTTCCAGAGCGAGTAGGGCCTTCTCCAACCGCCGGGCGTCGTTATCGTCGCCCAGCCGCTTGAGGATGAGGTCGGCCTCCCCGGCAGCGACGCCGTAACCCGCGCGCTCCACCCGCCCGATGATGTCGGGCAGGAAGACCAGCGTCGGGTCAAACTCCACCGTGGCGCGCTCCGAGGAAAGGTTGACGACGGCGCCGGTCACGCCGTTAACCTTCTTCAAGTTGCGTTCCACCGTCGCCACACAGTTGGCGCACGTCATCCCGGTGATGGGCAGGGTGATGGCTTTGGTTTCGGACATAGATATTCCTTTGGGAAATTGGTGATCGGTGATCGGGGATTGGGGATTGGAGATCAGTAATGCGAAATGAGTAATGAGTAATGAGTTACCGATTTCTGATTACCAATCACCAATTACCAATTACTAATTTTACGCTGCCGGATAGTTGATCTCCGCCAGCAACGCCTTGATGGCGTCTTCGGTCGCCGGGGCGTTGAAGGTGATGGTGGCCTGCTTGGTCTGTGGATCAGCCTCGACCGATTGCACGCCGGCTAACTCGCTCACCTCTGTCTTGATGGTATGCACGCAGTGTTTACAAGAGATATTGGGAATCGTGTAAATTACAGTTTTCATCGTTACTCCTTTGCTTGACGATCTTCGGTTTGACGGTCGAATAGTTGACTAAATTATACAACTATTATACAATATCAGGAAAGAGAAGTCAAGAGAGGGCAAGATGCGAGTTTCTACATTGGGACGGTACGCGCTGCGGGCCATGGTGGATTTAGCGCTTCACGAGGAGCAGACGCCGATATTGCGTCAGGATATTGTCTCCCGCCAGGAAATCTCCGGCAATTACCTGGCGCACCTGTTCGTTAAACTCAGGCAAGCGGGGTTGATCGAAAGTGTGATGGGACCGGGCGGGGGATATAAGTTGGCACGGGACGCCTCTTCCATCACCGTTGCTGACATTCTACTAGCGGTGGATGAATCGTTGGAGCCGGTCACGTGCATGGGGGATGCGCCGGGATCAATGTGCCCGCGCGTGCAGGCTTGCGCGACCCGGCTGCTGTGGGAGCGGCTTGGGCAGCATATCCTTGATTTTTTGGAGTCGGTCACGCTGGCGGACTTGTGTGAGCAAGCGCAGAAGTCATAGATCGGGCAGCTTCCCACTCCCCGCCCTCTTGAGAATCATCCCCCCGCCAAGCACCGTCTCGCCCTGATAAAACACGGCGGCCTGCCCCGGTGTGATGTCGCGCAGCGGCGCAGTCAATGCGATGCGCGCCGTGTTTCCGGCCTCAGGGATGAGCGTCGCCGCCGCGTCCGCCGCCTTGTAGCGGATTTTGACCGTGATGGGCAGCGGCGTCTCAGGCGGCGTCCCGACCACGTAACTGACCGCGCCAACCTGCAATTCCACGTGGCCCAACTGCGCCGCCGGGCCGACGATCAGTGCGTTGCGCGCCACGTCTAGTTCCAGCACATACAATGGCTCGGCCCAGGCCAGGCCCAATCCACGCCGTTGGCCGATAGTGTAGAAGGGCACACCTTGATGTTGCCCCAGTTCATGCCCCGCAGCATCCAGAATCGGGCCGGGGCGGATGCTTTCCGGCGCGTAAGTCTGCAAGAAGCGGCGATAGTCATCGTCGCAGACAAAGCAAATCTCCTGGCTTTCCGCTTTCTGGGCGACGGGCAAGTTTCGGCGGGCGGCCATCTGCCGCACCTGCGGCTTGGTATATTCACCAAGCGGGAGCAGGAGATGGCGCAACTGTGACTGTCCTAGCATATACAGAACGTAGCTCTGGTCTTTGGCGCGATCCACGCCGCGCAGCAGGCGGTACTGCCCCTCACATGCCTGCACGCGGGCATAATGGCCCGTCGCCAGGAAGTCGGCGCCGAGCGCGCGCGCCGTTTCCAACAAGAAGCCGAACTTGATCGCTCGGTTGCAGGCGAGGCAGGGGTTAGGGGTGTACCCGCGCGCGTACTCGGCGATGAACGGCTCCACCACGCGGGCTTTGAACGGCGCGACGCAATCCAGCAACTGAAAGGGAATCTGCAAGGCCGCCGCAATGCGGCGCGCATCCTCGGCAGCAGTGGACATAGCGTCGCCCGGCTCCCGCCACAGATCAAGCATCACACCGCTGACCTCATAGCCCTGCTCCACCAGCAACGCCGCCGCGACCGCGCTATCCACCCCGCCGCTCAACGCTACCACCACTTTCCGAAACCGGTTTTCCAATGTTAGTCTCCTCATCTCGCTGCGAGTATAACCTGGACGCTCAGGCGCGCAACCGGCCCCTCCGCACATCTGAAAACCTCACGGACGCCCCGATCTGCGGCGGATAATTTGACTCTTTCTCCACCCTCTCTATACTGAATCATGGCAACCCGGCAACGAAGGACCCTAAGACCGGCGCGGTCAGAGACCGACCAGAGCTGACCGGGGGCTGACTGAATTCAGAGTGTCCCCATATCAAACCACCATAAGGAGATCCCATCTATGATAAACAAAATTCGCCCGATTTACCGAACCGCTCTGGGACAGTTGCTGTTGCTGCCTGCCCTGTTTTTGCTGATGGCGGCCTTCATTATGACGCCGGCCGCCGCCATTGACACCGGCCAGGAACAAATTGAGGTGTGTGTGGGTGGACAGCCCTGTAAGTTCTACGCCTCTACCCAACGCTTCCAACAGGCGCTTGATGATGTCATGGCATTTCCGAATCATCCGGCAACCATAACGCTGCAACCGGGAGTCTACACCCACACGCAGCCCATGAGCACCGTCGTGCAAATCGCCTGGCGGGGTGAGGAAGGGACGTGCGTGCCCTATACTTACGGCACCACGTTTTTGCTGGAAAAACGTATGGCGCCCACCCTCATCCAGGGCGCGACCGGCAATCCGGCCGATGTGGTGATCTTGGGAGGATTGCCGTCATGGACGAATACTTATTCCAATGTAGTGTATGGACTCTCGCTGAATAACAATACGGGCCTGGTAACAATAAGCGATCTGACCATCATGACCAATGGCGGGAAGACAGCCAATGGCACCGGCGATGGCGCGCTCAATGTTATCAACACCAATGGTTGGCTCACCCATTCCATCATCGCCGCCAACAAAACCGATGCCAACCCCCTCTATCGCGAATGGCTCGAAGAAGAAAAGGGATATAAACTGGACATAGATTCAGAAGGGGTTTACCTCTACGGCCCTTCCACATATTTTACTATCGTTCACAGCCTGATGGGGGGAAATTTCCATACCGGCGTCATGCTCGCTGAAGACGCCCATGCCTGGATTATTGGCTCGTTGATCCGCGGCAACGGCTGGTTCCCCGCCTCATGGGGCGATTACAATGAATATACCGGCAAAGGACAGGGGGTGGTCACGCTGGGTGGATTTACCCATTGTTACCGAGAAAACACTCAGGCCAAAATCTGGAACACGATCATTATGCGAAATTCAGGCGCCGGCATCTTGCTCAGAGGCCATTTCACTGACACGGTCACGGGAATAGCGCACAACACGATTGAGCAAAACGCCCAGTACGGGATATTGTTGGAAGTCCTGACCCTGGATACCCCCAACATCAGCGTGTTCATCGCGAACAATGTCGTGTTAAGCAATTCAGTCGGCGGCATTTCAATATCCAACAGCATCTCCAGCACGCAAGGCGCCACCATCAAACTCTACAACAACAGCAGCAGCGGCCACCCCGCGGACAAGAATTATCTGCCGCCCGGCTTAGAGGGCGTCGTTGGCTACACGGAAAGAAGCGCCAACCTCAGCCCGGCTGATCCCCGCGTCCACCCGGAGACTTTCCGCTTGCTGCCCGGCTCCCCGCTGGCTGCCGCCGGCTGGGGCGCCCCACCCCCTGATATTTCCAGCTATGATCGGGTAAACTTAAAACACTATGCCTTTCACGAAGAAACCCTCGGCCTGTGGTGCGGATTACACAGCGCATTGCACAAAGTAGATCCGACCTATCAAAACCCCTGCCTCACGCATCAACTGTATCTCCCCCTCAGCCTGAAGACATTATCCGCCGCCGTGCGCCATTAAAAAACCTATCCGAGAAGTATAGCAATGGGGCAACACTACCTCGAGTCTGGCGGCTGAAGTCGCTTTTCAGAAAATGTTTTTTCGGCGGCGGGCGCAGTCCGCCGCCGAAAAACACCCTGCAAACGGCACCTTTAGACACAAATCGCGCGTCAAAACGAATTTTCGGATAGATTCCAAATCGTTACTGGCAGAAATCATCGAGTCGCTTCAAGACATGAAAGCTTTCAGGTGCTACAAAGCCGATTTAGAAAAACTATTAGAGATGTTGACAAAACTAATGATGATTCCTTATTATCGCCCCTATTACGACTATCGAGAATTGCTGGCCGCGCTGACCCCGGTTCCCGCGCGGCAAAAGTTTACGGCGGCAATGGCTAGGCACGCCCGAGTTCGCTATGGTCTCGATTTTACGTATGGTCGCGCCGGATTATTTGCGATTTTGCATGCATTGAAGATCACGGACGCTGAAATCATTTTGCCGGCCTATACGTGTATGGTGGTGGCGCACACGATAGAGGCCTCTGGCAATCATCCGGTGTTTGTAGACATTGACCTGGCAAATTACAATATGGCCCTTGAGGGTTTGAAGCATGCCATGACAAAACGCACCCGGGTTGTCGTGGCAACCCATTTATACGGTTATCCAGTAGATGTCGCGGCCATTCGAGAAATTGTTGGGGGTGACGTCTTTATTGTTGAAGATTGTGCTTTAGGTGTACAGATGCTGGCAAAAGAGGGGAGAGGAATACAAGGAGATTTTGGGATATTCAGTTTTGGCGCGGCGAAACCCCTATCGGTTTATGAAGGGGGGATTGTGGTTACTGACTCTGCCGACCTGTACGAAGCCGTAAAAGCTTATCGTGACGTATTCATGACTAAATCATCCCCGAAATCTTCCGCTAAACGGTGGGGACGATTTTTAAGCAGTTATATGCTTAGAAAGTGTACTTATCAATTCATATACCGTCTTAAATATGGCGGGCATACAAGTACGAAATCTGCATTACCTCCCGATCATCTCCCCTACGACGCCAATGCAATTTTACCCGAGTTTCAATCCAGAATAGGGTTAATACAGTTGCAAAAGCTAGAGGTCATTTTGCAGAAACGCCGCGCCTTAGCTCAAACGTATGATAACGAATTACATGATTGCATCAGAGTTTTTCCGGCGCCCCTTGTTGACTCCGCGACCTATTCGCACTACACGATACGTGTTCCTCATCGGGATCAAATCGGCTTCATACAGCGTATGGTCCAATGTGGGGTCGCCGTTGATAGCGCCTATAAATATGCTTTACCATATCTGGCGCCTTATCGCTCCCCTATCCAAGGGGATTTCCCCCGAGCTGCGCAAGCCGCCAGAGAAGTGATCAATCTGCCATGCTATCCCCACTTAGACCTGTCCGACGTTCACTATATAATTGCATGTGTGGCTAAATGCGCAAAACCCTAAAATCACCCCCTCTGAAAATAGGGATTGGGGATTGGGGATTGGGGATTGGGCTGTCCCAATCCCTAATCCCCAATCGCGAATCCCTGCGGTGACATTTTTATCCAACCGCCGGTGAACCGCCAGTTAATGAGGAATTCTTCGGAAAAAAGAGAATGGCTCCCTTAAAGTTTTCTCGTTGGCGGTTTGCGTCCGCCAATGAGAAAAACAACACATTCTGGAGGTCAATACCTATATGAAAAGCTATCGGCAAGAACTATGGTTAGAGACACCGACGCGACGCGCATTCATCAACATCACACCCCAGGTAGAGCAGTGCCTGCGCGCCAGTGGGATTCAAGAAGGATTGATGTTAGTCAATTCAATGCACATAACGATAAGTGTAACTCAATTGAGACAGGGGTAGGCAAAGAATAGGAAAGGGTTGCAATCCCGTCTTTTACCGTGACCTTTGTGTCAAACACGTCCAGAATTTCACGCTTAGTTTTACTGTTGGCGTTGTCTATCCCCTTTGCTATATCCTCAGCATACCGCACCGCCGCCAGGATCACCTCATCGGTCAGCCGTCGCCGAGCTAGTATATCCTCAAGGACTAGCCGTCGGGCGTCCAATGCCTCGTAACGGGCGTTCAATTCGTCTATCTTCTCTTGCAGTGTTTTTTCGACTATCCCGCGCGCCTTTTCAAGTGCCGCCACGATAGACACCGCTTTGGCCTCGGCGTCGGTCAACATTTCCTTGACGGTTGCCAGCTCTTCACGTTGCGGGTCAAAGGCGTCCAGTTCTGTCTTTTGCGCTTCCCTCAGTTTGCGCTCAAATTCTTCAGGGTACTTGATCACCATGAGAATATGATCCCAGACCGCTGCTTCCAGGACCTCGGCGGGCATATACCGTTCAAAACAGCTACATTCCACCACACCGGCCAGCCCAACCATCGAATTACAATGATAATACCGATATAATTTTATCTTATTTGGTGTTATCCCCACCATCGCACGCCCGCACCCACACCGGATCAAGCCGCTCAACAGGTAGTTATGCTTGGCGTTACGTTTTGCCTTGCGGATATTGCGCTCCCGCTGTACCTGTGCTAACTCCCAAGTTGTGGCATCCACAATGGCGGGAACCTGGATAGTGTGATCGTCCCCTTGCCTTTTACGGTCGGCGTTATAGTGCCATTCCCCTTTGTGTTAGTATGTAAGCAGCAAGGGCCGCGGGACGCTGCGGCACTTGCGCCGGGCACGTTCTGGCGCACACTAACCGTGTTGAGTAGCGGGAACGTAGGCGCCGGGGACGCTACGTGAGGGCCGGTCGTTATACCTATGGAACGCCGCGCGCGGGGACGCGCCTCCGGCCAGTCCGCCGTTGTGTTTGACCGCCCGCTCGCTTCCACTCAACTGGGAGTATCCGTTAAGATAGGGTACCGCCCGTATCTGTGTGTGAAGTTGCGCCCTACTAACTGAACGTGCCCGGCCTACGCAAGGCAGGTGGCCTTGCGCCATTGAGTAAAGGAGCGCGATGAACGAGAATCTGAGTATACCGCAACGTTATATCGGTCTGGATGTGCATAAGCACTACCTGGTGGCGGTCGGGGTGACGCCCGACCGCCAGCGGGTGTATGGCCCGCAGCGCGTGGAGCTGAGCCGGCTGGATGCCTGGATCGCCAAGACGCTGACCCCGCAGGACGCGGTGGTATTGGAGATGACCGGCAACAGCTATCAACTCTACGACGAACTCTTGCCCCACGTCCAGTCGGTGACCGTGGTGCATCCCCCGCACGTCAAATTGATCACGGCGATGCCGGTGATGAATGACAAGCTTGCCGCAGCGCGCTTGGCCGAGTTGCACGCCGCCGGGCTGTTGGAGGGCATCTGGGTGCCGCCGCAGCCGGTGCGTGAACTGCGCGCCCTGATCGCCCAGCGCGGCAAGATGGTGAAGTTGGCGACGCAGGCCAAGAACCGGCTGCACGCGGTGCTGCACCGCTACCACCTGGCCCCGCCCGAGGGCGACCTGTTCAGCGCCGCGCAGCGGGAGTGGTGGGAGCACCTGGCCCTGACGCCGGTGGAACGGGTGCGCATTGCGTGTGATCTGAGCACGCTCGAATGTGCCCGCACCCAGAGTGCCCAGATCGAAACCGTGCTCCACGAATTGGCCGCCCAGGAGGAGCGGGTGGTCTATCTGGTGCAACTCCCCGGCGTGGGCGTGCTCACCGCCTTGACGCTGCTGGCGGCCATCGGCGACATCACCCGCTTCCCGACGGCCAAGCACCTGGTGGGCTATGCCGGGCTGGGCAGTCGCCTCCACGACAGCGGCCAGACCACGCGCCGGGGGCGACTCACCAAAGACGGGCGGCGCGACCTGCGTTGCGCAGTGGTGGAGTCCGCCCACAGTGCCGCCCGCACCCATCCGCACTGGCAGGCCGAGTTGGCGCGGCTCGAACCCCGCCTGGGCTACAACAAAGCCATCGTCGCTATTGCCCGCAAACTGCTGGTCAGCGTGTGGCACGTCCTGACCCACCAATGCGTCGACCGTTTTGCCGAACCCGAATTGCTGGCGCGCAAACTGTTCGCGTTTGCCGAAACCCTTACCGTCGCCCGCCGTCCCGAGCAGCAAACCGCCGCCGCCTATACCCATCACCTCCTGGTCCGCCTGGGCTGCGGCGCCGATCTGGCCACCTTCCCCCGCGGCGCCAAGACGATTCACTTGCTGCCGCCCGACCCGGACGCGCCCACGGCCTGAGCGCGCGTCACGCTGATTTCAGCGCCCGGGCTATTCCGGTCTTTTTTCTTAGAAGATAGCTTGACCTCGGTGGCCCGTAGCGCCCCTCCCCGTGCAAAGTCCCCCTTTGCCTGCGGGTGGTTTCACGCGCCTCGCCTCCGATCTTCACTGACACTGATCTTAGCGTAATTTTGGGGGCTTGACAATCCCTTACATCTGTGTAGGCATAGTGCGTGACCTGGCCCAACGGGTCAATGAGCGCGACCCGGCGGCCCAGGAGGTCATACGCGCTGGTGGTCGCCGCATCCAGGCCATCGGTGGTGGAGATGACGCGCCCGGCGGTATCGTAATCCTGCCACGACACCACACCCTCCGGCGTGACGGTCTCCACCTGACGGTCGAGGATGTTTTTATGACATCCAATTCCACAATTTCCAGCAAATACTACTGGTGATTTAATTTCATAATATATACATAGTAAACGCCAGTATCTGGCAATGGTGCTTTGTATGCTTCTTCGGGTGCGAAATCCCCTGCGCGCGTCACTATCCGTACCCAGGCATCTTGGGGAATGTCTTGATGCCCAACATTGGCTAACATAACGATTTCGTTCCTCCCATCATTGTCGGTATCTGCTACCAGAAATCTGGGAAAAACTCTGTCTGTATAAATATCCAATGCGTCAATGGCATCAACGAGAGTATTATCCACAATGTATTGCCCTTCCCGCAGATCCAAAACAAGACCTGATCCAAAGATGATCTCGTCTTTGGTGTCATCATCCAGATCCCCTGTGGCTAGGGACCAGGCTGGAACAGAAAGTTCATGACGCCATACAAGATGGTAGCGATTGCCCTGCCACTGATAAATATCCAGATACATATCGCGGAGTGAGCGAAACCTGCTTCTAGACTTTAGCCGATAGGTTTTGGGTCCCCAGAGCACAAGCACTTCATCCAGTTCATCACCACTGACATCAGCGGTTTTCATCTGTACCACATACTTGTCATTATAGTCGGGGAGTATGTCCGTTGGACTGAAGTTATGGTCTTGCCACACCTGCAAGTGCAAAACCGGCGTTTCCCCCGACCAGTCGCTTACAATGTAATACAGCTCCCCCAGTACGCTAGGCAAACGTTCCAGGAGCAAGGTGTAGCCTTCTTGTTCGAAAAGCGTGGGAATAAATCCCGATGATTTTCGGTTGACCATCACCATAGCGGTTTTCGCTTCGACAAATATTTCCTCGCGCTCTTGGCATGACGAGATCTCCGAATTGGGAACCAAAGCATCATAATTCGTGGCAGAAGACACAAACAAAGTCGAAACCCCATCCAGCTCCACCGGGCTCAGATGATAGACAGATCCCAAACAAAGCGTCTCCAAGAGGGACTGGGTGACATTGTCACGCAGGGTCACAATGCTCAGATAGCCGTTTTGATTGGTGCGCCAGGGGCTGCTGCCCACAATCAACACGCGCTCACCATCCCAATCCATCAGTGCCATACTACTGGTTTGAGCGATGTCCAAAAAGTGTGGGTTTTGTTCAACTGGTAACAAGTGTTCCAGAACATAATCTGTACCATCCCATACGAAGGCTTTGACGCTTGCTTGCTCAGTGTTGAGTATGTCTGGGTCATAAGACTTATTCGTAGGATCATAATCCAGCGCCGGTAGACTAATCAACAGCTCATTACGAGTATCCCTATCAATATCTCCTACCAGCATAGGCAATGTGCTCCCCCATACATCAACTATAGGTCCAAGCCAGGGCACCTCAAGTTTGGTGACCTTAGAGATGACGAAGGAACGCTCAACAACTGGCATAATCAACTCTACCGGTTGTTGAACGACAGTAACCGTAGCGGTCAATGTTGCTGCTGGTGTCTCAGACACACCTGGCTTCGCAGTCACCATTTCGCTTGTAGGTGTAGTTGAAGGCGTCAAAGTCACAGAATGAGATGCTAGGCTGTGGCAACCCACCAATAGTAGCGCGATAGTGAGTATGGCGATTTGTTTGCACATATCTATAACTCAAGTTGCCACCTTTAGGCAGTCAATACTAAAAGCTAAGACAAAGAGTACAATTTTGAGTTCGAAACCCACCGGCGTCACCGCGTGAATGGTCTTAGGGAAACGTTGCGTGATCACACTGCCGGCGGTCTCCACCATTTTGCGATAGTGATGCTGTAGGTAGCGGGCCCAGGGCGGGTCGGGGCGTTTAGAGTTCTTCTTCCGCATGGGCTGTAAGTCAATCCCATCGGTGTCGCGTAAGTCATCTTCGAAACCATAATCGTTGTAACCCCGGTCGGCATATATGGTAGCTCCTGCTGGCAGATCAAAGGCATAATGCGGTAGTGTACTGACATCGCTCGTTGAGCCAGGAGTCAAGAACACCTCGACGGGTTGTCCGTCTTTGGTGATTAACAAGTGCAATTTCAGTCCATAGAAGTAGCGTTTCTTACTGGCGATATAGCCCCGATCACGTTCCGTGGTGTACAGCCGCCCGCGCGGGATCCGAATGTTATCACATACCGGGATGGGAAACGAATCAATACTGTAAATGGACTCCGTATTGAGCTCTTTCCAATATTCACCAAGTGATGAAAACAACGTCAGGAACAAGTCTCTGATGCGATGCAGCCGCCGATTGAAGCGACTGGCACTCAGCATGTGGGGAATGTAGTTGTGTTCCTGCAAAAAAGTACAAGCCTGCGCGTAATTGCCCCCGTAATACAAGACCGCCGTGATGGCCGTGGTCATCACTTCGGCATCACTCATCTGGCATTGCGGGTCTTCGTAATGATGCAGCGCTTTCAACAGGTCGTCACACAGGCAATACACGGCTATAATGTGGGTGTCCATAGATTCCTCCGTAGCGTTAGGGTTTAGTCACCACTAACTATACGAGGAATCTATGGATTTCCTACTTCTCTTTCAAGGTAGCAACTTGGGTTATCTATATGACTCCTATTTACCTGGGGTGAACAACCGACCAACATCTGAATAGTCTTCGCATTTGTGATTTCTCCAGTCGCAATTCTTTAGATCGCGAGAATTCCAACCGTTGGAATAGAGTTCCCAGACCCGCCACCCGTAGGCTTGAGCAGTATCGTTTCCAGGGCCATATCGATCTAGGGCCGCTTGCCAGTCACTCTCACTATCAGTAAACCCTCCGTTGAGAATGGATTGCATCTGCATTTTGTAGAAAAAGAACCGAATGCCGTATGCGATAGTATCAAAAGGTTCCCCCTGAAATTCTGAACCAACATTGATAAAACCCCAAGCATAGGGGTCAACATATGTACCCTGCATCGCTTTGAGACCTTCCAAGTCCCTGAAAGTGACAAATCCATCTCTCACCTGCATTACATTGCCAATGTCCCCAGGTGCTTCACTCTGACCGACGCCGGTCTCTTCAAAAGCAATAGCCTTTATTAGATTGGGGGAAACATTTGGTAGGTTCGCCGCACTCCCTGATCTTTGTTTACGCCAATTCCAATAGCTTGTCCAACCGGAAATTATCCAATCATATTTATTGTAATCAATACCCTTAATTTGTTCGTATGAAGGATTTTCGTAACATTGCATATCATTTAGGATATTGTTAGGATGAGATGGGCTAATCGGGCTCTCTTGGAAGTTAAGAGCCACAATCAATCGAGCCATATATGCTACTTTAGGATCAGGGTCTGCAATTCCGGTCAGTTCATTTGTCCCAATATCTAAAGGTTTACTAGTAGCTGTCCAAGCTATTAGAAGAAGTTGGCGATATGTATCCCAAGGTATTATCTCCGCCAGACCGCTTGGATCATTCTTATTTATGGGATTGCCACCAACATAATTGAACTTGTGTAAAGTATGGGGCTGCCTTACGTCTCCGCTCCACGGATCGACCTGCGTAAACCGTCCTGTCGCTCCATCGTACCACCGCGCCCGCAGATACGTCAACCCCACACCCGCATCGAACCACTCCCCGGTGAACCCCAACCCCGTCTGCGCCTCGCCGATTTCTTCACCATACGGCGACCACTCGCGGGCGGCCGTCACCGCGCCAGCGGCGTCAGTCTCCTGGCGCACACTTCCCAATGCGTCGGGCAACACAAACGTCCAGGCCGTCCCGCTCTGCCAGCCCAGGGTATCGTAGCCGATGAGGTACAGGGAGTCGCCATCGCTCAACAACTCCGGCACGCCCGTGGCCCAGTCCCAGGTGAAGGTGTCAACGGATTGCACGGAGGTAACGGATTGGGAACGCGCCAGCCGCAGGCCATCGGCATTGTACGTATACACCAGCGTCGCCGTGAGACTTTGCGCCCGCACCATCCGCCCGGCGGAATTATACGTGTAGGTAAACGTGCCATCGGAGAGCAGGTTGCCCCGTCCATCCCAAGTGTACAGCACGCCATCCGCACTTGTCAAGCGATTGGCCGCGTCATAGACGTAGGTGTGAACTGCGGTATCCGTCATTGCCGTGCGGTTGCCGACGGGATCATACTGGTAGGCGTACTGCTCACCGGTAGAGTAATCGGCGGCAGTCAGGCGATAGAGGGCATCATAGGTGTAGCTGATCCCGCGCGGGACGCCGCTGCCGGTCTCCGTGACGTGCATGCGATTGCCGGCGGCGTCCAGCGTGTAGGCGTAGTGCGCCAGCACGGTTGTTCCACGCGCGTGCAGCAGGGCGGTCAGGCGGCCGGCGGGGTCATAGGTGGGCGTGGTCTGGACGCCAGATTACATAGCCCCATTGTCATAGACCAGATGCCATACTGGCAATAGGTTAAGGTAAGCGGGTGAATACGACAGGTTCTCCTACAATTTCTACATATCCAAACTCATTTGTTTCTTTATCATGTATTTCCAGACGCTTCTGTACGGTCAGGGTGTAGGTACCCGGTTCAGATAATTCAAACCAAGTATCTATACGGAAAACTTCTTGAAAAGGTTGGTCTGGATAAATGCCCTGTTCCAGAAAGGAAGTTCTCGCACCCATTGTGGTGATTCCATCTTCCGTCATCTGTACAATTTCTCCCTGTGCATCTGTAATGTACAACTCGAAATTAAGATGAGGATTATAGCGAGAAAATCCCACATCCGTATCATCCAAAACTGATATAGTTGCAGTAATTATGATAGGCTCTCCCTGGGTATAGTTATCATTGTTGGTTGTAGCTCGTATTACACAAGTTTCACAAGTTACGACTACCGGCTCTCGCGACGATGTCTGCTCACGGCAATTGGTAGTGGCTATCATCAACAGAATGAATAGGAGGAATGTGCTGCCTCTCCATATCGAAGCTATATACTGCCTATACTTTCGCATATTTACATTCACCATAATTTACATGAACCGATTCGGTAGAAAGCTCTTCCGAATACTGTGCCTATCACAAGGCAAAATCCCCGTTAACATAACTTGACCACTTGACACGCTACAGGACACTGAGGATTAGCAAGTTATTGGGCTTTCATTTAAGACACGATATTGGTATGTCTGCAAGCAGCTTAGAAGATGTTGAGCGCATATCGGTTACACAACGCCACTGCTCATCAACCCATGCCTTGGCATCCGTCGGACGCCCCCAAGTGCCATTACCTCCTAGTCGGGTTTTTCCAGCCCACCTCCAACCAATCACTCCCAACGGTATGCGTTCGTTCCCTGTATCTGATTGCCACATAAGATATGTTTCAAATTGTTCGGTAACACTGACCTGTTCAATGTCTAAGGGGTTAGAATGTCCAAATGGATGCACGGGGGCCATGGGCGCATCGGCCATTTCGAGCGTCACTATACCCGGTGAACTTACATAGCGGAAGTCTTCGTAAGTATATTTGGGACGCTCAGGATCATTGTAGTTGTCATATGAAAGTCCTGTGGGTAGTAAGGGATATGGATCACCGTCCGTAAACCATTGGTCCAACGTGGTTTTGTAACAGCACCTTCCATTGCTTTCGCGCCATTCCGTTTCAGAGTTTCCTATCTGGACAAACTCGAGGTTCCCTGCTGCATTCTCAGGTACTAACACAGTAGCCTTGAGGATTATACCTGGAAGTTTTCCATCTTTTCTAGGATGACCAAAATGAAGACTCTGCTGCTCCCAACTGTCCGAGACATCAACTTCGCCCAGAGTCGCAGTGAAAGATTGAATCTGCGGCGTGCCTTCTGGCAAATCAGTACATGTTGGAGGTGTAGGCGGTGGCGAGAAATCACAACACCCTGCGAGCGATCCCAACGCCAACACTCCCATGCATACCAACATCACCCACGGATGTTCACCTTTGCGCCGTTTTCGTCCCGGCCACACCTGGACTACCGCCAGCGGCAGCAGCGCCAGCCAGATGCCCAGACTCGGGTCAAAGTAACGCCCACCCTGGTAAAGTAATCCAATGCTCCAATCATACACCCCGCCGCAGACCAAGTGACTTACCGGGCCCTCCGGCCCTTCCAACAGCGTCCCATCCGGATCGAACAGCCACGCGCTGACCACCGCCCCGTCTGCATCCACACCCTGACGCACGTAGCCTTCCGCGTCGGGGAGGTAGTACAGCGGCACATCGTCGCGGAACTCGCCCAGGCAGTCGTGGCCGTAGAGGTAGGCCACGGTTTCCGTCGGGGTGGTTTCGGCGAGGATGCGGCTTCCGGCGGCGTAGTCGAGGGTGTAGCGGGTGGTTTGGCCGGTCACGGAGACGGCGACGCGCGCGCCAAGTCCATTATACGCAAATTCGGTGGTCAGGGTAAAGACGGTGACGTTGACCAGTTGCCCGGCGCCGTCATATTCAAACGTGCGCACGGGGACGCCTTGCGTGTATTCGGCCAGCATTTGCCCGCGCGCCGACCAGGTGTAGGTATAGGCGCGCCCGTCGCTCACGGCGCGGTCGGTGAGGCGGTTGGCGGCATCGAAGGTGTAATCGGTGACGACTGTGCCGCTCAAGGGGGTGGTGCTGGCCATTGCGCTGCGGTTGCCGGCTGCGTCGTAGTGATAGACAAAGGCTGCGCCGGTGGAGTAATCGGCGGCGGTCAGGCGATAGAGGGCGTCGTAAGTATAGCTGATCCCGCGTGTGACGCCGCCGCC
>Ga0116144_10003521_pt1 | contig 15539 bp, 15 predicted proteins | sample AD_UKC035_MetaG_FD_89746 | JGI IMG/M metagenome (GOLD analysis project Ga0116144, IMG submission 89746) | Active sludge microbial communities of municipal wastewater-treating anaerobic digesters from USA - AD_UKC035_MetaG | ecosystem: Engineered > Bioreactor > Anaerobic > Digestate | place: USA...
GATGGAGACTTGCTTTGTTATTTTTTATCATAATGTCTCGCAGGTTTTTAGCGGGAATCCAGAAGATGTCATGGTTCCCCGATAGAAACTGCATGGATGCCCGATAGAGGCATTCGAGCATGACAGAAAAACATGGTTCCCCGATAGAATCACTCGGGGATGACAAAAAAAGCGAAGGGGTCGAGGATTCGAGGATTCAAGGAGTCGGAGAAGCGAAGGGGTCGAGGATTCAAGGATTCAAGTGGAGAAAGATAGAGGGCTGGAGGGTTGGATGTTTAGCAAAAAACCAGAGAAACCCAAAAAACCAGAGAAACCAAACAGAGGGTTAGATGGTTGGAGGGTTGGAGGTTTAGCAAACCTTCTGTCTTTTCAGCACTTGACCCCTCGACCCCTTGACCCCTTCGCTTTTAACGATTCAACCGCCTTTCCATGTTCATGGTTAACACAAAGGAGAAATCAGTTGACAAAGATACGGTTTTTTGTTTGTAATTAGCAACATTTGCGGAGGAACTATGGAATTTGAGTTACAGACAATTACAGAGAAGACAATAAGGGAAAAGACCGTAAATTTAAAAGAGGCATTAGAATTGTATGATCTTGGTAAGTCAAAACCATTTCTTTTAATGGCGTATGCATCTGAAGTGAGAGACTATTTTAAAGGAAAAAATATATCTCTATGCTCCATTGTAAATGCAAAATCTGGGTTATGTCCTCAAAACTGCAAATTTTGCGCCCAATCTGCCCATTATGTAACACGTGCGGAGGTATATCCGCTTATGACGAAGGAAAACATCCTTGAAAGGGCAAAAGAGGCGAAAGAAAGTGGAGTTGGCATGTTTAGTATTGTAACAAGCGGTACGAGAATTGAGGGAGAAGATGAATGGAAGGAAATTGAAGAGGCTATCGTCGGCATGGTTGCGTTAGGCATCAAGCCTTGTGCATCGATAGGTATGCTCGATAGTGAAAGGGCAAAAAGACTCAAAGATGTGGGTTTGTTCCGCTACCACCACAACCTTGAAACAGCAAGGAGCAACTTTGATAATATCTGCTCCACACACGATTATGATGATGATATCGAAACCGTGAAAAACGCCAAAAATGCAGGTCTTTCCGTTTGTTCGGGAGGTATTATAGGTCTCGGTGAAACAATGGAACAACGTATAGAGATGGCATATACCCTTAAGGAGCTTGATGTTGATTCTGTGCCGATCAATATTCTCAATCCAATCGATGGGACGCCAATGAGTAGCGCTGAACCGCTTTCACCTTTAGAGATTTTGATAACAATAGCACTTTACCGTTTTATACTGCCAGATAAGGACATAAAACTCTGTGGAGGCAAAGAAAAGAATCTGAGACAATTACTGCCTTTTGCGATTGAAGCGGGGTGCAACTCGTTAATGACAGGCAATTACCTGACCACCCTTGGCAGGAATGCGGCAAAAGATATAGAGATGATTATCGACCTCGGGTATACAGTAGATATGAAAAATCAAATCAAACCCTGAGCAAAAAATCCTGAATTCTAAATAAATGTTTGAAACATCCAAGACTATTTTTGTATGATGCTATATTATATAAGGTAATATAATCAGCATCCATCCGGAACAGGCAGGAGAAATACATGGATAGACCTTTTTTAGATATACTTTTGATAATAGTGTTAATAATTTTAAATGGTATTTTTTCTGCCGGAGAAATAGCGATCGTTTCTTCAAGGAAAAGCAAGATTAAAGAAATGATGAAAAACAAAAAGGATATAAGGACAGAAAGATTAATAGCAATGAAAGAGAATCCTGAAAGATTTCTCTCTGCTGTCCAGATCGGCATAACACTTTTCGGGACTCTTGCATCGGCTATTGGTGGAATCATATCGGTAAAATTTGTAAAACCCTTTTTAAGTAGAATTCCTTTTGTCGGGGCTTTTGATGACACCATTTCATTGGTGTTTGTCGTCGTGGTCATGACATATTTTTTTCTTGTTTTTGGTGAACTACTGCCCAAGTACATAGGCATCAACTATAAAGAGAAAATTGCGTTATGGATTACACCCCTCATAGAATTTACTTCGAAGGTATTCGCTGTTTTTGTTAACATTCTTTCGCTATCAGCCATGTTTTTCGTCAACAGCTTTAACCTGAAGAAGAGTGAAGACCAGATCAGTGAAGGTGAAATAATGATATTATTGGAGGAGGGCAGGCGAAAAGGCGTTTTTGGTGAAACAGAAGAAAAACTCATTGACGGGGTGTTTAAATTTGTTGACCGCTCGGTTAAGGAGATAATGGTCCCAAGGCCAAATATATACAGTATCAATTTAGAAGATAGCCCTGATGAGATACTTAAATATATTGTGGAAAATGAATTCTCCCGCTATCCAGTCTACAAGGGCAGTCTCGATAGTATTGTCGGGTTGGTTTATCATAAAGACATTGCAAAACAGATATGGTTGAAAAATCCAGTAAAACTCGAAAAGATTCTTAAAAAACCATATTTTATTCCGGATACAATGGAAATAAGTCTTCTTCTGAAAGAGATGCAGAAAAGACATCAACATATTGCCATTGCGGTAGATGAATATGGAACCACTGTGGGCATTGTTACGCTTGAAGATATAATGGAAGAGATATTCGGAGAAATAATGGATGAGACGGATGTGGATGACAGAATCGAAAGGTTGAAAGATGGTTCTTTTATCGTCGATGCATCCTATTCTGTAAGGGATCTGAATATGAGACTCGAAGACATAAACATCCCGGAATCTTCGGACTATGAAACGCTTGGTGGTTTTATCCTTAGCCGCTTGAAGGATATTGCAAGGGGCGGCGAAATGATCGATCACGGAATGTACCGTTTTATTGTGGTTGGTGTGGAAGGGACAAGGATTACAAAGATAAAACTCGAAAAATTCAAGAAAAGACAGGCAGTGTGAGTCAATTATTGTTTATCTTAAACTCATCGCCTGTAGCACCATCCATGTCTTTAACGGTAAAATAATAACCGCTTTGTGTCCTTTTTCCTACAATATAGCGGAAGTAAAAACGTGTATCCGAGAGAAAACGCGTTTGTCCGCCGCTTGCCGCAGCTATTATATATGTTATTCCATCCATTTTCCTGCGATTATATAAATGGTCATGGCCTGAAACAACAAGCGAAACCCCTTGTTTTGCAAAGAGCTGATGGAGTTCGTCCCTCTGTTGTTTATGCTTGTCAAGTCCGTGTAAACCGAAGATAGGAAATAGCGGTCGGTGTACAAATACGAATTTATAACGGAATGTCTTTTGGAGTTCGTCTTTAAGCCATGCGAGCTGTTTACCTGTTATCATACCCTCTTCGCCGGGCAGTTCAGAGTTTAAAAAGATAAAAAGCGTATCTTCATCGGAATGAGAATAATATAATTCAGGAAAATATCTTAAAAATTCGTTGAGTGATTTGTTGCCTTGTATATCATGATTGCCTGGTGTAATGTGCAATGTTTTGTTTGAGCCGGTTATATCTATGAACCTTTTCCACTGCTTTGAGCTTCCCGGCGTGTGGATTGCATCACCGCAGTGGATTATTACATCTATATTTTGTTTGTCTATTGCTTGGATGAATTCTTCATAGACAGAATCATTCGAACCTATATGTGAGTCGCTTACAATCGCAAAAGTTTCTGATTCTGCATGTATGAATGTCGAAAAAAGACAGAGCAGAATAATTGCAGAAAGCAAAAATCCTTTAACGGTTTTTATTAATTTAATCAAAAACATTTATGAAAAAGCGTTTTTATTTCTTAGCAGCCCTTGATTTAGTTGGTTTTTTTATCTCCAGATTATCGAGACCGGACTCCCTGAATTCTTTTTCATATTTATTTATGAAAGGTATCTCCTTTTCAATGCGCTCTTCGTCTGACATTGATTCGACCTTTTCCTCTCCATATTTTGCAACAAGTTCACGCCTTGAAAATTCGAGCACCAACCCTTCCCATAATGCATATTCGTGATAATTGCTTATAATATCAAAAATATTTGTGTCGTTTTCGAAATCCTCTGTAATGAAATACCTTTTTGATTCATCATCGAATTCAACATAATTGCTGTAACCGAAATCCTTTGCAAGAGAAAAAAGTTTTTGTATAATCTCCGATTCCTTTTTTTCTGATTCGTCGGGTACTGTATTTTCGACCCATTCTCCAAGTATGGCGAGCTTTAAAAGTTCCTTGAATTGTTCTTTTGTAATATCCAGTTTCATTTTTTGCCTCCGATTTGTATTTTAAAAAAACAACACCTTTTAAAAATTAAACTAAAAAAACAGATATATATTCTGCATGTTGCTTATTGCTCGGGCAGGATAGAGATGTTTTTGCGGTATTCTTTCATTACCTTTTTTGTAAAAGGAGTGAGTGGTTCATCTTCTTCAAAAATTTTTCCTTTAGCCTTTTTTTGACCAACATTGTATGCAAAAAGGGCTTGATGGATATTTTCAAAATCATCGATCAGTTTCGATATATGGAATGTGCCGATACGTATGTTTTTATCTGGCTCTTGAAGGTCTTTTGAAGATTTATAATCGATACCATTGTTTTTTGCTATGAACTTCGCAAGAGAAGGTTTTAATTGCATAAGCCCTTTTGAGCCATCACGTGATGTAATGTTATGTCTGAAATTGCTCTCAACTTTTATGATTGCCAGAACAAGTCTATAATCAATGTCGTTTAATTTGCATTCGTCATATAACGTGTTTGTCATTTTCAAAAGACGGCTGTTGCTGAGTTTTATGTTATTTTTTTTAAGAAAATTTACTATCTCATTTATGACCATTTCTTTGTGGCTGTCACTGTTACAAAATGCCTTTGACGCGAAGTGTGTTGAAAATAAAACAAACCCGATCAGTAGGGGTATAAAAACAAAGACATATTTTCTTCTTTTTTCCATAAGAGTATTCATATTAATATATGCACAACGGCAATGTCAAATATTATCGTTCAATCCACCAATATCGTTTTATTATAGGTTATTAGCGTTCAGGGTATGTTTTATATAGTGTCTTCACCTATGATTTTCCACTCAGTCCCATTTTTTTGCAAATATAGTGCCTTCATGGATTCATCAGAGTAGTTGTCAGAGGAATATTTTTGAAAGAAACGCACTACAGCGAGGTTGCCTCCCCGATTGGGCGATAGTATGACAAAAGGCCTTTCTGTCTTTATATGGATAAATGTTTTGTTTTTGTTAACATTTATTTTTATCTTTCTGTAGGCATCCCAATCAATCTTGTTATTGGACAAGAAATCTTGAGAATAATGGTTGAGATATCTGTCGATTTGAAGGCTTTCCCATGCCTTTTTCCATGAGTCTATGAATGCTTGTATCTCTTTTTGCAGTATTTCGTGGGCTGTTTTTTCTGTCTGCTCAAGCTTGTCGACTACTATTATCGGTGTTCCATTTGTTTTGATGAGCGAGTGCATCTCCTTTAGTGCATCGTTTTCAATGGCAATACCGAGTTTTGTGTCTTCTAAATTCTCGCCGAGGCGCTTTTCCTTCAAGTGCCCATGAAGCCAAATCCATCCGCTGTTTTTGCCTTCCCTGAAGGTGATAGCGTTGGGATAATTGAGCACAAAGGCGCCGTATCCATAGACATCACGAACGCCTGGTGCCTGGAGAAACCTTAAAAGGAAAAAGGTGCCATTTGGAATGGACGGATCTTTTAATTGGTTGGTTTGACTATGGATTTTTCCAAGGATCAAGGGAAAGGATTTCAACAACTTGAAATTGTTATTTTCCGAAACGTATAGGTGGAGTTTTTTTGTGTCCTTCTCACAGATTAGGGCATATTCACCTGTTTCGGCAGAAACGAAATAGTAGGGGGCGTAATTGGTGGTTTTTGCAACCGCTACCTTTTCTTCTTGAGGAAAACTCTTAGACGACAGTTTTATTGCCCTGCTGATATTGTCTTTGTATAAAAATACGGTTATAAGGCAGAGTATCAAAATGATTATTATGCCCGGCATGATGTATCGTCTATAGTTTCGTTTTTGCGTTTTATGTATATTTTTAAGAAATAATATGCTTTCATCGTTTAGTACGCTTTCCACTATCTGCTCGGTCACGATGTTTTTCGATTGAGAATAAAGCACAAGCAGGCATCTGTCGCAAATCATGTTGATCAGTCTCGGACAACCCTGGGATGCCTTTTGTATGATTCTAACGGCAGTATCGGAGAAATGCAGCGAACCTTTAGAGCCTGCCTTATATAGCCTAAAGGTTATGTATGCCATTGTCTCTTTTTCAGAAAAGTTTTTTAGTTTATATACAACGGTAACCCTCTGGGACAGGTTTTTCATCTCGGGTGTATGCAAGGTATCCATAAATTCTGTTTGAGCAAAAAGCACCGTATGAATAATCTTTTCTTTTTCTGTTTCAATATTCGAGAGGATTCTTATCAATTCGAGCAATCTGGCAGAGAGAACCTGTGATTCATCGATGACAAGGATTGTGTCCTTGCCTTTTTTGTGCTCGTCTATCAGAAAATTGCTGAGATTATCGAGAAGGTTTTTCTTTGATGAATCATCCCCAAGAATGCCCAGTTCATTCATAATTTCCTTGATGAATTCTTCTTCCCCCATAATGGGATTAAGAATAAGGACAGTATTGTAGCGTTCTTCATCAAGAGAGTTGAGAAACATCCTTGACAAAATTGTTTTGCCGCTGCCCACTTCGCCATAAATAAGGGCTATTCCTTCCCCCTGCTCAAGAAAGAACCTGAGATGCTCGAGGGCCTCTTTGTGGGTTTCGGATTCAAAATAAAAGTCTGTATCAGGCGTGAGCCCGAATGGCTTTTCTGAAAGACCGAGATAGCTTAGATATGGAATTTGCATATAGTTATTCGATTTTATTTATTTTGCATGCAATATGCAAGAAATTAATCAGTTATTATTTATGATTAGGGATTTTATCATGTTGAATCAATGTTTTGCAATTTAAGTAATTTGTGTATAATATATAACTGTGCTTCTGTCCATCATAGTACCAGCATATAATGAGATAAATTTTATTGAGGAGGCCATCAGGTGTGTGTCTGAAGCCCCTTATGATAAAGAGATAATCATTGTAGATGACGGGTCAACAGATGGAACGAGAGAAGTTTTAAATTCAATACTCAACGCTCAAAATTCAAAGCCAGAAAGTATAGCCCAGCACTCAAATGAAATAAGGGTTATCTTTCATAAAAAAAATATGGGAAAGGGTGGGGCGGTGAGAACTGGTATAAATATTGCGAAAGGCGATATAATCATTATACAGGATGCAGACCTCGAATATGACCCGAAGGATTATCCTGTTCTGTTAGAGCCAATCATTGAGGGAAAAGCTGATATTGTTTATGGTTCGAGATTCTTGGGTGGCCCACATCGGGTGCATTATTTCTGGCATTACATAGGAAATCTTTTAATTACGTTAGTCTCAAACATGTTTACGGATTTAAACTTGACCGACATGGAAACCGGCTATAAGGTCTTCAAGAGAGAGGTGTTTGAAGGTATCGAGATAAAGTCAAACAGGTTCGGGTTTGAGCCTGAAATTACCGCCAAGGTTGCAAAAAAAGGCTGCGTCATCTACGAAGTGCCTATTTCCTACTATGGAAGGAGTTACGAACAGGGCAAAAAGATCACATGGAAAGACGGTGTGAAGGCAGTATTTACGATAATAAAGTATAATTGTTTAAGTAGGTAAAATAGGCAGAAGACAGAGAAAAGCGAAGGATTCAAGGATTCAAGGATTCAAGGAGTCAAGGGGTCAAGTGGTTTGCTTGGTATTTTTTTCAAAACATAAAAAGCGAAGGGGCGAAGGGTTTCACAACCAGATAAACCAGAGAAACTAAACATAATACATTTAAAAAGATGATATAATATAGAAATGATAGAAGATAAGGATAGGAAAATAATAATAGAAATGGCAAAGAGGTTTGGTGTGAAGCGTGTGGTTCTCTTCGGGTCAAGTCTTTGCTCAGACAGAGAAAGTCACGATATTGATATAGGTGTGGAAGGAATATTAGAAAAGGACTTTTTCACTTTTTATGGTGAGCTTATGTTTGCGTTGTCAAAGCCTATCGATGTTGTTGACTTATCAATAAAGAACCGTTTTGTTGAACTCATCGAGCAGGAGGGAATACCTCTATATGCCTGATTATTATCTTCGCATTGAAGCCGAATGTGAGGCAATACAGAGGGTTAGAGGTCTGTAGACAGAAGACAGAAGACAGGAGACAGAAGACAGGAGATGATAGTAATTCATAGTAATTCATAGTAATTTGTAGATATTTATTGTGAAAAGTGTGATTCGTGGTGAATGGCCGTTGGTTATAACAACAAATAACTATAATTATGCTATAAAGAAAGAGGTTAAGCGATAATGAAAAGGCAAGGATTGAAAGGTTTAATAGGCGGGGCGAATTGCTCGACTTCAAACCAAACGAATCCTCGAAACTTTTTGTTTCATTCGAAGGGTTTTACCCTCATCGAGCTTATTGTTGTTATTATTCTTGCCGGTATTCTTGTCGCGACGGTGGTTGTGAAGGTTTCCATGACCCCTTCTGAGATGTCGAATATTTCGGCAGTTGATCAAGTGGTAGCGGATATCCAATACACCCAGATGCGGGCAATGGCAGCGAGGACAACGTGTAGTATAGCATTTAACAGCGGTTCTTCTTCATATACAATTAGTGGGGCAACGAGCGAGACAAAAACACTTCCTGGCGGAATGACAGCGGGTACCACAGTAACGTTTGATTTTAACTCGCTTGGTGAATTGACGGGTGGGGCGAATAAGGCACTTTCTTTGGGCGGCAGTACAATCACTGTGTACCGTATAACGGGAAAAGTGGTAACATCGTGAGGAAGGAAGAAGACAGAGGTCAGAGGGCAGAGGACAGAGGGCAGAGGTCAGAGATCAGAGATCAGAAGACAGGAGACAGAAGACAGGAGACAGAAGACAGGAGACAGAAGACAGAGGACAGGAGGTGATAGTAATTCATGGTTATTTATAGTAATTCATGGTAATTCATGGTGAAAAAGACCATAGTTTATAACAACAAATTACCACTAATTGCATTTATAACAACAAATAACTATAATTCATGCTATAAAGAAAGAGGTTAAATGATAATGAAAAGGCAAGGATTGAAAGGTTTAATAGGCGGGGCAAATTGCACGACTTCAAACCAAACGAATCCTCGAAACTTTTTGTTTCATTCGAAGGGCTTTACGCTCATCGAGCTTATTATTTTCATCATCATAGCCGGGATTTTTCTTCCCGCGACATATGTGGCATTCTCCTCATCAATGAGAAGCGCAACTCAACCGGAGGACTATACAAGAGGGAGATTGCTGGCGGAAGAGGTTATGGAGTTGGCGACTAAGAGGGGTTTTTCTCAACTATCCATAGATGTAACATCTGTGCCTACATGTAATGCGATCGGAGCAACTGTCCCGCCTGGCTACAACTGCACGTATACGCCAGAATTTCGTTCATTCAATGGGAGCGCTTTTTCTTTTTCTGGCACCCCCACAAACTATATTCAAATTGATGTTTCAATCACTACGCCTCAGGGAAACACATTTAAATCAACTGGGATGGTGACCAGCTATGGGTTTTAGAATGAACAGAGGTTTTACCTTGATTGAGATGATTATAACAATAGTTGTCCTTGGTATTCTTGGTGTATTCACCTTTACATTCTTTGGGGATTATATGAATACTTATACACAGATGCGCAACAGAAGAAGTGACCATCAGGAGGCTTTATATATTATAGAGCGGATAACAAGGGAATTCAGGAATGCTAATAATGCAACAGTAACATGTGCGACACCTTTTGTATTCACCTTACCAACAGGCGGAACTCCTGCCGACAGCAGCACAACAATTACCTACACTCATTCGGGAACCGAACTTTATAGAAATGGGAGTAGTTCAGGAAATATTCTTATTGGCGATCATATTAACAATTTTGTCGTTAGCTCCGTTGGAACAAACTGTTGCTCTTTTTCTGTTACAAAAGGAGACGTACAATATCAGACAACCGTGTGTCCGAAAAACATTCCATACGGTTCTTTTGGTTTTGGAGGCAATTATGCGGATAATCTTTAATAACAAAGGTATTTCGCTTGTTGTGCTGATTGTGGTTATGCTTGGTGTTGCTATAATAGGCGGTGGGGTTGCGACGGTTATGTCTTCAAAGCAAAAAAGCTACCCTTTTGCGTTAAATAGTTTTAAAGCGTACCAGATTGCCAATGCTGGCATTGAATGCGCCATAGCGTGGGTAAAAGATCCAAATAATCCGAACAAGGGTATTTTTACATCGGCAAACAACCTTAGTAATATATCGTTCGGAGAAGGTGGAGGTACCTTCTCGACAGTAATAAGTGGTACATCCCCTCCTTATCTCCTGACCTCCACCGGCACGTTTAACGGTGTAAGTCGGAAGGTTACTCTGAAAAAATTTGAAAATTTTGTACTGCCTGGCGATATAAATTTTGATGACCCTAATGTTTTGTCCAGCGGTTTTATCCCTATAGAATCGCAAATCGGTCAGACAATTGTCGTTAATCCCACACAAGGCACGATTAGTCTTGGTCAAAGAATACAAGATTCTTTTGGTGCCGTTTGGTATAGAGGAAACAGTACTGCCGCGGATTGCATTAACGGGAGTTGTAATTTCGGTAAAGGTTTCAGGGCATATTTTGTATTTCAGTTTGCTAAAGGTTCAACCGGTGACGGGTTTACTTTTGCTGTTATTAATGGTGCTGACAATACAGCAAATTCTGTTGGTGGTGACACGAGTATGGGTGAACTTTTGGCATATGGCGGCGATTCCAGAAAATATGATACGGCATCCAAATATATTGATTCTTTTCTTGATGGAAAAGGGAATGGGGTAAAGCCGCCAAAGTTTGCCGTTGAGTTCGACATTTATAAAAATACTGGATGCCCTACCAACCCTTGTGGTCCTGGCAGTAGGTGTGACCCTGCAAACCAGCAGCATATGGCATATGTCTTCTGGGGGGATGAGGCTCCAATCAGATGCCAAGAGATTCAATATGTAAAATGGGCACCAGGCTTTTACTATCCGGTTAACAGTGTTGTATATATAGGCAACCCTAAGGTTTTTTATAGAACCACAGATGGCGGAACAAGTGGATCAAACGCACCCCCTGCAAACTCCGGTTTGACCTGGGTTAGCTCTACATGGATTCGCAGGACACCATATAGCAATGGCTCTACTGTTGTGCCTACTAATCCGAATGGCTATTATTACAACTGCACGACTGCAGGCAATTCCGGAAATTCAGAGCCGAACTGGTGTACAGGAGTAGGCTGCACAGTTTCAGATAGTGGTGTACAGTGGACGTATGCTGGTTTGACTGGATTTCCAGGGAGAAGTAGTGCTTATGACGATAATAAGCATACTGCGGGCAGCGGCACTAATGATGGCAATAGCACCACCGGTGCTGGCCCAACAAACACAACATCGAGCAATAGCTACTACACAGATGCAAGCAATCCGTCAACATGGCTTGCTGATACAAATAATCCTTCTGCTGATAATAAAAAATATGCATTCAGAATGGAGGTTATTCGTGATTCGGTAGCCCGGACATACCGAATAAAGTCGTGGATAAAGACCTGTACGGATGGAAATGAAAATTGTGATATGTACACAAATGCGGCTTTTGCTAATGTGGGAATCGATTATACTGCCGATGCCCCAACGCTTGACAGAACTATAACACTGGATGCAACATATAACAACAAATTCGATAGATTTCTCTTCGGCTGGACCGTGGCAACAGGAGCGGCTACACAAATAGCGGATGTTCGGAAATTTAGGATGAATTTCAAACCTTAAGAATAGGGAAAAACGGTTGATGGACAGAGGCGAAGGGGAACCCTTTTTTTCCAAATCCTTCGCCTCTCTTGTTTTTTGCTAACCCTCCAACCCTCCAACCTTCTCCTGTCTCCTGTCTCCTAATTCAGAAGTCAGAATTCAGAATTCAGAATTTTGTCTCCTTCTCTTCTCACTGTGAATAACCATGATTTATAGTAATTTTGTTGTTATTAATGTAATTGATAGTTATTTGTTGTTATAACCAACGGCCATTCACCACGAATCACACTTTTCACAATAAATATCTACAAATTACCATGAATTACCATGAATAACCATGAATTACGTTTTCCACTCGACTCCTCGATCCCTTCGCCTTTCTGGTTTTTTGCTAACCCTCCAACCCTCCAACCCTCTATCTGCCCTCTGCCCTCTGTCTCCTGTCTTCTGACCTCTGTCTTCTGCCCTCTGACCTCTGACCTCTGCCTCGACCCCTTTCTTCTCCGCGATATTAACAAAATATGCAAAAATACTGTATTCCTTTCGTTGAATTATGCTATTATCGTTAAAAACAGGGTGGGTTGCCTAAAACGTGGAAAACGAGAGAAAAACAAAGACGCAGCTTATCGATGAGATTGAAGCGTTACAAAAAGAGAACGATGAACTGAAGAAATCAGTAGCCGAGCATAATAGGCTTGCTGAACTTGCCATGCGTGCCAAAAAGGAATGGGAACACACATTTGATTCCATTCCGGACCTTGTTGCAATAATAGACAAAGATTATCACATTATAAGAGCGAACAAGGCGATGGCGGACAAGCTTGGGCTTACCCCCAGCGAAATGATTGGTAAGACCTGTTACGAGTTGGTTCATTCTGATGATAAACCACCTGTTTCTTGCCCACATACGCTTTTGTTGAAGGATGGACAAACACACTTTGCTGAAAATTTTGAAGAGAATCTAAAGGGGTTTTTTCTTGTTTATGTCTCTCCGTTGTATGATGACAGGGGTGATATAATCGCTTCGGTTCATGTAGCAAGCGATATATCGAGGTTTAAGGCGATAGAAAAGGCGCTTATAGAGAGCGAAGAAAAATACAGGAATATCTTCGAGAATGCCGTTGAAGGCATATTTCAGACAATACCAAAGGGACGTTTTATAACTGTCAACCCCGCAATGGCACATATACATGGTTTTTCATCACCTCAGGAAATGATTGATAGCGTTACACATATTGGTGAGCAACTATATGTAAATTCCGAAGACAGGGTGAGATATCGCACTATCATTGAAGAGAAAGGCGAAGTGAAAGGTTTTGAGACAAGGGTACGTCATAAAGACGGTTCTGTTATATGGACATCGGTCAATGCTCGTGCCGTGAAGGATTCGGCAGGCCGCATTGTGCGTTTTGAAGGCATAGTGGAAGATATTACAAAAAGGAAGGCGATCGAAGAAAAACTTAATGAGCAGGTCTATTTTTTACAGGTCTTGATAGATACAATACCTGCCCCGATATTTTATAAGAATGCAAAGGGAATATATCTGGGGTGCAACAGGGCATTTGAATCTTATCTCGGCAAATCAAAGGAACTGATCATTGGAAAAACAGTCTACGAAGTGACACCTAAAGATACAGCCGACAAATATCATGAAATGGACTTGGCGCTTTTCAGAAACCCAGGCGTACAGATTTATGAAACGGTTGTTATTTATCCTGATGGCTTACAGCATAATGTCATTTTCAATAAGGCTACCTATAAGGATACCGATGGCAATGTGGCAGGACTGGTTGGTGTGATACTTGATGTAACAGACCTCAAAGAAAAGGAGATTGAACTCAGAAAGGCAAAGGAAGAAGCTGAGATTGCAAGCCGTGTAAAAAGTGAATTTTTAGCCAGTATGAGTCATGAGATAAGAACGCCCATGAATGCAATAATCGGTATGGCGGAACTCTTACTCGAGACACCATTGTCCGAAGAGCAGCAAAAATATGTTCGTGTTTTGAGGGATGCCGGAGAGAACCTTCTTGGTTTGATAAACGATATTCTTGATTTGTCAAAGGTTGAGGCAGGACAAATTCAACTGGAGATTATGGATTTTAACATCCAGGATCTTATTGAAAAAACGTGTGATGTTATGGCGTTGCGGGCACACGATAAGAATCTTGAGTTGGCATGCCGTATATTTCCAAACGTGCCGATATATTTAAAAGGCGATCCAACCCGTTTGAGGCAAATCTTTGTTAACCTCATTGGTAATTCAATCAAATTTACAGAGAAAGGTGAAATAATTGTGGAAGCGAAGATAGCGGAAAGCAGTGTTCGTAATTCACAATCCAAAATCGATCTTGTTTTTTCTGTCCGTGATACAGGTATAGGCATACCGAAGGAGAACCTCAATAAAATCTTCGATAAATTTACCCAGTTGGATGGATCTACTACACGGAAATATGGTGGTACCGGTCTTGGTCTTGCAATCACAAAGCGTTTGATAAAATTGATGAATGGTGAAATTTCGGTTGAAAGTGAACTCGAAAAAGGTACAGCAATGTCTTTTGTATTGCCTTTTGAGATACAAAAGGATTGGAAACCAGCAGAGATGAGGATCAATGCTGTAAATCTTTCGGGCGTCAGAGTGCTTGTTATTGATGATAATGATACAAACAGGCTGATCTTAAGAGAAATCATGAACAGCCTTGGCGCCATTGTTACAGAGGCAGCAGATGGTAAAAGCGGTCTTGAGGAGTTGAGGCAAGGTTTTGCCAATAACAAACCTTTTAGGCTTGTTTTGCTTGATTATTTCATGCCATTAATGGATGGCCTTGGTGTTGTGAAACGGATTAGAGAAAACCGTTGGCTCGAAAATTTATCAATAATTATACTTACTTCTGGTCATGTCAGCGGTGACAGAGAAAAGGCAAAGCAGTATGGTGTGTCTAATCTGCTTCGTAAACCCATTAAAAAGGCGGAACTCATAGAGGCAGTTGGTGTAGCGATGAATCAAATCTATTTTGCGGAAAGCAAACCTTTTCCAGAGGCACATAAGATAAAAATGACTTATGGAGACATAAAGAGACCGCTGAATATACTTGTTGCAGAAGATAATGAGGACAACCGTCTTCTTGTTTGGTCGTATTTTAAAAATACCCCCCATAAGGTTCATCTGGTTGAAAATGGCAAGTTGGCGGTTGAAAGGGTTGTGGAGGGAAGTAATGTATATGACCTTATCATTATGGATATGCAGATGCCTGTGATGGATGGATATGAGGCGACCAGGAAGATAAGGGAATGGGAAAAGAATAATGGGTTGATCCCGACACCAATTGTTGCACTTACGGCATACGCACTCAAAGATGATGCACAGAAGTGCTTCGATGCAGGCTGTGATGGATATGTTACCAAACCGATAAAGAAAACGCAGTTTTTTGACACATTGGCAAAATATGCGAGAAAGTGAATTATAGTTATTTGTTGTTATAAACTATGGTCTTTTTCACCATGAATTACCATAAATTACGTTTTCCACTCGACCCCTTTTTTTTCTGTCATCCCGAATGATTCTATCGGGGAACCATGACATCTTCTGGATTCCCGCCTGCTTTGACAGGCTCAGCAACCTGCGGTACTGGGCGTGAGAAAAAGCTTTAAAGGCATTTATCTCTCGCAGAGCCCGCAGA
>Ga0116144_10003524_pt1 | contig 15534 bp, 6 predicted proteins | sample AD_UKC035_MetaG_FD_89746 | JGI IMG/M metagenome (GOLD analysis project Ga0116144, IMG submission 89746) | Active sludge microbial communities of municipal wastewater-treating anaerobic digesters from USA - AD_UKC035_MetaG | ecosystem: Engineered > Bioreactor > Anaerobic > Digestate | place: USA...
CCCACGATGCCGTCCGCCGAAGCCGCGCTGCTGCCCCTGCGCTTTGGGCAGTACGCCAGCTACGACGGCAAGCTGCTCGGCACAGAGACGACTTTCGCGCGCGGGTTGATGTCGCTGGTCATCGAACTGCCTTTTGAGGCGTTGCCGCAGGGCGCAACCCTCTCGCGCCGCGTCACGCGCGAATGGTCGGACGAACCCGGCGAGCTTGAGCAGTTGCCGACAATGGCGATGGATATGGTGTGGGAAGGGGAGTCGGCAGGAACGCTGCAACACGTCGTCGCGTCTCCCTGGCCGGGGCGGCGGGGGATGCGGCCCGGCGTCTATACGGTGGAATACTACGTCAACGGGCGGCTGCTCCAAAGCGGGCAGTTCACCATCCCGGAGGCCGACACATTCATCGTCGGCGCGCCGGTCATAGCCACGGCCTTTAACAGCAACACCGAGCCATCCGCGCCTCACGAGGTCTTCCCGGCGGGTGTCGCCGAGTTGCATGGGCAGTTTGCTTATAGCGGCCTGTCGGACGCCATCATCGTCGGACGTTGGTATCGGGACGAAGAGTTGTACGAGGAACTTGTCACAAACCCATTGAGCGGTTGGGGGACGTACAGCTTCTTCTTGCGCGAGCCACCTGCCGGCGACTATCGCCTGGAATTGCTTCTGGATGACACTGAGGCGCTGCTTCACGCGACGGAATTTGTCGTTTTGGACGCAACCTCATATCAGGCGCAGGCCGGTGCGCTACCGGAGGAATCGGCATATTATCGCAATCTGGGTGAGTCTTACCTGTTTGACGAAGATTACGGCAGCGCCACCGTCGCATTCGCGCACGCGGTTGACCTGGACCCGGAGTGCGCCCCCTGCTACTACCAATGGGGCCTGGCGCTGCGCGAGCTGTCCAGCAACGACGAAGCCGCCGACAAGCTGCGCATGGCCGTCGAACTGCGCCCGACCGAGTATGACTACCGCTGCGAGTTGGGCGACCTCTACTACGAAATGGGGGATGATGAAGCGGCGCTGAAGCAATACCGGGCGGCCGTTCCCGATTCACCGGGCTATGTCTTTAACCGATGGGGAAACGCACTTTACGACCAGAGGCGTTATGAGGAAGCCGCCGGGAAATACCAGCAGGCCATTGACCTCTTGCCCGGCATGGCCGTCTATCACTCCAATCTGGGCGGCGCTTATGAAAAAGCCGGCATCTACGACCGCGCCGAAATCGCTTTTGCGCAGGCCGTGGCTCTGGCGCCGGACAACGATTGGTACTACAACCGCTGGGGCGACACGCTCTACGCTCAGGAAAAGTACGCCGAGGCGCTGGAGAAATACCGCCAGGCTGCCGATATAGATCCCGTCTTTGCCCCGTATTTCTCCGATCTGGGGGATACCTACTATGCGTTGGGGGATTACGACGAAGCCATCGCCGCCGCCCAGCAAGCCGTCGAGTTAATCCCCGACCGCGCCAGGGATTACAACCTCTGGGGCGACGCCCTCTACGAGCAAGCAGAGTACGCCGCCGCCGCCGAGAAATACCAACAGGCTTTCGAGCTAGACCCGGAAGAAGCTCTGTACATCTATAACCTGGGCTGGGCCTATTACCAGAAAGACCAGCTTGACCAGGCCCGCGACGCCTTTGAGCAAGCCGTTGCCCTGGCCAAAGAATCCGGCGACACCGCTTTACAGCAGGACGCAGAAGAAATATTAGAGGAAATCGGAAATCCGTAATCCGTAATTCGCAATTCGCAATTCGCTATTCACAAAAGGAGCAAACTATGACCGACCGAAAGTGGGCTGTGATTGCCATTGGGGGCAATTCCCTGATCAAGGACAAGCAGCATCAATCTGTTGAGGATCAATACCTGGCGGCGCAGGAAACCTGCCATCACATTGCCGACATGATCGAACTGGGCTGGGATGTCGCCATTGGGCACGGGAATGGGCCGCAAGTCGGCTTCATCCTGCGGCGTTCGGAGATCGCGCACAAGGTGGATGGGATGCATGAGGTGCCGATTGACGCCTGCGGCGCGGATTCGCAGGGCGCCATCGGCTACGCGCTTCAGCAGAACTTAAACAACGAATTCTACCATCGCAAAATCAAGAAGAGTGTGGCGACCGTGATCACCCAAGTCCTGGTAGACCGCAACGATCCGGCCTTCCAGCACCCCACCAAGCCCATCGGCGGCTTTATGGATGAACCCGAAGCTCAACGGCGCGTGTCCGAAGAAAAGTGGAGCGTCGTGGAAGACGCCGGGCGCGGTTGGCGGCGCGTGATTGCCTCGCCGCTGCCCAAGCAGATCATCGAGCTAGACGTCGTCCAAACGCTGCTGGACAACGGCATCTGCGCGATCACCGTCGGCGGCGGCGGCATCCCCGTCATTGAGGACGAAAACGGCAACTACCTGGGCACGGCGGCGGTCATTGACAAGGATTATGCTTCGTCGCTGCTGGCGCAGAAGATCAAGGCCGACCTCTTCCTGATTTCGACGGCGGTGGACAAAGTGTACCTCCGCTACAAACAGCCCGATCAGCAGGCGCTGGACGTGATAACCGTCTCCGAAGCCCGGCAGTACCTCGCGGAAGGTCACTTTGCGAAGGGCAGCATGGCGCCCAAAATCGAGGCCATTCTCTGGTACATGGATGCCGGCGGCAAAGAGGCCATCATCACCGACCCGGCGCACATCATCCCCGCCCTGCGCGGCGAAGCCGGCACGCGGATTATTCCTGGGTAACAAAATGGTGTGTTTTGGGCGTGCAAGCCGCGCCCAAAACACACACAAAGATGTGGGGCAGACTTTCAGTCTGCTCCACATCTTTACTTCATAATGTAGTACGTTCCCCGTTTCTGCCCAATCTTGAGCAGCACTCCGCGCTCGACCATGTCCACCATGTCCAGGCGGAGCGTCTCCGGGCTGACGTCCGGACAGAGCAACTGATAGTCGCGGTTGGTGAGCCGGCCGTTTTGCTGGATGAACGACAGAGCCTTCGCTTGCCGCTCGTTCATCGTCAGATCGCTGGTCGTCGGCATAAGGGGGCGGCGCTCCTGAACGCTCTGGAACACCACCGTAAAGGAGTGATCCGTCGGGCGGAACTCCGGCGGCGGGTGCCCGGCATTGACCATATCCTCGATCATCAAATCCACGCCCAGCCCCAGCTCCTCAATGTACCCCCACTGGTAGAGACCGTTGACAATGCGTGGATTGCGCGAGAAGTGTTCCTCCACGATGTTATCTAGCGTGATGAAGCCGGGCAGCCCGCCGGGACTGTAGATTTCCAACCGATCTGGGAACATCCGCACCTCGATGGCGCGCCCGCGCACTCGGTAATCCCGATGCGCCACTGCATTGACCAACGCCTCGCGGATGGCCGTTGGCGGATAGAGCCATTGCTCTTTGCGCTCCAACCCCTTCACCACGGCGCCCACCCGGATCTCCTCCTGGATGATGTCCCAGGTGCGCCGGATGACGTGCGCCAGCGGGCCTTCGACCTCAACGCGCCGCCCGTAGACGGCTTCGCCCTCCTCGCGTCGTTCCGTTGTGTTCACGCCAGGGGGGCCATCGAAACGCACGAAGGTCAGGCCGCTGCGCGGGATGAAGACCTGCGGCTTGCGGGAAAAGAGCAAAATGCCGGCCACTGTCGGTTGCTTGCCCGGCGTCAGCCACCCCAACTCAATCAGCATATCGTCCAACGCGCCGGTATGCGGGCGACCCTGACGCTTGCTCCAGGCTTCGACAAACTCGCGCAGGATGTCCGCATCGAAGTCCTCGCGGGTGGCGCCAGGCTGGGGTTCGGCCTCGTATTCGCCGGTCGTGCGGGTCGTGGCTAACTGCTGCACCTGCGCCCCACTGATCACCCGGTTGAGCGCGCCCGCGCGCACCAGAATTCGCCCATCCGCCAACGTGTGCAGGCCCACCGCCCGCGCCACACGTCCCACAAACACAAACGCGCCGCCGACTTCCAACTGTTCCCAACTCACCGGGATCGGCGGACGGCAAAGCCGCTCCGCCTGCTGGATCGCAGCATCGAAGTCTTCCGGCGCTGTCGCATCGGTGGGGCTGCCATCCTCGTTTACGCCAACGTACAGCGTCCCCCCGTCGGCGTTGGCAAATGCCGTCAACGTCTCTGCCAGCGCCGTCGGCTCCGCATCCGCCAACAGCGCCACCAACTGATTTGAACCGGCGTGAATCTTGTCTGGCATAACCCTGTTCTCCGTTGGTGAGGGAAATGAGTAATGAGTAATGAGTAATGAGTAATGAGTGAAGAGCACTCATTTCTCATCTCTTCTTACTCATTTCTCATTTCTTCTTGCTCTTCCTCGCCATTGCTGTTAAATAACCGCGCCACCGAAGCGAGGCGGTCGTTTTCCTTCAAATCCATCATTTGCACGCCGCGCGTGGTGCGCCCCAGTTTGGGGATTTTGGCGACGGTGGTGCGGATGACAATGCCGTTCTCGGAGATGAGGGTCAGCTCGTCCGCATCCTGCACTACGCGACCATCCACCACGGGGCCGGTCTTATCAGAGACGTTGTACGCGCGCACGCCCTTGCCGCCGCGCCCTTGTCTGTTGAATTCGGTCAGATGGGTGCAGCGCCCATATCCCTTGATCGTTGCCAGGAACAGCGCGCCGTTGGGTTCCACTACTTCGGCCACCGCCACCAGATCCTCCTCGTCTATACGCACCGCGGTGACGCCGGCGGCGGTGCGCCCCATCGGCCGCACATCCTGCTCGTTGAAACGAATCCCCTGTCCTTGCTCCGTGACGAGCATAATATCGTCGTTTCCCTGCGTCAGGCGCACCCAGGCCAGTTCATCGTCGTCATTCAGCGTGATGGCGATCACACCGCTGGGCCGCACGGCGCTTAACTCGCTCAGCGTCATCCGCTTGGCCCGCCCCATGCGCGTGACCATCATCAGGTAGCGCGGGGACTCGGTCGCCTCTTCAAAGCTGGCGACGGCGACAACGGCGGTCACACGCTCCTCGGTTGCGATTGCCAGGATGCCGGCGATCAAGGAGCCTTTGGCCGTGCGTCCGGCGTCGGGAATCTGGTAGACGCGCTCTTGATAGACCTTGCCCCGGTCGGTGAAGAACAGCAGCGTATCGTGGCTGTTGGCCGAAATTAACGTTTTGATCTCGTCCTCTTCGCCCGTAGCCATGCCGATGACGCCGCGTCCACCGCGCCGCTGCGCCCGGAATTCCGTCCAGGGCGTGCGCTTGATGTAGCCGCGCTGCGTGATCACAATCAGGACTTCTTCTTTCTTCACCAAATCTTCTTCGTCGAAAGTGGAATCGGCGAAGGGGCGAATTTGCGTGCGGCGTGGATCGGCGTACTGGTCGTGTAGTTCCTGCAAATCTTCGCGGATGACCTGCCGTTGTTGCAATGGCGAGGCTAACAGCCCCTCCAGATAGGAAATCGTCTTGAGCAGTTCGGCGTATTCCTCTTCGATCTTGTGCCGTTCCAGCCCCGTGAGCCGCCGCAGTTGCATATCGAGAATGGCTTGCGCCTGCACCTCGCTCAGGCCGAACCCGGTCATCAAACGCGCGCGCGCCGTCTCTACGTCCGGCGATTCGCGGATGGTGCGGATGATCGCGTCCAGGTGATCCAGCGCGATGAGCAGCCCCTCCAGGATGTGGGCGCGCTCTTTGGCCTTTTTCAACTCATACTGGCTACGGCGGATTAATACCTCAACGCGGTAGTCAAGGAAGATTTGCAGCAGCCGTTTGAGCGGCAGGATGCGCGGCACGCCGTCCACCAGGGCCAGCAGTTGAATCCCAAAGGTGGATTGCAACGGCGTATGTTTGTAAAGTTGATTGAGCGCCTTCTGCGGCTGCGCCCCGCGTTTGAGTTCGACGATGATGCTCATGCCCTGCTTGTCGGATTCGTCGCGCAAGTCGCTGATTTCATCCAATTTCCCTTCCCGCACCAGCAGCGCAATCTTCTCCAGCAGACTGGATTTGTTGAGTTGATAGGGGATCTCGGTGATGACGATGCGGAAACGCCCGCCGCGCATCTCCTCAATGTTGGCGGTGGCGCGGACGACGGCCTTGCCGCGCCCGGTGGCGTAGGCTTTGATGATGGATTCGTGCCCTAAGATTTGCCCGCCGGTGGGGAAGTCTGGCCCTTTGATGTATTCCATCAGTTCTTCAACACTGATGTCGTCTCGGCGATCCCACTGATCCAGCATGTGTATCAACGCGCTGGTGACTTCCCCTAAATTGTGGGGCGGAATGTTCGTTGCCATGCCTACCGCGATGCCGGAAGCGCCATTGACCAGCAGGTTCGGCACGCGCGACGGCAGCACGGTCGGTTCCTGGAGGCTGCCGTCGAAATTATCCACCCAATCCACGGTGTCCTTCTCAATGTCGGCCAGAATCTCCATCGCCAGCGGCGCGAGCCGCGCTTCCGTATACCGCATGGCCGCCGGGGAATCGCCGTCTATCGAGCCGAAGTTCCCTTGCCCATCCACCAGCATATAGCGCAATGAAAAATCCTGCGCGAGCCGCGCCATCGCGTCGTACACCGCCGAGTCGCCGTGCGGGTGATACTTGCCGAGCACTTCACCGACGATGCGGGCGGATTTCTTGTGCGGGGTGTTGGGGCGGATGCCCATGTCGTGCATCGCGTAGAGAATCCGTCGCTGCACCGGCTTCAACCCATCGCGCGCGTCGGGCAGCGCCCGCGCCACAATGACGCTCATGGCATAATCAAGGTACGCCGTGCGCATCTCGTGTTGGATGTCTACCGATTTGATCTGACCGGCGGTGTCCTGACCGATAACCTCAATATCTTCTTCCAATGCCTGTTCCTCCCACTGTGAAGTCAGTGGTCTTCATTATAAGGGGTAACCACAAGCCTCTATTATACACCAAAACACAGTATACTAAATCGTTGCTAAAAATACACGATGATGTACTTGTATTCTGTATTGCATTTAATGCGCTGATAAAATAAACTTTGTATAAAGTATTGACTTTTCATAAAGCCGGAATATCATGATCGTATACGCACTTGCTGTGCCTCCCCTCTTTGAAGCGTGAGACTCTTTGACTAGGAACCTATCCGAAAATTATAGCGGCGTTGCGCCGCTGCGCCGGGTCTTGCGGCCAAAGCCGCTTTCAGGAAGGTATTTTTTCGTGGGCGGGTTACGCCCGCCCACGAAAAAATACCCTTCAAACCGCGCCTTTAGGCGCAAACCGTGGGCCAAAACGAATTTTCGGATAGATTCTAAACAGACTATAGATTGGGGCTGCAAGCACCCTCCCCTTGTTAACCGTCCTGTACTGACTTGCAAGATACTCCGGTCAGCCCAAAAGTGAAAATCTTTCACCACAAAGCACACGAGGGAGACAAAGATTTTCTCTCCGTGAACTCTGTGGCTATGGACAGAAAGGAGCTGAACTATGTTGCACAAAAAATTTAACACCATTGCCCAGTTTGTAGGTTACGTAACCATTGGCCTGTTAGCCCTCTATGGATTGGCGACCCTGGTGGGCGACGGGACCGTCTGGGCCGTACTCGGTCAATCGGCGCCCCCGCCGGCCGCCCCGCAAGCCGCCGACGCGCTCGCGCCGACCACGTTGGGGTACGTCGGCTACCTTAAAGACGACGCCGGTGCGCCCTTGAACGATGTGTACACCATGACCTTCCGCATCTATGCCAGCGCCGCCATCACCACCCCCCTGTGGGAAGAAACCCAGCCCAACGTCAGCGTGAGCGGCGGCGTCTTTAACGTGGTGCTGGGCGCGGGCGCGCCTTTCTCAGCCACTCTGTTTGCCGACCCGGATCGTTACCTGGGCATCACGGTGGAAGGCTATGGGGGGGAACTGACGCCCCGCCAGCAATTCGCCAGCGTGCCCTACAGCCTGCGCTCCGACCGCGCCGGCGGCCTGGCCGCCGCCGATGGTGACCCGGCGGATGCGGTGGTGGTGGATAACGCCGGCAATGCGACGTTTGGCGGCGATGTTACCGTGCTCGGCAGCATGGGCGACGTCGCCATGAGTAGCGCCACCGTAAGCGGCCATGCCACGATGGACAGCGCCGCCGTGAGCGGCAGCGCCATTATCAGTGATAGAGTTGGCATTGGGACGACATCGCCAACAGCGGAGCTTGACGTGCGCGGCTCAAGAATCCAGTTGAAAGAAGATAGCAGCGGCGATGCGATCACTTTGGGAACTTGGGGCGACGCACTTGATATTAATTTTAATGACCACCTGTTCCTCCAAGGCAGTGGTGGTTCACAAATATACCTGAATCCAAATGGCGGCGATGTGGGCGTTGGAACAAACGCTCCGCAGGCCACGTTGCACGTCAGTGGCACCGCCACCGTGAACGGCAATATTACCACCACCGGCGACATCCATTGGGATAGAAATCAAGGCCACTTGACCGGTCTAAAACTCACGACCGAATACGAGGTAATCTCTAACGAATCAGGCACTCAGTCTGTACAAATGGTGTCCAGTAGTAACAGCATGTGCTTTCTAACCCATGTGTGGTTTGAAGACACTGAGGATGACGGAGAATATGCCCAGTGTGAAATTGGAACTTCGGGCGGCTATTGGGTGCTCTACGCGCACGCGGTTGGAACAGGCTTTTTCGACCCCTACGCCTATTGCCAGGCCCGGTGCTTGCAGTGGTAATCAGTCCAACAGGAGGATTGCCATGAAAAAGAAAACTATCCCCAAGATTCTGTTACTCCTGCTCATTCCTGGATTGGTGTTGACCCCGCCGCTGTGGGGGGGCGTCGCCGCCCCGACGGCCCTCACCTTCACCGGCGCGCTGCTGCCCATCGGCGGCGCCTCACAGTCGCCGGGCGCGCTGCAAACCGGCCCCTTGATGGTGGGAGCGCCGGATTACCAGGGCATCTATGACGAGGCGACCCTGCTGCTGGCACACGGCGTGGATTTCCGGAAAGACAAAATCTCGCTGGTGCCGGCCGACACGCTCGAACATGCCCTGCAAAACTATGCAGACTTCAACGGCGGCGCGTTGTTTCACGCTTTCTGCGCAGACTATACCCGGATCAACGCGCAAGGCTATTGCCCTCCCTTCACCCTGGGTGAGGTGGGCGGTTCGCCCGGCTCCAACCCGGAGTATTACCAGTACATCCGCAACCGCCTGGTGCGCGCGCTGGAGTTGTACGGCGCGCTGTCCGTTTCACCGGCCAACATTATGGTGATGGCGGAAGGCCAACTCACCCCCGTGCGTGAATTGGGCCGCACCGGGGTGCTGTCCGCCGCGCAGGAGATCGCCAACATTCACCTCATCTTTGGCAACGAGTTCCTGGTAGACGCCACCGACTACCGTTTCAGCACCGGCGGGATTCCCAACGCCGACCAGATCATTGCCCTGGAACTGGAGCAACTGGAGCAGGCGCAAACCCAGTTCCAGCAGGCGATGGACATCTTGTTCTATGCCTTTCAATACCCGTTGGGCGGCGAGATCAAGTACGGCTGGCTGGAAGGCGGCGGGCGCGTGGGCGACTATTTCACCGCCGCCGAGTTTGAACTGTTCGGCGTCGCCAGCAACCGCCTGATGGTGGCGCTGGATGAGCAAGCCACCCGCTATCGCCAGATGGGCCAGGATGACGTCGCGCTGGCGCTCTACAACGAAGCCTACGCCGCGCAATATCTCCAAATCATGGCGCTGGCGCAACTGGCGCAAGAGAACGACACCGATTACCTGATCAATGGCAGTTGGGAGATGCTGAACAACCTGAGCCGGTTGCGTGCGCAGGCGCAGGCGGTGCATGAGGGGGTGGACGTCCTGGGGTACGGGCGCATCTATGTGCCCATCCAATCCTACCCAGACCTGCTCACCCTGGTCGAAGGGCCGACGGGCGAGGCGGGGCTGTTAGGGACCGCCCAGGCCAGCGAAGAAGCGGCGCGTCTCGCCCAACGCGAGTTTGACGAAAATGCTACCGTGCTGGGCCGTGAGATCGAAGACCTGAACTACGCCTACGATGTCGAGTTATTTGAGCTATGCGGCACGACGCACGACAATTACGCCACGTGTACCGGCGGGTTGATCGGCCAAAGTGAGCAGGCGGCCTACGCCGCTTCGTTACGCGCCGGCCTGGCGTGGATGCAGGCGGAACATATCGCCGACCAGATCGGGATCGAAGAAGAACGCGCCGGACACGTGATCAATGTCAACCTGGGCATGGGGCAAACTCTCAGCGCCAGCGCGCTCGCCATGGGCAAGTTGCGCGCGCAGAGAACCACCACCACCAACGCCAATTCCTCGGAAGCGGATGTTCACATAGGCGCGGAAGCAAAACTCAAGTATTCTGTCGGTGTTGAGGCCAAGGCGTCGATTAACCCTTTCCACTCCGGCGCCGAGTGGAAATCGGGCCTGGAGTTCTCAATAGAAGGGGTTGCGGGTACCGGCAAGAAGTGGACGTGGAGCGATTCCACGCAAACGGTCTGGGATCCCAACGAGGAAAGAATCGCCGGCTATGAAAGCCTCAACGCGCTCAAACAAGCCGAAGCCGACGCCGTCATCGAAGGCGCCAACAGCGCCGCCGCCATCAAAAACCTGCTGCTTCAGCAGAGCGAGGCGCTGATGGAATGGGAAGTGTCCGTGGCCGATTTAAATCAAGTGATGGCCGAGCGCCGCTTCCTCTGGGAGAAGTACAGCCGGCTGCTCAACCTGCGCGGCACCGCCAACGCCTACGTGCTGCAAGTTAACGCCTGGCGCACCAACCCGGCCTATCGCGTCATGCGCGACTCTCTTACCATCCGCGCCGCCCAGGATGTGGGCCGGGCGACGCAGTTCGCCTATCTGGTGGGCAAGGCCGCCGAATACGACATGCTCCAGCCGCAGCCCGACCTCATGGCCGACATCTACAAAGCCCGCACCGCGCACGACATCCGCGTGTTCCTGGACGCGCTCAAGATCAGCTACCAGGCCCTCCCCATCGAACCCAACCTGTACCCCTACACGATTTCGTTAGCGAAGGATATCGTGGGGTTAACCGACCGAAATCTGGACCCGGATAACACGTTGACGCCGGAACAGCGCGCGCAACTGCGGTATGAACGTTTCCAGGAGTACTTGCAAGCGCGCATTTATTCGGACACGCTCGAAATCCAGTTCCCCACCGGGCTGGAATTCCGCCGTTCCGACACTCAATACCTGTTCAGCCGCAACCTCTGGAACAATCGCATTGCCGGCATCGGCCTGATTCCGGGCACGACCATCGAGACGCGCGGGGTCCGGCTCAACATCGTTACGCGGCAGACCGGCGACGTGGGCCGCCCGGAAGTCAAGCTGAGCCATAGCGGGCAGGCCACTTACCGCAACCTGCAAGACCAGATTGTGTGCTACGACCCAGGGCCGGCCGTGCCGGTGGGCTATCCCCTGCCGTCCGGCTACGACCCGCAACGTACCACGGTCGTCCTCTTGCCTGGCATCAACGGCTCCGGCGCGGCGCCCAACAGCGGCCTGCGCAATCTGAGCGTGGCGGCTTCCAGTTGGGTCGTGCAAATTCCGGCCTACGCCAAAGCCGAGCTGGAGTATAGCCAGATTGAGGACATCGAGATTTTGCTGGACACTACCGGCAAGGCGCTTCAGGGCCGCGAGCAGGCCGCCTTGCGCGACGCGGCATACCTACAGGCATTGGACGCCGGCGATCCGCTCTCGCCCGAAAAGGCCGCCGGTTTTGCCGACGCCCTGCAAGTCACCGCCGATGCTTCGGGCTATGACGAATCGTGCATGACGCCGCAGCCATCGTCCGTTATCCTCCCCCCGTCCGGGACCACCGGCATCACCGGCACGTATTTTTGCTCGGTGCTGATCACCAGCCCCATCCCCAGCGGCGTGCAAGTGTTGGCGGTTAATCTGCAAAACCTCAATGACGCGCTGACGGGGCAGACCGTCCCCGAATACACTCAAATCTTTCCGGGCGACGTCTGGCTCTCCGGCGCCGTCAACGGCGACGCCTTCACCCTGAGTTCGGAGTCATTCAATACCACCGCTTTGAGCCAGACCGTGCAGCAGCAGTTCACCCTGGCCGGTCAGGCGTATGAAGACGCGGACATCCTGCGCGGCCGCTATACCGGCCAGATTACAGGCTATCTGGAACGTCCCATCCGCATCGAGGGCAGCGTCAGTTGCTCGCGCCCCGGCCGGCCAGGACAGGCTCTCAACGCTCTGGTGGTGAAGGCATCGCCGGAAGCCATCCCCGTCGGCGGCAGCGCGCGCGTTACAGCGACGGTGTACGCCACCGCTACCCAGGGTTTGCCCATCACGCTCACCACTTCGCTGGGCAGCATCGCGCCGTCGCCCGTCACGCCGGTGGATGGCGTCGGATACGCCACCTTCACCGCCGGGATGGTGACAGGCACGGCCACTATCGTCGCCACCAACGGCCAACTGACCGGCACACGGCAAGTGGAGATTTTCCAGCCGACCACGCCGGTCGGCTTGCAGGCGCGCGCGGCGCAGCCGGCCATCCCCATCAGCAGCAGCACAGTCATTTCGGCCTTCCTGGTCAACGCAGTGGGGCAGCCGTTGGCGCGCTCTACGCGCATCACCTTCACCACCACCCTGGGCGATCTGGCGCCGCCGGCCGCCGACACGGACGCCGCCGGCTTTGCGCAAGTCACCTTCACCGGTGGCATCACGCCGGGGCTGGCGACGCTCCGCGCCACCGACGGGACCTACAACGCCATTTTGCAAATCCGGGTGGTAGACCCGACCATCCCCACCGAGATACACCTCCACGCCGCAGACGCTATGATCCCGCTGGATGGCAGCACTGTCATCTCGGCGGCTTTGCTCAATGACCTGGGCCACGTCCTCACCTCGACGACGCGCCTCACGTTTACGAGCGATCTGGGCGTCCTCACCCCGCCGACCGCCACGACAGACGCCGGCGGCTGGGCGCAAGTCGCCTTCGGCGGCGTCATCACACCGGGGCTGGCGACGCTTCAGGCCACCGACGGCGCGCTCATCGGCGTGACCCAGGTGGAGATTGTGGATCCAGCGACGCCCATAACTGTGCAAGTGGCGATCGCGCCTGCTGCGCTCCAAGTGGGCGAGAGCGCCGCCGTCACCGCGACGCTGTTCAACGGCCTGGGGCAAGTGCTGGCGCACACGGCCCACGTCAGCTTTACAGCCGATCTCGGCGGGATCACGCCGGCGGGGCTGGATGTGGACAACGGCGTGGCCGTCGCCACGTTCACCGCCGGCGCGACGCCAGGCCGCGCGGTCATCCTGGCGATCAGCGGCGAGGCGCACGGCACAGCGCAGGTGGAAATCGCCGCCGCGCCGGAGACTTTCTACACGCTCACCGTTTCCATCGTGGGGCAGGGCGCCGTTACGCGCGCGCCCAGCCAGACCACATACCTTTCCGGCACGCTCGTCACTCTTACTGCGCAACCGGCGCCCGGATGGAGGTTTACCGGCTGGTCAGGCGATCTGACCGGCCAGACGAATCCAGCACAGGTGACGATGGACGCGGATAAGGCCATCACCGCTGCCTTTGAAGAAATCCGGTATCGGATTTACCTGCCCCTTGTTCTCCGTAATACCGGCTATTGAGGCGTCAAGGAAGTCTTTCAATTCTAGGGCCGACTCAATGTGTCTTCTCATAGACACAGAGATTTAGAAGCCGGGTTTCTCCAAGAAAAGAAACCCGGCTTGTGTTTGTCAAGGCCGATGTACGCAAACAGAATTTTTCCAGAGAGCGCCGAAAAACCTGCCGGTTTCTCGGCGCTCTCTGCGTGCTCTGCGGTAAAATTTTATTGAAGCGCGATCTCCGCCGCGACGACGGAAGCCGGGGGCAGGGTGATCGTGAAGGTCGCGCCGGCAGCGTGGAGCGCGCACGGCTGCGGCGTGAGCGTTTCCGGCGCGTCGAAGGTGTTGTGGGCGTGAATCTCGCCGGTGAGGACGCGCCCGGTCCCGCCGACCGCCGCCGCGCCGCCGAGCAATTCCACCGTCACGTCCACGGCGTCCGCCGCGTGCGCGTTGGTCAGCGTGAGGAACAGCGTCTTCCCCTTGAGCGACGCGCTGCCGGACACGGTCGCCACCTGCTGCTCCTTGCCCGCCGCCGTGTACGTCGCCGCGTCGGATTCGATGACGGTGCGCAGCGCCGTGCCGCCCTGGTGCGGCGCGTACATCTCGTAGACGTAGCCGGTGGGCGTCGTCAGCAGCTTTTCGCCCTGCGTGAGGATCATCGCCTGCAACACGTTGATGGTCTGCGCGATGTTCGTCATCACCACTTTGTCGGCGTGGCGGTTGAAGATGTCCAGCGAGGTCGCCGCCACCAGCGCGTCGCGCAGGCTGTTCTGCTGGAAGAGGAAGGCCCGATTCGTGCCGGGTTCCACCGGGTGCCACGTCCCCCACTCGTCCACGATCAGGCCGACTTTGCGGGCAGGATCGTAGGCGTCCATGGCGGCGCGTTGCTGGACGACGAGGTCTTCCATGTACAGCCCGCGCGCGATCAGCTCGTACCACTGATCCACCGTGTACTCCGTGGCCGTGCCCGCCGTGCCGCAGTAGTAGTGCGCCGCGTAGCCGTGCAGATTGTTGAAGTCCCAGTAATCCTTGCGCAGCTTGCGGAAGAAGCGCGTCGTCCATTCCAAATCGTTGCCGGGCGACCCGCAGGCGATGACGTAAAGCTGCTTGCCGAAGCCGCGCACGTAGGTCGCGTAACGGCGGAACTCGGTGCAGTAGTCCTCCGGCGAGAAGCTGCCGCCGCAGCCCCAGTTCTCGTTGCCGACGCCCCAGTAGGTCACGTCGAGCGGCTCCGGGCTGCCGTCGGCGGCGCGCTGCTGCGCCAGGGTGCTGTCGCCGGGGAAGTTGCAGTACTCCACCCACTCGCGCAGCTCGCGCACCGCGCCGGAGCCGACGTTGCCGACGATGTACGGCTCCGCGCCCACCATCCGGCAGAAGCGGACGAATTCCTGGGTGCCGAAGGCGTTGCTCTCCACCACTTCGCCCCAGTGGATGTTGACGCGGCGGGGACGCTGCGCGCGCGGCCCGACGCCGTCCTGCCAGTGGTAATCGTCGGCGAAGCAGCCGCCCGGCCAGCGGATGACGGCCGGCTTCAGTTTCTTGAGCGCGGCGACCACGTCGTTGCGGATGCCGCCGGTGTTGGGGATGGGCGAATCTTCGCCCACCCACACGCCGCCGTAAATGCACCATCCCAGGTGCTCGGCAAAGTGACCGTAGATGTTGGGGTTAATCGTGGCAATCGGATCATTCGGGTTAATTGCAATCTTCGTCATAGTATCTCCTTTTTGGTTATGGGTAATGAGTAATGGGTAATGAGTAACGGGAAATCGGTCATTGGGGATTAGGGATTGGGGATTGGGGATTGGGGGAGGTGTCTGCTCCTCTGCTCCTCTGCACCCCCTCACCTCCTCACCCCCTCACCCCCTCACCCCCTCTCCCTTTCTCCCTATCGCTAACAAACGCGGGCCGAGGACAGGTTCGTTCTCGGTCAGGCGGGCGATGTCCAGGATGACTTCGCGCTGCGCCGGGTCTTGCCAGCTCGCGTCCAGGTCGGGCACCAGCCAGGCCGGGCCGAGGATGC
>Ga0116144_10003527_pt1 | contig 15526 bp, 17 predicted proteins | sample AD_UKC035_MetaG_FD_89746 | JGI IMG/M metagenome (GOLD analysis project Ga0116144, IMG submission 89746) | Active sludge microbial communities of municipal wastewater-treating anaerobic digesters from USA - AD_UKC035_MetaG | ecosystem: Engineered > Bioreactor > Anaerobic > Digestate | place: USA...
ACAGATTTATTTTTTGGGGGGCAGGGATGTCCACAAGTATACATGGAAAATCCTTTATCAGACAGCCGGAAAAATTGGCGTTTCCCCCCTGATCCGGGATCAGGAATTCAGCGCCCGGAGTTGAGGCGCAACTTTCTGACCGCCCAAACCCGCCGGATCGTCCTGGATGGTTTATCTGAACCTCAAAAGGTGTCGATAAGGTGTCTTGACAACGGCCGGCCAAAAGCGGTATACTGATTTCAGTCGGTCAACCGACCGACATCATCCCACCAGTTCATCCCCCACCCCACCAGGACATCTGCATGGCCGCAAAACGCAGCGCCACCCACGGCATCTCCAACCGGGAACAAATCCTGACGGCTGCCAGCGCCTTGTTCATTGAACAGGGTGTCGAGCAGACCAGTCTGCGCGCCATTGCCGGGCGCGCCGGCATCAGCACCGGGACCCTGTTCTACTACTACGCCACCAAAAGCGAACTGATCTTCGACATCACCGACCGGCACTTTGACCGCATCACCGCCCGGCTGCTCGACTGGGTGGGCCAGGCCCACCAAAGTCAGACCCCGGCCGAAATCCTGGGCGTGGTGTTCCAGACCATCGTGCAGGATGATCTGCGCGGCCGGCTGCACCACTACCTGATCGAGCAGGCCCTCACCAGCAATGGGGGGGTGCGCGAGCGCTTCCAGCAAAAGTATCAGGAATGGCGCGCGATGCTGCAGCAGGGTCTGGCACAGGTCGAAATTCCGGCCGGAGACCGGGAGCTGGTGGCCCAGATCATTCTGGCCGCCCTGGATGGCTTTGTGATCCAGTCTGTCCTGGGCGTGGCGGACATCCCCCTGAATTCCATTGCTGCCTATCTGGCAGCCCACTGCAAGGAGGTCTCATGATTTCTGCCGAAGCCTATCCCGATCTGCCCCCCCGGCGCAAGCCGGTTCAAAAGGCGATCATTGCGGCGGCGATGTTCGTGGTCGGGCGGGCCTTTCAATCGCTGTCGCGCAGCGAACCGCTGATCCGCCACGAGGTCGCCACCTGGCCCGAGGGCCTGACCCTGATGATGAAGCTGCAGCCGGACGGGAGCTCCGTGGCCCTGCAGAAGCAGCCTGACGGGACGGTCCGCTTCATGGGGATGCATTTTGACGAGGCTCAGGCCGATGTGGTGATTTATTTCAAAACGGTTGAGGCCGCCTTCAAGATGTTCACCGCCCAGATGGGCATTGATGTCGCCTATGCGCAGCACTGCATGTGCGCCCGCGGGGATCTGTCCAACACCGTTTCGGTGGTCCGCTCGCTGGGCATCACCGAGTGCTATCTGTTCCCAGCCATCATCTCCAAACACCTGGTCAAGCGGCTGCCCGCCATCCCCTTCTGGCGCAAGCAGGGCCTGCGCTTGAAGACCTATCTGCTTGGCATTCCCTTTGGCATCTAACCCCGGAGGTTCCCCATGATTCTGCCCCCCTATTACGAATTTTCCTTCCCCGTGAAAATCATCTCCGGCCACACGGCGCTGAACAACCTGCCGGTTGAACTGCGCCTGGCCAATGTCAGCCGGCCTTTGATCATCACCGATCCGGGTGTGGCCCGGGCGGGACTGATTACCGTTGTCCAGGACGCCTTTGCCGAGTCCGGGATTACCATCGGCGCCCTCTACGACCAGGTGCCCCCCGAGTCCTCGACCCTGGTGGTCAACGAATTGGCCGGACTCTACCGCGCCAAGGGCTGTGACTGCCTGATCGCCGTTGGCGGGGGCTCGGTCATCGACACCGCCAAGGGCATCAATATCCTGGTCTCGCAGGGCGGTGGGGATGTGCGCGACTACCGCGGTGCGGAAGTGCTGCCGGGGCCGCTGCGCCCGATGTTTGTCGCCCCCACCACCTCCGGCACGGGCTCGGAGGCCACCAATTCGGCGGTCATCGCCGATCCGGACACGGGGGTGAAAATGCTCTTTGTCTCGGAAAATCTGATCCCCCGCGCCGCCTTCCTGGATACCCGGATGACGTTGACCCTGCCGCCCAAGCTGACCGCGGCGACCGGGATGGACGCCCTGACCCACGCCATGGAGGCCTGCCTGAGCATCCAGAAGAATCCGGTCAGCGATGCCTTTGCCAGCCAGGCCATCCGGTTGATCGGCAGCAATTTACGCGCCGTCACCGCCAATCCCCAGGATAAAAATGGACGCCTGGCACTGGCCAATGCCAGTTTGCTGGCCGGGGCGGCCTTTTCCAACTCGATGGTGGGCTGTGTCCACTCGATGGGACATGCCACCGGTGCGGTGGCCCATGTGCCGCACGGCATTGCCATGAACATCTTCCTGCCCTTTGGATTGGCCTTCAATCTGGAAAAGCGCGCCGCGGAGATTGCCGAACTGCTGCTGAGCCTGGCCGGGGCGGATCTGTATGCCGCCACCCCCGCCGGAGAGCGCGCCCGGCAGACCATCACTGCGGTGCACCAGTTGAAACAGGATCTGTATGAGATCAGCGGTCTGCCGCGCACCCTCAAGGAAGCCGGGGTCTCGGCAGACCAGCTGGAACAGATTGCCCGGCTGGCCATCAACGATGGCTCGGCCATGATGAACCCGACCGAACTGGGGCTGGAAGATGCCCTGCGGCTGGCCCGGGAAGCATTTGAATAAACAGGAAAATCTCCCATGAACGCTGTGATGGGCAAGGTGCTGTGGGTGGATCTGACCACCGGAAAAATCGAAGAAGAAGTCATTCCTGAAGCCGTGTACGAAAAGGTGCTGTCCGGGCTTGGGCTGGCAGCCTACCTGCTGTATCAACGGATCCCGCCGGGTGCCGCGGCGCTTGGCCCGGACAATATCCTGGGATTTGTCTCCGGATTGCTGACCGGCACCGGCAGCGTCATGACCGGGCGCTGGATGGTGGCGGCCAAATCGCCGCTGACCGGCACCTGGGGGGACGCCAACTGCGGCGGCACGCTGGCCCCGGCCATCAAACAATGCGGCTACGACGGAATTTTCTTTACCGGGATCAGTCCAACGCCGGTGTATCTGCATGTGGAACACGGGCATGCGGAACTACGCGACGCCGGTGATTTATGGGGGCTGGACACCAGGGAGACCGAGACCGTCCTCTGGGAACGTTTTGCCGGCCGGCCGGCCGCGGTGGCTTGCATCGGGCCAGCCGGGGAGAAATGCTCCCTGACAGCCGGGATTTCAAACGATCAAGGCCGCATGGCAGCCCGCTCCGGCTTGGGGGCGGTGATGGGTGCCAAGCGGCTGAAAGCCATCGCTCTGCATGGCGCCTACCGCATTCCCGTCCATGACAGCGCCGAAGTCCAGCGGCTGAGTGACCGCTTCAACCGCTGGATCGCCTTCCAGCCGCCGTTTCTGCCCGGTCGGGGCATGGGACTGCTGGGCACGCTGCTGCGAGTGATGCCCCTGGGCATGCGCCAGGACGGGCTGCTGTACAAGGTCATCCTGCGCAAGTGGGGCACCGTCGGGATGAACCTGACCAGCATCGAAATGGGCGATGCCCCCATCCAGAACTGGCGCGGTTCCAGCGCCACCTTCACCGGTTCCACCGCCGCCCAACTGGACCCGGACCGGATCACCGCCCGGGAAACAGTCAAGTACCACTGCTACTCCTGCCCCCTGGGCTGCGGCGGATACTGCAGCCTGAAAGGCGGCGGGGAAACCCACAAGCCCGAATACGAAAGTGTGCTGGCCCTCAGCGGACTGCTGATGCACGCCGACTTGGAAAAAGTGTTTGAGTGGAACGAGCGGTTGAACCGGGCCGGCATGGATTCCATCTCGGTCGGGGGGGCAATCGCCTTTGCCCTGGAGTGCTATGAAAAAGGGCTGATTGCCACCGCGGATACCGGCGGGCTGGAGCTGACCTGGGGCAATCCGGCCGCCATTGACACCCTGCTCGACCAGATCATCGAGCGCAAAGGCCTGGGGCCCTGCTGGCGGACGGCAGCCGAGAGGCGGCCCGCGCCATCGGCAATGGGACCGGCGGGTACGCCGTTCAAGCCGGCGGGCAGGAACTGGCCATGCATGATGGGCGCAACGATCCGGGTTTTGCCCTGCATGCCGTGGTTGAACCCACCCCCGGCCGGCATACCCTGGGCGCCTATCTTTATTATGAAATGTTCCAGCTGTGGAAGGTCATCAAGGGACTGCCCAGCGTGCGCTGGATGTTCTACCCCAAGGCCCACAAGTACCGCAACGATGCAGAAAAAGGTATCTGGGGAGCCGCCTGCAGCCAGTTGATGGCCGCGGCCAACGGGGCGGGCTTGTGCCTGTTCGGGGCCCTGGTGGGACTGAACCGTATTCCCTTCTTCCAGTGGCTGAATGCCGCCACCGGCTGGGCAAAAACGCCGGAAGAATACCTGGCGATTGGCTGGACGATCCAGAATTTGCGCCAGGCCTTTAATTTACGCCAGGGCGCGCCACTGCGGCACGCCATTCACCCCCGGGCCATCGGCGAGCCGCCGCAAAGCGAAGGCGCAAACCGGGGCCGCCGGGTCCCCCTGGACGGGCTGGTGCGGGCCTACTACACCGCCATGCGCTGGGATCCCGACTCCGGCCGCCCGGATTCGGCAGCTGTCACCGCGCTGGGTCTGCCCGCGCCCGAGGACGAAGGATGATTAGCCATGAGTCATGAAATCACCGCCCTTTGTACCGGCTGCACGGCCTGCGTGCGGCGCTGTCCGGTGCATGCCATCTCCGGTGAACGGAAACAACTGCACCGGATCGACCCGGCCTTGTGCATTGACTGCGGCGCCTGCGGCCGGATCTGCCCGGTGGAAGCTGTGCTGGATGATCAGAAACAGACCGTGGCCCATCTCAAACCGGCCCAGTGGGCAAAACCGGCCTGGGATTATGCCGGCTGCACCGCCTGCAAAATCTGCGTCCAGGCCTGCCCCACCGGCTGCATTGCCGTGCTTGCCCCGCCGCGCAACGGCCACGGGTTTGAGCCCGGACTGCCCTACCTGGTGCGCCCCAAAGACTGCATTGCCTGCACCTTTTGTGCCCTGGACTGCCCCTTTGATGTCATCCGCATGACCGCTGAGGCGGTCGTCAGCCCGGCTCCTGGTTGATCCGGTCAGACCTTCCCGGACCACCCGCGGTCCTGGCCGTCACGGGGAGGCCCCCGGCCAAATTCCCGCCCAACCATTGCCCGCCAGATGGTGACCAACGAAATCGCGCCGGACGGGATGGGATTTGGTGGGGGATCCCCCTGGAAAGGATTTTCAACCCCCAAAAAAGTGAGCTTAAGAAATGGAGTTTTTGGCGGTTGATTGTATAATGGGGTAACTGTTGATTCCAATCACTCAGGAGGGACTATAGCTGCAGCCTAAGGGAAACGATCGACGTCAAGCAAGGAACAGCATAAGCCGTTTTATTTGCCGTTTTATTTAACGTAAAAATTCATACCATGAAGTTAAACCGCCCCTACTTATTTTTCGCCATTACACTGATCCTGATAATCTTCCTGTTCGCAATGCTTTTGATTCCGGAAACAAGACCAACCTGGTGGAAGGTTTTACTGGCCAGCATTGCAGAAGTTGTCAATATCCTGGCACACTTCAAAGGGGCTTTGGGGGAGAAAAAATCTACCTCATCCCGAGCCATTACCTGTTCATCCTGCGGTACAGTGAATCCAACCGGCGGCACCTTCTGCGACAAATGTGGTCAAACCCTGATCAAACGGAGCCAATCAACAATGCCAACCAATGGACCTATCGTGACTGATGAGTCAAACAGCGGCACCCGCAACAGCCAAACCACAACAGTTACCACCACTGTCTCACAGCCCGGCTCAAATAACACAACTTTGGCGATTGTTATTGTGGCTGGGTTATTTATTTTGGCAATAGTGGTCCTGGTAATGGGTGGAGGGGTATGGCCGCCACCGACACCAACGGAGACAAATGTCCCAACCACAGGCGCAGCTTCATCAACACCTCCGGTCACGGCTTCGCCTTCACCAGGAATTACGCCGCCGCCAACAGATGCCGGTCTCGCGGTTTGTCTTGAAATCGGCCAGACCTACACGTCTCCCAAAGACGGCATGCAGCTCCTTTGTGTTCCAGCCGGCGAGTTCACGATGGGACGGGATAATACCACTTTAACCTATCAATCCCCTGCCCATCCGGTGTACCTGGGAGCGTATTGGATCGATGAAACCGAAGTGACCAACGAAATGTACGCCGCCTGTGTTGCTGACAATGAGCGTTGTCCCCTCCCCTATCAAACCCCCGATTTCCTGAACATGGTGGCGTCCAGCCCAACGTACGCCGGGCTGCCTGTGGTAAACACCGATTGGAATGCAGCGACCGCATATTGTGCCTGGGCCGGTCGGGAACTGCCGACCGAAGCCCAATGGGAAAAAGCCGCCCGCGGGACGGATGGCCGTCTTTACCCCTGGGGCAACGAGTGGGAAGGATCTCGCGCCAACTATTGTGACATCAACTGCGAAATTGATGACTTGAAGGACAGCCGTCACGACGACTTCTTTGCCTTTGTTGCACCGGTTGGCAGTTTTCCGGATGGTGCCAGCCCCTACGGCGCGCTGGATATGGCCGGCAATGTCTATGAATGGGTGTCTGATTATTGGGCTGACCACTACATCGTTGAGAAGACACCCACGCCCAACCCTACCGGCCCGAAATCGGGCCAATATCGCATTGTGCGCGGTGGATCCTGGAATTACGAAAAGCTGCGCTGCCAGACCACAGACCGCTTTAAAAGCGGACAGGATTTCCAGAGCGGCTATATCGGTTTTCGCTGTGCCACCACCGCCCCCCTTGGCCCGGCCGGCACTACAAACCCATAAGCGGGCCGGGGCGGCGGGCTGTCATCCCCTCCCCCAGTTGATCCGGCCGGATCAAATCAACTCCGCCACCTGGTGCACCAAAGACCGGTTTTGTCATAAATCCTGGCGGCCCCTCCCGCTTTGTGTTTCAGGATCTGCTGCGTGGAAGCGGAAACCATTTCAGTTGACATCAAGTCCGGTCTATCGGATAATAAAACCATCTGATCAACAGAGCAGGCTCTTCGTTTTACGGTTTTAGCAGTATGAAAACCCATTTCGTGATATGCTTGGTTTAGTCCATGATAAATGTATTTAAGTTATCAACTGTAGAGAGTGATTTTGAGGGCTTTTCCCACCTGATCAACCTGGCTCATCAGATGGAAGCTTTACAATACAGCCATATCACCCTTGATTTCAAGGAAGTGCGCTGGTTTAGCGCGAATATGTGCGCCCCATTGGGGGCGATTTTATACCGCACCAGCCGGCGGCTAAACACGGTGCGGTTGGTGAATATTCCGCCTGATGTTGAAAGCATTCTGGCAAAAAATGGTTTTCTGGGCAATTATGGACGGCCGTTACTACAGGATATCTGGAGCACGACAATTCAATATAGCCGCTTTGAACAGAAAGATGATCGCTATTTTGCCGCTTATATCCAGAAGCACTTTGCCAGCAAGGCCATTCCCGTCATGTCAGATAACTTGCGGAAGAAGTTCTGGGAAAGTATTTTTGAAATTTTCAGCAATGCTGTAATTCACTCGGAAACTCAGCTGGGTATTTTTTCGTGTGGGCAGTATTTTCCACGAAAGAATCAGATTTGGTTTTCAGTTGCTGACCTGGGTATTGGGATGCGGAGAAAACTGGCAACCAGCCGCAACCTCATCAAACCAGCCGAGGAAGCCATTATGTGGGCCATGGAAGGACGAAACACGACAAAGACCGGCCCCATTCCAGGTGGATTGGGGTTAAAATTATTGAGAGAATTTATTCGCCTGAACCAGGGCCGCATTGAAGTGGTGTCTGATAGCGGTTATTGGGAACAACGGCCCGATGGAAGCAATTACATGAAGCCCTTTTCAGCCGTATTCCCGGGAACTGTTGTGAACATAGAAATCAATACGGCTGATGAAAATTCGTATCGACTTTCCGATGAGCTCGAGTTGGATGAGATATTTTAATAGGATAAACCAAAATGGCTGACCGGATCACAATTCAACTCACTGAAGTTGTAGGAAGTACACTTTGCGTGGCATCCGAGGATGGAATAAAAGTTTTTACGCAGATTGTTGATGCCATCAACAACCGCCGCAAAGTCCGCCTTTCCTTTCTAAATGTCGAAAGTCTGACATCAGCTTTTCTAAACGCTGCCATTGGTCAGCTCTATGGTCAATTCTCTGAGGAGGCCATCCGTACCAGCATGTCTGTGAGCGACATTGAGCAAGATGATTTGATCTTGCTAAAGCGGGTGATTGATACGGCCAAGCTCTACTTTAAATCCCCCGACCAATTTGCAGCTGCGCGGCAGGAGATTTTTGAAGATGAGCCCGAGAAATAACGCCGTTCAGATTCAAGGATACCTATTTTCGCCCGCAGACCATCTATTCTTTGATGCAAATATCTGGCTGCTGCTTTATGCCCCACAAGATCCAACCGATTGGAGGATTACGGTCTATTCAAGGGCCCTGGCTCAGGCGATGACCGCTAACAGCCCGATTTATGTCGACGTGCTGGTGATTTCAGAATATATCAATCGCCATGCGCGTCTGGAACACAAATTATTGTCTGGTGATGGAAGGGCCTCCGCCGATTTCAAATCTTTTCGCAACAGTGTCAATTTTCAACCCATTGCGGAGACCATAGCAATTGCGGTAAGAAAGATCCTGATCGTATCCAGCCGGGTTGAAAGCGGTTTTTCTTCCTTTGATATCCAAAAAGCTTTGTCAGAGTATGAAGACGGTGGGGTGGATTTTAATGATCAGATGATCACCGGGTTGTGCTTGGCCAAAAATTTTAAATTGGTGACCCATGACGCCGATTTTCGTGGTCATGGGCTGAATATTCTAACAGCAAACCCGCGCCTGCTTGGCTAGGACCGTCGCGGACACGTCTTTTATCGTACTCGCACCAGTGGATCATTCATTGCGGGAGGACGGGTTGACAAATCCGTCGTAAAAATGAATTCATCCGGTGTCATTCAACCGTCTCTTGCAGCCAGGCAGGCAGAGACCGGCACAAAATCAAACGGGCGGGGTAACCCCGCCCGTTCGTTTGCCAGCCGGCTCAATTGGGTCTCCGGCACGGCGTGCAAATTGAGCCATCTCTGGAGGTTGATTAACTGTTGGCGAGCTGATTGATGACGTTGAGGACGATGCCCAACAGCCACAAACCGGTCCAAACGTACATCAGGTTGGTGATGTTTTCTTCCTTGTGGTGCTGCCAGCCCCAAATGAAGGTGTAGAGCATGCAGATCAGGCCCAGGATGCCTTTGAGAGCGCCTTCTTTTTTGAAGAGGCGGATGAGCACGAATAAAGAAACAGTCCCAGAAACAGCCAGTAGGCCAGCGCCGTGCGTTGTTCAAACACCGCCACGCGCTGGATGAATACCGGCCGCATTGTTGCTGGCAGCAGCACCCCCGCTGCCAGCAGCAGGATGGCCAGCAGGAAGACCGGGGCAAAGGCGTGGACGCTCAGGGCCTCCTGCCAGTTCCCCCGCAGCAGCGCTGCGGTGGCCGTTCCCAACCCGCAGCCTGGGCAGGGGATGCCCAGCGCGGCCTTGAACGGACAGGCCCACCCCGGCAGGCCGGCCAGGGTCAACCCCACATGCACCGCCCCCGCGCCCAGCAGCACCAGGGACTCGGTGCGTCGTTGGAGGAGGTCAGCCAGGAGCGGTTTGAAACTGTGGGGGGGCAGGGGGGTGGTAAGAGCCATCTGTGTAGGTTAAACCCGGATCCGTTCTGGAGGATGCGCTATTCTTCCGAGATGACCACGATACGATCCTGCTCGGTGAAGACCACCTTTTCGGTCTTGTCAGGGTTAATCTTGACACCGTAACCATGGTCTGCATCCTGCGATTTGGCTTGCAGTCGGTAGCCAATGGCCACCTGGCCGCGGCGGCGGCACCCTTCCACAATGGTGTAGAAGTTGACCGGCTGGCCCAAACGGACGTATTCTCCCGCCGGTTTGAGATAAATCTCCGAGCCTTCAGGATCAAACATGTCAGCAAAGACGCCGTTGAGGTATTTGTTTTCGGTGATTTGAGCCATCATCAGGCTGACCAGTTTGTCGCTGACGATGAAGTCGTCCGCCCGGGTGACGTCCGCCAGGTTGCGGTTGCGGATGTCCAGCATCTCGCTGACAATGGTGAATTTGGTGCCGTCGCGATCGGCAATATCGCGCAGGTGCAGCAGAGTCACCAGGGTGTGGGCGTCGGCCCGCTGCACGTCCATGGTATCGGCATAGCACAGCAGGATGATGTGATTGAACCGCTGCAGATTCAAGCCCTCCAGGACACGCCGGTTGGTGGTGTCCCCCTGCTGGAAGCTCACGCGCTGGTTGGCCAGCTCGGAGCAGCAGATTTCCAGATCCCGGCTGACGCCGTCCACATCAGCGACAATGGTCACTTCAGAGCCCGGCGCCACATAGTTGTCAAGTTCCCGGATGATGGTTGCCCCGCGGCGGTTCCAACCCAGCAGCAGGGTGGCTTCGGGCTTGCGGACCGCCGGCGGTTCCGAGACCAGCTGGGCCTCCTGGATCTCCACCGGCTGATCCAGGGTCAGGAAGATCTGGTCATCATCAGCCGCGATGATGATCAGTTCATCACCGGCTTCAATCACCTGGTCCATTGGGGCGTTCAGGCAGGGCATGGTGCCCGGTTTGCGGATCCCCAGGACTGTATTGGTGCGGTAAGCCAGCATGGCCTCGCCAAAAGTCCGCCCCACCAGGCGCGGCTCCGGCTTGATGTAAATTTCATCCCCGCCAAAGTCCAGCAGTTCCGTGTAAACCACCGAGAGGCCGGACTGGCGGCAGGTCTGGGCCACCACCCGGGCGACAAAATCCCCCACCAGCACCCATTCCACCTGGCCGCGGCCGACCACCAACGCCGCGTCCATGTTCTCGGGTTCGTAAATTTCAGCCACAATGTGGAAGGCTTTTTCCGGATCCCGCTTGGGGTGATTGACCACTGCCAGAACCGCCTTGATGACCTCCGAATCGGGATCATTGCCCTCGGGGGACAAAACCACAATTGCCCGGGCCTGATTCAGGCTGACAATGTTCAAATCCGCCACATCCATCGGGTCCCCGTTGCGGCAGATGACCCGCATGTTCTTGAGATCAGCCACTTTGGCCCCGATCTCATCTTCCATCTCCACTTTGTCTTTTTTGCCCAGTACAACAATGCAGGGATTTTTGGCATTTTCATTGGCGGCAACCAGTTCCGAGATGATGGTAAAAATCTGTTCCGACCAGCCCAGAATCACGATGTGGTTGGTCTCCAAAACCCGGGAACGACCCTTGCGCAGATCTTCGAGTTTGCCCTCCACCGCGCTGGTAAGCACACCGATGAGCATGGAGATGACAAAAATGCCCCCCAACGTCACCAGGAACATGATCAGTCGGAATCCGGTCCCTTCATCCCCCCCCATGGTCCCGGCATCCAGGGTGCGCATCAGACTCTGCCAGGCCGCCTCCAGGAAACTCAGGCGTTCGCCCTCCGCCGGGGCAATCCCCAGCAGGGAGATGATGCCGCCGGCGACAACAATCACGGCCAGGGAGAGGATTCCCAGCCACAAAATGAGTGCGCCGGTGCCGCTGGAAAATTGATTGTCCATCCAATACTGGAAACGCTCACGAAAAGGAATTTTTTCAGCCATGTGCTTTGTGTTCCTCCAGGCAGGGTATTGTTTTTTTGTCGAGCTCGTGGAAATATTGGCTCTATTATACTGCCAACCGGGCAAAATGATGGCAAATCTCAAAAAATGCTAAATGAAAACAGCCCATTTGTTAATCTGATTTTCAGATCCCATGGGTTACAATTAGTCCATTCCCTGACGATTGGGTAGCAACCCCATGAACCTCATTGTGCTGATGACGGATTTTGGCGACCGGGATGGTTATCCTGGCATCATGAAAGGCGTGATCTGGTCCCTGGCCCCCCAGGCCCAGATTGCGGATCTCACCCACCAAATCGGGCCGCAGGATATAACTGCCGGGGCGCTGACCTTGGGGCGCGCCTGGTCCTATTACCCGGCCGGGACGGTGTTTGTGGGGGTGGTGGATCCGGGGGTGGGCACCCGGCGGCGCCCGCTGGCCGGGCGGATCGGGGAACGTTTTTTCGTCGGCCCGGACAACGGCCTGGCAAGCCTGCCCCTGCAAGCGGCCGCAGCCGGACAGCTGGAGATTGAATGGGTGGTGCTGGATCGGCCGGAATTCTGGCTGCCGCACCCCAGCAGCAGTTTTCATGGCCGGGATATCTTTGCCCCGGTTGCCGCCCATCTCGTCAACGGCGTCAGCCTGGCGGAGCTGGGCACGCCCATCCCGGATCCGGTGCGGCTGGCTCTGCCCCAACCCCGGGCCACGGCGGCCGGCTGGCTCGCGCCCATCATCCATGTGGACCATTTTGGCAACCTGGCCACCGGGCTGGGGCGGGATCAGCTGGGTGACAGGGAGGTCACCCTTCGCATTGGCACAACCGAGCTGCCCCTAGTGCAGACCTTTGGCGAGCGTCCCCCCGGCAGCCTGATCGCCATGATCGATAGTTCCGGCTGCCTGGCCGTGTGTGTGGTTAATGGAAGCGCTGCGCAGCACCTGCAGGCCCGCGTCGGCGATATCATTGAAGTCCAATACAAAAAAGCCCCATCCAAACCCGGGTAGATATTCGTGGAGGTTGAGCGTGATTCAAACTGTCACACAAAAGATCATTGATAATGTCCAAAAGGTGATTGTCGGCAAAGAGGATGTCATCCGACGGCTGCTGGCGGCTATTCTCTGCGAGGGTCACGTGCTGCTGGAAGACGTGCCGGGCACCGGCAAGACCACCCTGGCCCGGGCCCTGGCCGCATCGCTGGGCTGCTCGTTTCGCCGCATCCAGTTCACCCCCGACCTGCTGCCCTCGGACGTCAGCGGGCTGAGCTGGTTTAATCAAAAAGAGCAGAATTTCGAATTCCGCCCCGGGCCAATCATGGCCCAGGTGATTCTGGCGGATGAAATCAACCGGGCAACCCCGCGCACCCAATCGGCCCTGCTGGAAGCCATGCAGGAACGCCAGGTGACGGTGGATGGGGTCACCCATCCCCTGCCCCGTCCCTTTCTGGTCATGGCCACGCAAAACCCGGTTGAACTGGAGGGCACCTTCCCGCTGCCCGAGGCCCAGATCGACCGTTTTCAGCTGCGCGTCCAGATTGGGTATCCCACCCAGGTGGAGGAAAACAACATCCTGGCCCGTTTCCGGCTGGAAGACCCGTTGGTTGAACTGGAAGCTGTGACCAATCCGGCCGAACTGCTCGCCTTGCAGCAGGAACGCCGCGCCGTCCGGGTGGAGGACTCCGTGCAGGATTACGTGGTGCGGATCGCCCGGGCCACCCGGCAGAATGTGGACATTCAGCTGGGAGCCAGCCCCCGCGCAACGATGGCCTTGTTCCAGGCCGCCCAGGCCTGGGCCGCGCTGGCAGGACGCGATTTTGTGCTGCCGGATGACGTGAAAGCCATGGCCCTGGACGTGTTTGGACATCGGTTGATGATCGCCCCCCAGGCCCAACTGCGCGGCCGGAGCGCGGCGGAACTGATCGAGGATATTGTCTCAGCTGTGCCGGTTCCCGTGGAGGGATGATGCCTGTCGATCGCTGGGTGGCACTGCTGCTGCTGTTTTTCATTGTGGGAGCCTTCTTCGAGGTGCCGGAAATGGTGGCATTTGCGACCGCCCTGTCCGTCGTTGTCGGCCTGGCCCGGCTCTGGCAGCAGCGTGCCCTGTCCCAGGTGAGCTACCGGCGCCGGATCACCTACCGGCGCGGCTTTCCGGGAGAAACCAGTGATGCCCAGCTGGAGGTGTCCAACCAGAAACGGCTCCCGGTCATCTGGATGCGCAGCAGTGATGGCTGGCCAACCGGGGCCCCGCCCCAGGATGCGGACCTGTTGGCGCCTTCCCATCTGCCCGAGCGCGGCTGGGTGGTCAACCAGTACAGCCTGCGCTGGCGCCAGCGCATCACCCGGAATTTTTCCTTCAAGTTTGAACAGCGCGGGGTCCACCCGCTCGGCCCGGTCAAGCTGGAGTCCGGCGATCCGTTCGGCCTGTTTGAAAGCGAACGCGCAGAGACCCAGGCAGATCGCTTGGTGGTGTTTCCCAGGCTGCTCAATCTCAAGGCCCTGCAGCTGAATGCCGACGATCCTTTTGGCGACCGCGGGGCGCGGCGGCGGCTCTTTGAAGACCCCACCCAGTCCATGGGGGTGCGCGACTACCTGCCGGGTGATGATTTTCGCCGGATTCACTGGCCCGCCACCGCCCGAACGGGGCAGCTGCAGGCCCGGGTCTATCAGCCGGTCACCGCCCGGGTGATGGTGGTCTGCGTCAATGTGGCCACCACCCGGCACATTTGGGAGGGGGTGGTCCCGGCGCTGCTGGAGGAATTGATCAGTGTCAGCGCCACGGTGATCTACCATGCGGTCGGGGATGGCTACTCGGTGGGGCTGCTCTCCAACGGCAACCTCAAACGGGCCGACCAACCCTTTCTGGTGGCCCCCGGGCGCGCCAGCAGCCAGCTGGGTAAACTGCTGGAAACCCTGGCCGGGCTGACCGCCTACACCACCATTCCCTTTGAAAATTACCTGCTGCGGGCCGCCCCCCGGATTCCCCTGGGAGCCACCCTCCTGGTGGTCACCGGAATTGTGACCCCCGCCCTGATGGAGACCCTGGTGCAGTTGAAGCGCTACCGGGCGCACACCACCCTGATTTCCCTGGAGGAAACCCCACCCGGGCCCATACCCGGCGTCCGGGTCATCCACCTGCCATTTCTGCCCAAGGACATTGTTCAATGAAAGCGGTGGCCACCCGACGTCATTCGGCCTCTATGTGGGCCGAGATCAGCTCGCTGACCTTGATGGGGATGGATGCGGCCTGGGTCAGTGTCTGGTACCAGTACATCCAGAATGGCCGGATCACCTGGTGGAGTGCCCTGGCCGCCCTGTTTGCGGCGGAATTGTTCAGCCATCTGCTGGCCCGTTTTTTTAACTTCTTCCGGATCAAAAAACGGATCCGGATCGGATTGTTCCTGGCCTGGCTGGTGGCGCTGCAGTTGTTGACATTAAACGCCCTGGTCTACCAGTGGCAGCCGCGCAGCACCCTCTTCACCGGCTTGACCCTGGCGGAGGCCCTGCACGGGTTGATCTTCACCCTGCTGGTGCTGCGTGGGGTGCTGCTGGCCACCTCAGCCCTGGACAGCTGGAGTGCCCAAGGCAGCTTCCGGGCCGGAATTTTACTGCTGGGATTGTACTACCTGCTCACTCCGCCCCAGGAAACCGGGCACACGCTGCTGCCCATCACCGCCTTTTTGCTGCTGGCGCTGTTGAGTCTGAGCGCCACCCGCATTGCCGATTTGTCCATCAGCCGGGGCGGCCGGGTGCCGCCTTTCCGTTGGCGCGGCTGGTTGGGCATTGCCGGGACGGCGGTCCTGTCGGTGGGCCTGGGGGTCCTGACCGGGCAGCTTTTTGGCTGGACCATCGGTAAACTGCTGGCGGGCGTTTTTCTGGGGCTGTTGG